>Ga0265332_10000058_pt1 | contig 102565 bp, 103 predicted proteins | sample 41926metaG_FD_202084 | JGI IMG/M metagenome (GOLD analysis project Ga0265332, IMG submission 202084) | Rhizosphere microbial communities from Carex aquatilis grown in University of Washington, Seatle, WA, United States - 4-19-26 metaG | ecosystem: Host-associated > Plants > Roots >...
CCTTCCCATCCCGAACAGGACCGTGAAACAGAGTTGCGCCGATGATAGTGCATACTTCATGTGCGAAAGTAGGTCACCGCCAGGCTCCCCTTACAACACCCCAGCTACTATGTGGCTGGGGTGTTTCCATTTGTACCTCACTAAATTCCCCCCAACTCAAAAACGGCCTCCTGGTGACTTGAACTGTCGCAAGGGGAGCATTCGCAGTGAATTTATTTACCTCCTGATGGTCCATTTCCATCCACTAGCAATGGAAACCAACATGACATTAGGCAATGTTGAGGTAGATCATCTGACCCTGGGGGGAGGCTGTTTCTGGTGTCTGGAAGCGGTATTCCGTCGTTTGGATGGCGTACTGTCCGTGGAACCGGGCTATAGCGGTGGGCGCACCGAGGCCCCGGATTATGAGGCCGTATGCACCGGAACGACGGGTCACGCAGAGGTTGTACGGATTACCTTCGATCCAGTTCGAATTGGCTTTCAAGCCTTGCTACAGGTGTTTTTCAGTAGCCATGACCCCACCACTGTCAATCGACAAGGGCATGACATAGGCTCCCAGTACCGCTCGGTCATATTCTTCGCCAGTCCCCTGCAGGAAGCACTGGCAAAGCAGTTCATCGCTGACCTTCAGGCCCAGTGGCCCAGCCCCATCGTCACGGAATTGCTGCCTCTGGGGCCTTTCCATCAGGCGGAAGCGTATCATCGCGACTATTACGCGCGAAATTCCGATCACCCCTATTGCCAGCTGGTGATTGCGCCGAAGCTGCAGCAACTCAAGCGGGATTTTCCGGATCGCCTGAGCGCTGTCTGAGCAATAATTGCAGCCCGTTTTTCCCCTAACTTTCAGGAGACTTCATGAGTACTACCACCACTGCTTCCGGCCTGATCATTGAAGAACTGGTCCTGGGCGACGGCGTCGAAGCCAAGGCCGGCGACATCGTTACCGTGCATTACACCGGTTGGCTGACGGATGGCCAGAAGTTTGACTCATCCAAGGATCGCAATGATCCTTTCGAGTTCATGCTGGGGGCCCGCCACGTCATTGCCGGCTGGGATGAGGGGGTGCAGGGAATGAAGATCGGCGGGAGCCGCAAGCTCACCATTCCGCCGGAACTGGGCTATGGTGCCCGTGGTGCCGGCGGTGTAATCCCCCCCAATGCAACCCTGGTATTCGAAGTGGAGATGCTGGCCTGTCGTTAAGCTCGGTTAACCACCGATAAACGTCAGCAGGTCCCGGACGAAACGCTCCCTCTGCCACTGGTGGGGGGAGTGGTCCGTGCCTTCGTAGATGTGCAGAAGGGCCTGGGGTATACGGGCTGCGACATAGTATGCGGTGCTGCTGTGATAGAAGTTGCTCTCGCCGCCGTAAATCAGCAGAGCCGGAATGTGGATCTGCTGCAGCACATCCCGGTAATCCGCTTCCGTCAAACTCTGCCAGCAGGCAATCAAGGGTTTGGGCGGCAACTGACTTAACCATTCCCGAGCCTTGGCCCAGCCCTTGGCATTCTCTTCGTACTTTTCCCTGGCGCGCCGATTCAGGCCCAGGGCACCCAGGCGTAGCACGGCTTCAGGAAAGTCCTGTTCCAGTTCGTTGATGAAGGCGCTGGAGCGGTGCTCGTCAAAATCCCCATAAACACCGTGGGGCCAGTCTGCGGCCGTCACCAGCTTAGGTGACTGGTCGATCAGGCAAATTTTCCCCAGGCGCTCGCAGCCGTAATCGCGGATGTACTGCCACAGGGTCAGGGCACCCATGGAGTGGCCGACAGCCACCACCTCTTCCAAATCGTAGGTCTCCAGCAGATTACGCAAATCCCTGGCCATGCGCTGTACGGTCGGCGGGGCCGGCTGGCTCAGGGCGTGGCCGCCATGACCACGGGCGTCCCAACGCCACACCCGGTGGTGGGCGTTGAGGTCCTGCAGGAAGGGGAACCACTCCTGATGGCTGGACGTCCACCCGTGCAGCATCACAATCGGTGGCGTGCCGTCGCCGGAAACGTGCAGGTGGATCTTCTCGCCGTCGTCTGCAAAAAAATGGCTCATGGCTGACCGGTGCGTAGCGTTGAAAAAGGAATAAGGCGAGGCTCCCACAGAGTGGCTCGGGTGGCAATACGCCTCAGTACGGTGCTCCGCTACAATAACCCCACACTCAACAAGAATGATGGAGACCATGAACAACACCGAACTGGGATTGATCCCCTATGAGCAGGGTGTATATGCCCTGGAATCCGGCTATGGCCGCCCCCATCTGGCGGCCATTCATCTCATCGTGGATGAGGGGCGGGTGGCAGTCGTGGATACGGCCAACAATGCCTCCCTGCCCCGCGTCCAGTCGGCCTTGGCGGCATTGGGGCTGACGGCGGATTGCGTGGACTACGTGGTTCTCACCCACATCCATCTGGACCATGCGGGCGGTGCCGGGGCGTATATGCAGGCCTTCGACAATGCCCGTCTGGTGGTCCACCCCCGGGGCGCACGGCACATGGCCGAGCCGTCCAAGCTTTGGGCCGGCGTGGTGGCCGTCTATGGAGAGTCCCGGGCCCGGGACTTCTACGGGGAACTGATTCCGGTGCCCGCCGAGCGGATCATCGAGGCCGGCCACGGAACCTGCCTGCAGTTGGGTAATCGGGAACTGTTGTGCCTGGATTTGCCCGGCCATGCAAAGCATCATTTGGGGCTGGTGGATCGCAAGGGAGGCGGCATCTTTACCGGCGATACCTTCGGCTTGTCCTATCGAGAACTGGACCTCCAGGTTGGGGACGAACTGAAACAGTTCATCTTCCCCACCACGACACCGGTCCAGTTCGATCCGGCGGCCATGCATGCCTCCATCGACCTGCTGCTTTCCTTTGACCTGCCCTACATGTTCCTCACCCATTTCAGCCGGGTGCATGACGTCAAGCGCCTGGGGGCCGACCTGCATCGCCTGCTGGACGCCCACGTGGCGCTGGTCGAAGCCTTGGAAGGGAGCGGTCAGGTGCGCCAGGAAAAGCTGGTGGCCGGTCTCAACGACCTGCTGCTGGCAGAGGCGAAGCGCTACGGCTGGACCGTGCCGGAAGCGCAACTGCTGGAGATATTTGCCCTGGATATCGAGCTTAATGCCCAGGGCCTGGCCTTCTGGCTAGACAACCGCTAGGAGTCGGTTGGTCAGCCGATCAGGCGCCGTCGCCAGAAGGCCGCCAGCATGATGGTGGCGATGGCGCCCATCAGTCCCATGGCGAACCAGAATCCATCGGGGTGTTCCAGCCAGGGCATGACATGGAAGTTCATGCCGAAGACGCCGGCAATCAGGGTGGCCGGCATGAAAATGGTGGCCACCACGGTCAGTGCCCGAACCTCCATGTTCACCCGGTTGCTGACTGCGGAGAGGTAGACGTCCAGCAGGCCGGTCAGCAGGTCCCGCAGGTCCTCCAGGGACTCGATCAGATGGACGGTGTGATCGTAGACGTCGCGCAGGTAGAGCACCGTTTCCGCCCGGAAGAAACCGTCATGGCTGCGCAGCAGGACGTTGAGCACCTCCCGCAGGGGCCAGATGGCACGGCGCAGGGTGGTGATCTGCCGCTTGTGCCGGTGGATGGACTGCAACACCCCTGGCCGGGGGCGCCGGTTGATGAGGGAAGTCTCCAGAATTTCGGCATGGTCGCCCACCTGCTCGACCAGGGCGAAATAGCGATCCACCAGGGAGTCCAGCAGGGAATAGGCCAGATAGTCGGCGCCGAGGCGGCGAACCTGGTTGCGATTGGCCCGCAGCCGCTCCCGCAGGGCGCCAAAGGTGCCGGAGGGCCGCTCCTGGAAGGTGAGGACAAAATCCTTGCCCAGGATGATGCTGACCTGGTCGCTGGCCAGTTGGCGGCTGTGGGGCACGTAATCGAAGAGGCGTGCCACCAGGTAGAGATAGTCCTCGTAGTCGTCGACCTTGGGCCGCTGGTCGGTGTTGAGGATGTCTTCCAGCACCAGGGGGTGCAGGCCGAAACGTTTGCCGATGGCGGCCATCAGGTCCGGGTCCTGCAGGCCATAAACATTGAGCCAGAGAGTGCAGCCAGGGCGCCGGACTAGTCCGTCGATCTGCTCCCGGCTGCTCAACTCCTGCTCGTACAGACCGTTGCTGTCGTACTCGAGCAGCATCAGCGTGGGCGTGCTGGTCTTCACCTCGCCGAGATGGACCAGGCTGCCGGGCTCCAGCCCTGCCTTCTGGGAACGCAGTTTCTTGTCATGGCTCATGATGCAACCATGGTAGCAGCCCGGGCCCCGGGCAGCCAGGGAGCTGCGGCCTGGGGTATCATCGCCCGCCATGAACCAAATCGACTCCTCCCCCGATTACGAGCGCCGCTTCGGCGGCGTTGCCCGGCTCTACGGAACCCAGGCCCTGGCCCGCTTCCGGGCGGCCCATGTGTGCGTGGTCGGTATCGGCGGCGTTGGCTCCTGGAGCGTGGAAGCCCTGGCGCGCAGCGGGGTGGGGGGGCTGACCCTGATCGATCTGGACCATGTGGCCGAATCCAACGTGAACCGGCAGATCCATGCTCTGGAGGTCACCCTGGGCCAGGCGAAGATCGAGGCCATGGCCGAGCGGGTACGGCAGATCAATCCCGATTGCCGGCTGACCCTGGTGGACGACTTCGTCGAGCCCGACAACCTGGATGCCCTGTTCGGGGCCTTGCCGCCGGTGGATTATCTGGTGGATGCCATCGACGGGGTGCGGGCGAAAACCGCCATGCTGGCCTGGTGCCGGCGCCATGACTGGCCGGTGGTGACGGCCGGGGCGGCCGGCGGACAGATGGACCCGACCATGATCCGGGTTGCCGATCTCTCCCGTACCGTTCAGGACCCCCTGCTGGCCAAGGTGCGGGGCCAGTTGCGCAAGAGCCATGGCTTTCCCAAGGACCCGAAAAAGAAATTCGGCATTGACGCCGTTTATTCGGAAGAGCCCCTGCGTTACCCCGATACGGCCTGTTCGGCACCGGTCGGTGGCGGCGCAGCCGGCCTCAATTGCGCCGGCTTCGGTTCCGCCGTCACCGTGACCGCCAGCTTTGGTCTGGTGGCCGCCTCCGTCGTTCTGCGCCGGCTGGCCGCCTCCGTCTAGTCGGCCGCTTCCACCTGGCGCCGGATGACGGCGTTGAAGGGGGCGATCCATTCCGGGGCGAACTGCTTGTCGCAGGCGTTGACCTCGGCAATGGCCCGCAGCACGGAGCGGGTATGGCCCCTTTGGCCATGTTTCAGGGTGACCGCCTCGAAGGCATCCACAATGGCCAGGATCTTGGCCCCGTCGCAGATGTCCCTTTGCCCCAGGCCCCTGGGGTAACCGGCGCCGTCGGGCATTTCGTGGTGCTCCGCCACCATGCGGGCCGCTTCCTCCCAGCCTTCCATGCGCTGCAGCAGGCCGGCTCCCTGCAGCGGATGCTGACGCAGTTGCTGCTTTTCCTCGTCCGTCATGCGCCCCACCTTGAGCCAGACCGATTCGGGGACGAACATCATGCCAAGGTCGTGCATGTAGACCGCGGCTGCCAGCTGCACCGGGTCCACCGGCTTGCCTGCTTCCGCATTGGTGTCCAGGGCCAGTTTCAGCAGCCTGGCGCTGCGGCCCTTGAAGAGGGGGGAGCGGTTCTCGAACTGTTGGGCCAGGCTGCGGAAGAAGCGCAGGTCGTTGGCCAGATGTTCGTTGCTGCGCAGAACCGGCCGGGCCTGCCGCGGCGCAGTGCCGATGCTGGCGATGGGCTGGAAGCCGGTGACCGCCTCGATCAGTTCGGCACTGTACTGGTCCACTTCGGCCGGCTGGCAGCCGCCCAGGGCGTCGAGGCCTTGGATCAGCTTGTCCAGGCGCAGGTTTTCCACCGAGCGGCCGGCGCCAATGGCGTCGATGGCCAGCTCCAGGCGGTCCAGGGCCAGCAGCACGGCTTCGCCGATGAGCTCGGAGAACTGCAGCTGTCCTTCCCGCAGGCGGGAGAGGATGGATTCGATGGGATGGGCGATGCGCACCGCCAGGTCCAGCTTGCACAGGGCGGCATCGCCCTTGATGGTGTGTACGGCGCGGAAGAGATCGGCCAGTACGGCCCGGTCCTCCGGGGCATTCTTCAACCGGCCGATGTCTCGCTCGATGGCTGGGATGTGGTCCCCCAGGGCATCCACGAAGTCCTGGAAAATTTCCGGGTCCGGGATCAGCGGGTTCAGCGTCTTGACGTTGCTCATGCGTAGTCTCCCCCTCTTGTTTGTTGGTATCAGTTTAATCCAGGCAGCAGCGCCCACCAGGGAAAAGTGCGGCTTATGGCATATCCGCAATTTTTAATGTGCATCAAAATGGCGGTGCACTTCAAAATGGATAATAACCGTACGTTTTATATGGATTAAGTGATGCCTCTGATGCCCTGGCTGCCCCAGTACGACCTGGGCTGCGCTCCCATGGATCACACCCACAAGGAGTTCGTGGAGTGGATCAACCGCCTGGCCGAAATTGCCGATGACCAGTTCCTGGACGGCTTCGACCAGTTCCTGGCCCACACCGTGGATCATTTCGAGCAGGAAGACCGCTGGATGGAGGCCTCCAACTTTCTTCCCATCCACTGCCATATGGATGAGCATCGGCGAGTCCTGCAGACCCTGCAGAGCATCCGCCGCTTCGTCAGCCGGGGCGACATTTCCATCGGGCGCAAGGCCGTGGCGGAACTGGTGGACTGGTTCACCACCCATGCCGCCACCATGGATACGGCCCTGGCCGTGCATATGCGCAACGTGGGTTACGCTCCCGTTCCGCTGGCGGCCTGAAGCGCCGCCTATCCTTTCTCTTCCCCGCCCTGCGGACGGGGCTGCCAGCATCAGTGGCGAAAGCGTTTGGCCGTTTTTTCGCCGGTCACGGGCATGTCGCTTTCTGCCAGACCGGAAACCTGGGCAAAGCAGCCATCCAGCGGACACTCCCTCCCCGGCGGGCAGCCGTGCTCCAAGGCGCACTGCCGTTGAGTCTGATCGGTCAGGACCATTTCGTGGACCGCTTCGCAGCGGCCGATGGAGCCATCGAAGAAGCTCATGACGTTCTCCTTAGCGTTCATGCCGGGGGGAAATCCCTACTTCGAGTATAGGCATCCGGCACCGCGTTTGCCGGGAAAAAGCTCGTAATCTCCGATATTTAGGAGTACAGTACGCCCTTCCCGTTGGAAGCCCCCATGTTGCGTATCGTCTGCATCGCGCTTCTTCTTTCCCTGACTGCCTGTGGCTTGGCCGACACCGCCACCACGGCTGCAGCAGGCGGAGCCGCCAAGGCTCAGGAAGTTCAGCAGGCCAAAGAGACCCAGGAAAAGCTGCAGGGACAGCTGGAACAGGCGGGTCGGCAGGGGCAGGAACGGGTTGATGCCGCAGAGCGGGAAGCGCGTTAAGGCGCTTTGATCCTCGCGGTTGTGGCCGTCGGGCCGGAGACATCCGTCTTCGGGGTTCGGCGGAAGTGGGCGCCTCGGCTTTTCCGGGGCTTGGTCGGGTCAATGATGACCCCAAATTGGCTGGCGATTCCCTGCGCTTGACCTGAGCTGCCTCGAGCGGCTCCACCTCATTACTGGAAGCTCCATGACATCCTCTGTCGACACCTTTGCCCAATTGGGCCTCTCCGAACCCATTCTGCAGGCATTGACCGATGTGGGTTATGAAACCCCGTCCTCCATCCAGGCCGAATGCATTCCCCTGCTGATGGAAGGCAAGGACCTGCTGGGCATGGCCCAGACCGGCACCGGCAAGACCGCCGCCTTCGCCCTGCCCCTGCTGCAGAAGCTGGACGTGACCCAGCGTTTCCCCCAGGCCCTGGTCCTGGCCCCCACCCGCGAGCTGGCCATTCAGGTGGCCGAGGCCTGTCAGAAATACGCCAAGCACCTGCCCGGCTTCCACGTGCTGCCCATTTACGGCGGCCAGAGCCTGGGTATCCAGCTGAAGCAGCTGCAGCGCGGCGCCCACGTCATCATCGGCACCCCGGGCCGGGTCATGGACCACCTGGAGCGCAAGAGCCTGGACCTGTCCCGCCTGAAGACCCTGGTGCTGGACGAGGCCGACGAAATGCTGCGCATGGGCTTCATCGACGACGTCGAGTGGATCCTCGAGCACATTCCCGCCGAGCGCCAGACCGCCCTGTTCTCCGCCACCATGCCGGAGCAGATCCGCCGTGTCGCCCAGAAGTACCTGCGCGATCCCCAGGAAGTGAAGATCAAGTCCGCCACCAGCACCGTCTCCGCCATCCAGCAGCGCTACTGGCAGGTTTCCGGCCTGCACAAGCTGGATGCCCTGACCCGCATCATGGAAGTGGAAGACAGCCTGGACGCCGCCATCATCTTCGTGCGCACCAAGACCGCCACCGAAGAGCTGGCCCAGAAGCTGGAAGCCCGGGGCTACGCCGCTGCCGCCCTCAACGGCGACATGAACCAGGCCAGCCGCGAGCGTGTCATCGAGCAGCTGAAGAGCGGCGGCCTGGACATCGTCATCGCCACCGACGTGGCCGCCCGCGGCATCGACGTGCCCCGTGTCAGCCACGTCATCAACTACGACATTCCCTACGACGTCGAAGCCTATGTGCACCGTATCGGTCGCACCGGCCGCGCCGGCCGTACCGGCACCGCCATCCTCTTCGTTTCCCCCCGGGAAATGCGCATGCTGCGCACCATCGAAAAGGTGACGCGCCAGAACATCTCCCCCCTGCGTCTGCCCACCAAGCAGGACGTAGCCGACCGCCGCGTCGCCCAGTTCAAGCAGCAGGTCATCAAGACCCTGGAAGCCGGCGAGCTGTCCTTCTTTGAAGAGGTGGTGACCCAGATCGAGGAAGAGGCCAATGTGGGCGCCCACGAAGTGGCCGCCGCCCTGGCTTTCCTGGTGCAGAAGTCCCGCCCCCTGCTGATGCCGGAAAAGGAAGTGCGCAGCTTCGAGGCCGACTCGGCCGAGGGCCGCCCCGAGCGCAAGGAACGTTTCGAGCGTCCCGAACGGGGCGAGCGTTTCGAACGCAAGGAGCGTCCGGAGCGGGGTGAGCGCCTCGAGCGGACCGATGCCAAGAAGGGCAAGGGCCGGGATCTGGGCAACGTCGGCAACATGGTGCGCTACCGCATCGAGGTGGGCCGCAACCAGGGCGCCACGCCCAAGGACATCGTCGGCTGCATCGCCAACGAAGCCGACATCCAGAGCCGCTACATCGGCCACATTGCCCTGTTCGACGAGTACTCCACTGTGGAGCTGCCGGACAGCCTGCCCAAGGATGCCCTGATGCTGCTCAAGGAAGTGGAGATCAAGCAGTGTCCCCTGCTCATCCATCGTCTCGACGGCGAATCCGAGGTGATCGCTCCGCCCCGTCGCAAGTGGGGCGGCGATGTGGACGGCAACCGCGCTCCCCGCGGTGCGGCTCCCGGCGGCAAGGGCGGCTTCAGCAAGCCCGGTTTCGGCAACAAGAAGCCCGGCGGCACCGGCGGCTTCGGCGGCAACAAGCCGCCGGCCAAGCGCCGCGCGCCGCGGGAAGGCTGAGGCCTGAACCGTACCCGGCCCAGCCGGGAGCAAAACAGAAGGGGCGCCGCGGCGCCCCTTTTTTCATGGCAGAAAAACTGCCGTCAGCCCTTGCTGGAAGTGCACATCAGGGTGGCTTCGCCCTCGATCACCGGCTTGCCGCCGACGGTGCAGACGGTGTCCAGCACCACCCGCTTCTTCTCCACCAGGACTTCCTTGACCGTGACCGTGGCGGTGACGGTGTCGCCGGGGCGCACCGGCGCCTTGAACTTCAGGGTCTGGCCCAGGTAGATGCTGCCGGGGCCGGGCAGGCGGGTGCCGAGCACGGCGGAGATGAAACCGACGGACAGCATGCCGTGGGCAATGCGTCCGCCGAACATGGTGGTCTTGGCGAATTCCTCGTTCATGTGCACCGCATTGGTGTCCATCGTGATGCCGGCGAAGAGGACGATGTCCGCTTCGGTCACGGTCTTGGCGGTGCTGGCACTCATGCCGGGTTGCAGGTCTTCGATGTTGTAGCCGTTCAGTGCATTCATCCAGTTTCTCCGGTTATTGTCATGGTGATTCGCGGGGCTCGCCCGATGGTGCCTCCCGAGCCCATGCAGCCATGATAACGCTGGCATGTGACAAAAAGTTTTGCTGTGCAGCATGGCGACCGGCCCCATCGGCTGCCTTGCCGGGCGGCGGCACTTCTTGCCGCACGCTGGTGCCCAGGAAATACCGGGTTTCCCCGGCACCGTGCCGGAGATGGCGTCCCTATTGGCTCTCCGGGTAATGCCGGGAACCGGCCGGAAAACGGGCCTGTTTTTTGCAATACTGGGATCAGGATCAACGGGGGCCTTTTCCCCGAAGGAGGTCATATGTCGATCGACGGAACATCGGATGCGGGCCGGGATCTGGCCCTGCGCATCGCCACTTTCAAGGCCCAGACCCTGTCTGAACTGACCGGCGGCGGCAAGACCGGCAGCAGCGAGGGCTTCGGCGCCCTGCTTTCCAGCCTTAAAGGCGGCGCTGCCGCGGTCGAGTCTGCCGCCGGCAGCAGCGGCGTCCAGGGGCTCTCGCCCACCGGACGCAACGAGGCCCTGTTCGACCCGGAGTCGGCCTATCGCATGATGAGCGAGATCAACTACCGGAACGTGCTCTACAAGGGCCAGTTCGCTGAGCTGAGCCAGATGCAGACATCCCTGGAGACGGTGGCCGCAGCCGGCACTGCCCTGGGAAGCGTCGATGCCGGCAGCAGCGATGAAGCCATCCGCCAGAAGCTGGCGCAGTTCGTCAGCGACTACAACGCCTGGCGCACCGGCTTCGACGAAGACATGCAGCAGGGTGGCATCCTGGCCGACACCCAGGCGGCCCAGGTGGCCGGCTACGAGCTGGAGCAGAGCGTGGAGAATCCCTTCAATGGCGCCGACCTGGGACTGCGGGGTATGCCTGATCTGGGCTTGAGCATCGATCCGGTGACCAAGCAGGCGGTGCTGGACGAGGCCGCCCTGAGCCGTGCCCTGCAGCAGAACCGGGAAGGGGTGGTGGCGACGGTGCAGCAGTTCAGCGGCAACTTCGTCAAATCGGCCGAGCTGCTGACCTCCTCCAACAACTTCTTCGATCGCCAGCTGGACAACCTGAGCCGGGCTATCACCTATATCGCCGACAACCAGTCCTCCCTGCAGCAGGAATTCGGCCTGGGCGACACCTATCAGCCGAAGGGCAAGCTGGCGGCGGCCCTGGCGGCCTACGAGCGGATGCTGGCCTAGGCCAGCTCGCCGACGATGGCACCGAGGCGGCGCAGGGCGGCGTCGATGGCCGGGGTATAGGGGGCGCCGCAGTTGAGGCGGAGATAGCCGTCGAAGCGGTTGGAGTTGGAGAACATCAGCCCCGGCGCAATGAAAATGCCTTCGCCCAGGGCCCGTTCAAAAACCTCCCGGGACGAGACGCCCGGCGGCAGCTGCACCCACAGGGCCAGCCCGCCCTGGGGCCGGGCGGCCAGGGTGCCGGCAGGAAAATACTCGAGCACCGCCTCCGTGGTGCGCCGGCGCTGGCTGCCGAGGGCCGCCCGCAGGCGCCGCAGGTGGCGGTCATAGGCGCTGGAGCCCATGAAGTCGGCGGCCACCAGCTGCCCCAGGGCCTCGTTCTGGCGGCTCTGGGCGTACTTCAGCATTTCCACCCGGGCCTGCCAGCGGCCGGCGCTGATCCAGCCCAGGCGCAGCCCCGGCGCCAGCACCTTGTGCAGTGAGGCGCAGTGGATGACGCCGCCTTGCCGGTCCCAGTGCTTGAGGGCCGGCAGCACCGTATCGTCCTCCCCCAGGGGGCTGTAGGTGTCGTCCTCGATCAGGGCAATGCCCCGCTCGGCGCAGAGGCCCACCAGCCGCGCCTTGTGGGCCTCGGGCATGGTGCAGCCGAGGGGATTCTGCAGGTGGGGCACCACCACCAGGGCGGCGATGGGGCCGTAATGGTCGCAGGCCAGTTCCAGGGCCTCCAGGGACAGGCCGGTCTGGGGGCTGGTGGGAATTTCCAGAGCCTTCAGGCCTAGGGTTTCCAGCACCTGCAGCAGCCCGTAGAAGGTGGGCGATTCCACCGCCACCGTGTCGCCGGGCTGGGTCACGGCCCGCAGGGCCAGATTGAGGGCCTCCATGCAGCCCTGGGTGACGACGATCTCCTCCGCCCCCAGGTTCATGCCCGCGTCCAGGGCGCGCCGGGCCAGCACCTGCAGGAAGTCGGGGCAGCCGTTGGGCGGCGGGGCGCTGACCAGCAGGTCGGGATGGCGCCGCAGGGCCCGGGCCGCCGCCAGGCGCAGGGCCTCGCCCGGATACAGTTCGGGGGCGCTGCGGGCGCTGGAAAAATTTACCCTGACCGGCTGCTGGCGGCCCCGGGCGATGATTTCCGAGACCCGGCCGTGGATGCCGACGAACTGGGCCGGGTCCGGCAACTGGCCGGCCCGGGGCTCGCTCGGCAGGGGCCCGGCGGGGCGGGCGGGGCGGCGGACGAAATTGCCGGAACGGGGCCGCGCCTCCAGCCAGCCTTCCTGTTCCAGCTGGCGGCACACCTGCACCGCCGTGCTCAGGCTGACGCCGTGGCGGCCCATGAGGGCGCGCACCGAGGGAAAGCGGTCGCCCACCAGCAGGGAGCCGTGGGCGATGGCCTCCCGGTAATGGGCGGCGAGACGCTGGTAGAGGGGGAGGGCGGTGTCCATGGCCCATGTTCTCCTGTGGCGGGGGCGGCGGCCAGATATAGATGGCCGGGATTCGCACCATAACAGATGGCGAAAGCCGGTGTCTGTAGCGGTTCTCCCGGGCAGCGCCTGTGCCTGCCGCGCCGATGGGGCTCTCTCTAGCATGGAGGCCGTCCCATCAACTCGCGGAGAACGGTCATGGAATCGAGACAGGTAAGCCAGCAACAGGTGCAACGGGAGCCGCAAGGGCAGGAGCAGGCCCAGTCCATCGACCTGGCCGCCGGCATGGTGATGCAACTGGCGGTGCAGCCCGGCTGCCGCCTGTGGGTGGCGGCCGGGCGGGTGACGGTGCAGGGGCCGCCCCGCTGGCTGGGGGCCCGGGTGTGGTGGCCGCAGCGGCGCCTGGGGGCGGAAGAATGGTGCGACTGGTCGGAACACGGCGTTCTCGAGCTGCGGGGCGAGGATGGCGGCGCCACGCTGCTGTGGTGGCAGCCCGAGACCTACTCCCTATCTCTGCCTTGGCGGCGCGCCTACGGGGCGATCTGCGCCTGGCTGTCGCAGGCGCTGCCGGCGGCGATCCAGCGCCGGGTCAGGCGCCGTACCATGCCTTCGGCCCAGGCCGGCAGCCCCGGCCAGTAATGGCGGGGGCGGCGCAGCAGGCCGCAGCGGTAGCAGGCTTCCTCCGCCAGCCATTCCAGGGCCGGGCAGGGGCCCTGCCGTCGGCGGAAGCGCAGCCTGGCCAGGGGGCAGGTCTCGGCCGCGCAGCAGACGCCGCAACCGTTGCAGGGCTGGCCGGCGTCGGGCTTGGGCGGTGCCTTGAGGTGCAGGTGGATGGTCTGGGTGTCCATGGTCGGGGCGGCTTGCTGGAGGAACTGCCTGCAGCGGGCGGCGTCCAACGGCTTCCTCAACGTGGGAAGGAGTGGTCCATGCAAAAGTGGTGCGCGAGTGTGTTGGCCGTGCTGCTGGCGGCTGTCAGTGTATCGGCCCTGGCCTGTCCTGGCGACAAGGCCAAGGATGAGGGCAAGCAGATGAGCACGCCGGCCAAGCCCAAGGGCTGAGGTCCGCCTCGGCCAGGAGAAGGCGCCTGCGGGCGCCTTTTTTTATCGGCCCTTGGCGGGGGCCAGGAACAGTTCCGGATCCACCGCCGTGCCGTTGAGGAACACGGCCCAGTGCAGGTGGGGACCGGTGACCCGGCCGGTGGCGCCGACGGCGCCCAGCTGTTCGCCCTGGGCCACCCGCTGGCCTTCCTTCACGTCCACGCGGGAGAGGTGCATGTGGGCGCTGATCAGGCCCTGGCCATGGTCCACGAACACGGTGTTGCCGTTGAAGAAGAAGTCGTCCGTGTTGACCACGGTGCCGGGGGCGGCGGCCCGCACCGGGGCGCCGCTGCCCGCGGCCACGTCGAGGCCGGCATGGGGGCGGCGCGGCTCGCCGTTGAAAAAGCGGCGCAGGCCGAAGCGGGAGGAGAGGCGCCCGTCGGCGGGCAGGCGGAAGGCGGTGACCGGCGCCGTGGCGGCGAAGTGGCGCTTGAGGCGGTCCTGGATTTCCTGCTCCCGGGCGATGCGCAGCTCGTCTTCCGGCGTCGGATTGACGTGGCGCGGGTTGCGCACGGTCAGGCGCTGCACCGGATAGTCCTTGGCCCGCACCTCCACCTCGGCCGTGGCTGCGTCGCTGCCTTCCAGACGCAGGCTGAGGCGCCCCGGCGGCATTTCCAGGGGAATGCCGAGCAGGGCCAGCCAGCGGCCCTCTTCCCGCACCACGGCCAGGGGCGTGTCACCGAAGAAGGCCCTGGGCGCCTTGCCGGCAGGGGCCTGCAGTGGCACCACCGCCACCCCGCCGGGAACCGGCAGATGGCGCGGCGCCGCCAGGGCGGGCCAGGCGGCGAGGGCCAGGAGGGGCAGCAGGAGGCGTTTCATGGGAGGTCCGGAAGGAGAGGAAAAAGGCCGGGAGTGGTGCGGTGGCGAGGGGACGGTGGAGGATTGCAGGGCTGTGGCTGGAAAGGCAATAAGGACGGCGGTCTCCGGCAATGGTGTCCGGTAAAGGCCGTGTTTCCTGCCTGACGGCCATGCCATTGCCGGCATGGCCGTCCCGCCTGCTTCTCAGCGATAGCGGTTGATGGCGTCCCGGGTTTCCAGGGCCACCCGGCGGGCGGCAGCGGCGAAGTCCTCGCCCTTGCCGGCGTAGAGAATGGCGCGGGAGGAATTGATCATCAGGCCGGTGCCATCGGCGGTTTTGCCGGCCTTGACCGTGGCTTCGATGTCGCCGCCCTGGGCGCCGATGCCGGGCACCAGCAGGGGCAGGTCGCCGGTCAGTTCCCGTACCCGGGCGATTTCGGCGGGGAAGGTGGCGCCCACCACCAGGGCGCACTGGCCGGTGGTGTTCCATTCCGTGGCCACCAGGCGGGCGACGCGCTCGAACAGCTTTTCGCCGCCGCTGTTGCCAATTTCGAGGAACTGCAGGTCGCTGCCGCCGGGGTTGGAAGTGCGGCAGAGCAGGATCACGCCCTTGTCCGGGTAGGCCAGGTAGGGCTCCACGGAATCCTTGCCCATGTAGGGGTTGATGGTGACGGCGTCGGCGCCGAAGCGCTCGAAGGCCTCCACCGCGTACTGCTCGGCGGTGCTGCCGATGTCGCCCCGCTTGGAATCCAGGACCACCGGGATACCAGGGTGCCGCTCATGGATGTGGGCGATCAGGGCTTCCAGCTGGTCTTCGGCGCGGCGGGCGGCGAAGTAGGCGATCTGGGGCTTGAAGCTGCATACCAGGTCGGCGGTGGCGTCCACGATGCTCTTGCAGAACTCGAAGATGGCGTCGTCGCGGCCCTGCAGGTGGGCGGGGAACTTGGCCGGGTCCGGGTCCAGGCCGACGCAGAGGAGGGAGTTGTTTTTCTGCCAGGCGGCAGCGAGGGATTGGCGGAAGTTCATGGTCATCGGCTCGATCGGTGCGGGCGGCCGCCCAGGGCGGTGAAGGCCGCCATTGTACCGCCGGCGGCACCTCGCCCCAAGGAAAAGGCCGCGGAGGCCGGCGCCGAAGGGCCTACAGCCGGGCCAGTTGCCGCAGCCAGGCGATGGGGGCGGAACCGTCCTCGGAACTACTGTTGCAGCGGCTGTCCCAGGGGATGTGCTGGCGCGGCAGGGTGGTGGTGCAGCGCCAGACGATGCGGGCGGCCGTGTCCAGGTAGGGGTAATAGACGATGTTGCTGCCTTCCGTCAGGCCCAGGGTGATGCGGCCGTTTTCCTCGTCCATGTGCACCCGGGCGATGCCCAGGGGCAGGCGGCCGAAGCCCAGCTCGGCAGGGGTGGCGGTCAGGGTGTGCTCCGCCTCGTAGCGGATCTTGGCAGCCTGGGCCAGGTTGTGGGCATAGGAGAAGAGGGGGTGGTACACCGTGCTGTGGCGGTAGTCCTCGTAGGCCGGCAGGGCCACCAGCATGAGGCTCAGCCCGAGCACGCCGAGGGTGGCCAGGTTGGCGAGGAAGCCGCCGCCCCCCACCGCCGGCAGCACCGCCGCCACGGGCCAGGCCAGCAGGTGACGGCGCGGCACCGCCATGGGCGGGGACGGCAGGCGGGCCATGCGTTTGCACAGCCAAGGGGCGGTGGCGGTCAGTTCCTGCAGGGACATCCAGAAACCGCCGCTGTGGGCGGCCTGTTCGACGAAGGCGTGGGCATCCAGGTTCTGCCAGCGGCGGGGGCCCGCCGCCAGCAGGGCCAGGGCCCGGATGGACGAGTGCAGGCTGCGGCAGCACAGGGTGCCGCAGCGGTCCGCCGTATATTCCTTGGCCCGCCGGTAGGCGCTGCCGAGCAGGGGCAGGGGCAGGGCGGGCAGGATCCACCAGCCGTAGCCGGCATGGGGCCGGGCCAGGTGGCTCAGTTCCCGCCCCAGATAGAAGTCCACCGCGTCCACATCGCTGTCCAGGGCGTCCACCAGTTCGGCCCGCAACATCACCAGGCGGTGCCGCAGCAGGCGCCAGGTGAGGCTGTGCAGCCGGCTCCAGCCGTGGATCAGGTAGGTCCGGGGCACCCGGGCCAGGCCCAGCTTGCGGCAGCAGCGCTCGAGGCGCACGTGCAGGTCCGGGTACTGGCGGGTGGTGATGCGGACGCCGTTGCCCTCCAGGTGGGAGGTCAGGGCCTGGCGCAGGCAGTGGAGCAATAGTGCGGCAGGCGGCAGGGCGGCCCATATCCAGCCGTCGCTCCAGTAGGTGGCGAAAAACCAGGCGACGGAGGCGGGCAGGGCCAGGGCGGCAAAGAGGTATTCCTCCCGCCGGAAGAGCCTGGCCGGCGGCTGGAGCGGGCGCTGGGAGCGGATGACGGACATGGCGGCTCGACGGGGCGAATCGGAATGCCTGCATGATAGTCGGCCGGGAGCCGTCTGTAAGCCGGAGAACCGCGCCAGTTAAGGCTTTCGGGATATGCGGAAGGTCTGCTTTCATGGCTTTTGGCATAGCACCAAAAGCCGGTGGCGCCGGAATGGGGCCGGCCGATATGCTGCCGGCGCTGGCTCAGGCCAGGACGGCCCGGTTGCGTCCGGCTGCCTTGGCGGCGTAAAGAGCGTCGTCGGCCCGTTTCAGGGTGGCGTCCAGGTTCTCGCCGGGGCGGAACTGGGTCAGGCCCATGCTGACGGTGATGGGGGGCAGGTCCGGCCGGCGGCTGGCGTCGGCCTCGATGGCATTACGGATGCGCTCGCCCAGCACCAGGGCGGCTTCGCCGCCGCAGCCGGGAAAGAGCATGAGGAATTCCTCGCCGCCCCAGCGGGCGCAGACGTCGTATTCCCGCAGGTTGCCGGCCAGGGCCTCGGCTACCTGGGCCAGGGCGGTGTCGCCGGCGGCGTGGCCGCAGCTGTCGTTGATGGCCTTGAAACGGTCGATGTCGGCCAGGGCGATACAGAAGTCGCTGCCGTTGCGCTCGGCCTGGGCGATTTCCTGGGTCAGCCGGGCCTGCATGAAGCGGCGGTTGGGCAGGCCGGTGAGTTCGTCCTGGGTGGAGATGGTGTGCAGACGGTCGTTCAGGTCCCGCAGCATGGACTGGTACTGATCGCTGATGCGCACGATCTTTTCGATCTGGCGCACCTTGCGCTGGTAGTTCTCGGCGTAGGACTGGCCCCGGTCCCGCTCGGCCCGCTGGAAGCGGTCGGAGATGTGGGTCAGCCGGTCCAGCAGCCGTTCCTGGGTGCGGTAGCGGTCGTACAGCTCCTGCAGCAGCGCCAGCACGGCCGGATCGGCGGCGTTGTCGCGCAGCAGGGCTTCGATGCGGGCTTCCAGGTCCGGGATCTCGGACATGTCAGACCTTGGCCGCGATGTCGAAGGGGAAGGTGCAGTCTTCCTTGAACTCGGCGGCCAGTTCGCCCACCCGTTCGTTGGCGCCGTCGTAGGACCAGCGCACGCTGACCTGGCGGCCCTTGCGGTGGGCTTCTTCGAGCAGGTCCAGGATGTCCATGAGGGCGCGGATGCTGCTGGTGTTGAGGTACAGCAGTTCCAATTCCAGGCGCAGGGGGCGCTCGGGCTGGGCCAGGTAGGCCTCGACCCAGTCGATCAGGGGCTGGAACAGTTCGAAGGAGTTTTCCGGATAGGAGTCGCCCTGCATGGCGATCAGGCCGGCTTCCCAATCGGCCCGGATGGCCGGGCTGGCGTTGGTCTGGGGGATGTCGAGATTGTCCATGTTGTTTTTTTCCTAGAGCACGACCCGCAGGCTGAAGAAGGCGCGCCCGCCGTCCAGGGGGCGCAGGCTGCATTGCAGGGGGGCCGAGGCCTTGCGGGCCATGTCGATCAGGCCCAGGCCGGCGCTGCCGTCCAGGGCTTCCCGGGGCTGGCGCAGCTGGGTCTTGAAGGCGGCCTTGAGACCATCCTTGTCGAGCCGGGCCAGGGGTTCGACCCGCTGCAACAGGGCTTCGCCGTCGGCCGCCTCGAGCACGTTGCCGGCGCTCACCACGTAGCGGCCGTCCTCGTCCCGGGAGACGAAGACGCTGGCCGTCTCCATGGCCAGGGCGGGGCGCGACTGGGTGTAGCGGCGGATGTTCTGGGTCATCTCGATATACACCGAGAAGACGTCGGAAACGGCGGAGGGGGATTCCTGCAGGCCTTCCATATGCTTGCGCAGGGCCGTGCCGATTTCCTCGATGAGGGTGGCGGTGATGGGGCCGTTGAAGCAGAGCATGATGCGCTCGCGGTTGAAGGTTTCCCGCAGGGCGAAAATGTCGAGGGAAGGTGCCGTCTGGGTCATGGAATCTCCTTGGGTGGCCTATCTTACCGCTGATCGTCGAAACGGAAAGCCAGGAGGGTGATGTCGTCCCGCTGGGCCAGGGGGCCCTGGTAGGCCTGGATTTCCTCCAGCAGGGCGCTCTTCTGCTCGGCCAGGGGCAGGTGGGCATGGGTCCGGATCCAGGCTGCCAGGCGGCGGGCGCCGAAGCCGTAGCCCTGGTCGCCGCCGGCCTGGTCCAGCAGACCGTCGCTGACCAGGTAGAAGGTGCGGCCCGCTGCCAGAGGCACCTGGGCGTTGTCGTAGCTGCCGCTGCGGCGGTCGTTGACGCCGCGGCGGTGGCCCGGGATTTCCTCGCAGTTGTCGCCGTCGCTCCAGAACAGGCCCAGGCGGGCGCCGGCGAAGGTCACCAGGCGCCGCTCCAGGTCCACGTGGCACAGGCCCATGTCCATGCTGGTGGCGATCTGGCGGCTGCGGTCGTCCCCGGGCAGCATGCCCCGGGCCACCTGGTCGGTGCGCTGCAGCAGGGCCGCCGGGTCCTGCCAGGGTGTGTCGCCCAGGGCCACTTCCAGGGCGGCGTGGGCGATCATGGTCATGCAGGCGCCGGGAACGCCGTGGCCGGCGCAGTCCACCACGCCGAACAGGCACTGCCCGGCGGCGCCGCGGTACAGGTAGAAGTCGCCGCCCACCACGTCCCGGGGGCGCCACAGGACGAAGTACTGGCCCTGCAGATCGGCCTTGAGGGCCTTGTCCGGCAGGATGGCGTGCTGGATCAGGCTGGCGTAGCGGATGCTGTCGGTGACCTTGCGATGGGCTTCGGCCAGTTCCCGGGTGCGTTCGTCCACCAGTCGCTCCAGGTTCTCCGAGTGGGCCCGCACCTGCTGGGCCATGGTGTCGAAGGCCCGGGTCAGTGCGCCGATCTCGTCGCCCCGGTTGGAGCGCAGGCGTTCCCCGTAATGGCCGGCGCCGATGCGCTGCACGGCGGCGGTGAGGGCGGCCAGGGGGGCCAGCACCAGGCGGTTGAGGCCGGCGGTATACAAGCCCACCAGGAGGGCCAGCAGCAGGAGCGAACCCAGGGCCAGGGCGGTGATCAGGGGCGCGTCGAAAACCCGGCTGGTGTTGAGGTCTACCGCCGTCAGCACGGTCCAGCGCAGGGATGGAATGTAGGTGGCGGCAGCCAGGCTGGGGGCGCCTTCCAGCTTCAGGCGCAGGGTCGGCGTGCCTTCCCCTTCGTCGGAGGCGGCCGCCACCAGGGTGCGGCGCAGGGCCTCCTTGTCCGCCGGCCGCTCCAGCAGGCGGTAGATGGTCTTTTCGATGTTCTGGTTGCCGGCGGTGGCGTAGGCGATCTGGCGCGGGTCCGGGTGGGCGATGATGGCGCCGTTCTGGTCCAGCACCATGGTGACCACGCCGGTTTCCCGGTTGGCCAGGACGTTGCTGAGGAAGCGGCTGAGGTTGAGGCCGGTGCCGGCGATGCCGATGGGGCGCTCCCCTTCGTCCCGTACCACGATGTTGATCCAGACGTTGGTGACCTGCAGCTTCTTGTCGTAATCCACATTGAGGCTGTAGCCCTGGCTGCTCTTCAGGGTGGCGAAGAACCAGGCGTCATCCGGGTTGGCCGGGTCGGCCGTGTAGCGCATGGCGGCCCGGGGAGCGGCCTGCGGATCGGCGAAGTAGAAATGGCGGCTGCTGGCCAGGGCGGCGAAATAGGCCTGGTCGGCGAAGGCGCGGCGGAAACCTTCGCCTTCGCGGAAGAAACGCTCGGTCTTGGCTGGGTCCTGCTCGCCGGTCATCCATTCCCGGAGCACGGTGGATTCGGCGAAGCGCTGGGCCAGGGCCATTTCCCTCCCGACGGCGGAGAGAATGCGCTGCTTGGTCAGCTGGGCGTGGTTGCGGGCCAGGGCGGTGCCCAGGTTTTCGCGGATGTCTTCCGCCACCCGGATGCCGATGAGCAGGGCCGCCAGCAGCAGGCCCACGGTCTTGCTGCGCAGGCTCCAGCCGGCGCGGCCCGCCTGGGGCGGCGGCACGGGTGCGGGAAGTGGGGGCATGGCGCCTTTCCTGGCTTACTGTTGCTCGTCCGGGGACGCATCCGCGGCGGGTGGTGTCACTTCCCGCCGCTGCTCGGCCTTCTGGCGCAGGCGCTCGTTCTTGTCGTCGTTGGCGAAGCGGTAGCGGCCGGCGAGGACGCAGCCCTTCATGCCCGGATCGCAGGGCAGGTCATTCACCTTGCCGCAGCGATCGTTGGATTCGTGGGGGCAACCCCAGCCGCCGCCTGCCATGGTCTGCTCCTTGTTCCTGGTTTTGCGCCCGGAGCCTCAGCCCGCCTTGCCCCAGGAGTCCTTGAGGGTGACGGCCCGGTTGAAGACCGGGGCGCCGGGTTGGGAGTCCACCCGGTCGGCGACGAAATAGCCGTGGCGCTCGAACTGGAAGCGCTGTTCCGGCAGGGCATCCTTCAGGGCCGGTTCCAGTTGTACCGTGATGGCCACCTTGGACGCAGGATTGAGGTCATCGAGGAAATCCCGGTCGCCGGCACCCGGGGCGGCGGCCTGGAACAGGCGGTCGTAGAGGCGCACTTCGGCGGTGTAGGCGTGGGCCACGGAGACCCAGTGCAGGTTGCCCTTGACCTTGTAGTTGTCGGCGCCGGGGGTGCCGGACTTGGAATCTTCCATGTACTCGCACAGAACGGCGGTGACATTGCCGGCGGCATCCTTCTCGCAGCCGGTGCACTTCACCACGAAGCCGTAGCGCAGGCGGGCCATATTGCCGGGGTAGAGGCGGTGGTAGCCCTTGCTGGGCTCTTCCATGAAGTCTTCCCGCTCGATCCACAGCTCCCGGGAGAAGGGCACCATGCGCTTGCCCAGTTCGGGCTTGAGCGGGTGGTTGGGGGCGAAGCATTCCTCGCTCTGGCCTTCCGGGTAGTTGGTGATGACGAGCTTGAGCGGGTCGAGCACGGCGATGCGGCGCTCGTCCAGCTCGTTCATGGTTTCCCGCATGCAGTCTTCGAGCAGGCTGTAGTCGATGAGGGAATCGTGCTTGGAGACGCCGACCCGCTCCATCAGCAGGCGGAAGCCTTCGGCGGTGTAGCCGCGGCGGCGGGCGCCCACCAGGGTGGGCATGCGCGGGTCGTCCCAGCCGTCCACGTGCTTCTCTTCCACCAGCTGGATCAGCTTGCGCTTGGAGAGCACGACGTAGGTCAGGTTGAGGCGGGAGAACTCGTACTGATGGGGCAGGGGGCGCTGCAGCAGGCCGCCCTCGGCCAGGCGCTCCAGGAGCCAGTCGTAGAAGGGGCGCTGGTCCTCGAATTCCAGGGTGCAGATGGAGTGGGTGATGTTCTCCAGGGCATCCTCGATGGGGTGGGCGAAGGTGTACATGGGGTACACGCAGTACTTGTCGCCCGTGTTGTGGTGGGTCGCATGGCGGATGCGGTAGATGGCCGGGTCCCGCAGGTTGATGTTGGGGGCGGCCATGTCGATCTTGGCCCGCAGGATGTGGGCGCCGTCCGGGAATTCGCCGGCCTGCATGCGCTTGAACAGGTCCTGGTTCTCCGCCACGCTGCGGTTGCGGAAGGGGCTGTCCTTGCCTGCCTCGGTCAGGGTGCCCCGGTTGGCGCGCATTTCCTCGGCGCTCTGGCTGTCCACGTAGGCGTTGCCGGTGGCGATCAGGTACTCGGCGGCCTGGATCATCCAGGGGAAATAGTTGGAGGCGTAGTAGAGGTTGTTCTCCTGGGCATCCTCCCAGTTGAAGCCCAGCCACTTCACCGCGTCCACGATGGAATCCACGTATTCCTGGTCTTCTTTCTCCGGATTGGTATCGTCGAAGCGCAGGTGGCAGCGGCCGCCGTAGTCCCGGGCCAGACCGAAATTGAGGCAGATGGACTTGGCGTGGCCGAAGTGCAGGTAGCCGTTGGGCTCCGGCGGAAAGCGGGTGCGGATCTTGGCCGGGTCCAGGGCGCCGGCGGCGTGGTCGCTGGCCAGGCCGGGCTGGCCGGCCCAGCGGCGCTGGGCGTGCTTGCCGGCGGCCAGGTCGGCCTCGACGATGTTGCGGATGAAATTGGCGGCGGGGGCGATCGGCGCGGCGTTCTTGTTGGGGTTGCTCACAGCGGGGTCCTTGAAGGTCTTTGTCCGCCATTTTAACCGGGGCCAGGGGCAAAACCGAAAAGACCCGGGTTAAAAGCCGCTAAAATTCACCCTTTATCCCTTGGGGTGCGAGGTCCGGCCGTGAACTGGAATGCCTTTCTTGCCATCGGCGTCGGTGCCGCCCTCGGCGCCTGGGCCCGCTGGGGCCTGGGACTGCTGCTCAATCCCCTGTTCCTGGCCATTCCCCTGGGCACCCTGGCGGCCAACCTGCTCGGCGGCTACCTCATCGGCGTGGCCCTGGGCGTGTTCCACAGCTACGCCCACCTGTCCCCGCTGCTCAAGCTGTTCCTCATCACCGGTTTCCTCGGCGGCCTCACCACCTTCTCCAGCTTCTCCGGCGAAGTCATGGAGCGCCTGCTGGCCCAGCAATACGCCTGGGCCTTCGGTGCCATCGCCCTGCACCTGCTCGGCTCCCTGGCCATGACCTTCCTCGGCTTGTGGAGCGTCGGCGTGCACCGGGTCTGGCCCTGAGGAGCCGCTTAGCGCACCTTGTCGGTCGGGCCGGTGGCGGCGTTCAGGGACATTCTTGCCTGTTGCCAGGCTTCGCCCAGGGTGTGGGCTCCTGGGGAAAAGTGATGCAGGGTAGCGCCGCAACCGGTCACCAGCAGGCCGGTCAGGAGGAAGGGCAAGAAGGTCTGGTGCAGGGCGGTTTGTAGCCAGTGACGCCTTTCCAGCCGGTGCAGGCGCCGGTACAGGGTGGCTGCCAGAGTGCCATCCAGCAGTAGTTCAGCAAACAGGCTCGGCGCCGAATACACAATGAAGGCGGACGACAGTAACAAGGCCGCAGCCAGCACCAGGACAATCAGGGGAATGGCCAGCTCCTCCCCCTCCGCTGCAGCGCCCAAGGCTTGGCCGATGGCTTCGCTGCCGTCCGGTAGGGTTTCGGCGGCTACTGCCGGTTCGCTCGGGACTCCGGCTACTGGCGGGGCATCGAAATGACTGCTGGCGCCACCGCCCCCGAAATTTCCCCCCAGATCTTCAGCCGTGGGCGAACAGCTGTCGGCCGATGGTCCCGACGGCACCAGGTTGCCCAGGTCCATCAGGTCCGGAATGTCGGCGTAGTCCTCCGCCCGGGTGCGCAGCCACAGCCAGAGCAGACCGAGGAACACCCCGTAGGCGAGGAGAAAGGCCGCTCCGTAGCGCCAACCCATGTGGGTCAGGCCGGCGTGGAGCAATGCAAAGGATGCCAGCAGCCCAGAACCGGCGGTGAGCAGTACCAGCAGCATCATCTGCAGGCGGGGAAAGCTGTCCCGCTCCAGGTGTCCGCGCAGGCGTTGGAGATGGTGTTGGCGAGACAAGGGGGGAAGTCGGCTCATGGGAGCGGCGTTATCGCAGGAACGGGCCCCTGGTCGCAGAAGGGGCAGGGCTAGTCGGCGAGGACCAGCACCAAGCGGAAGGCTCCCAGGCGGCTGGCCAGCAACCAGCGGACATAAAGGTAGAAAAAGAACAGGCCCGTCAGCAGGCCCAGCAGGCCGCCTATCATTGGAATGGCGGAGCGAGCGATGCCGCTAATGCCTAGGACGAAGCCGACGATACCACCGAGGAGTGCGCCGCACAGGGCGGAGCCCAGGGCGGTGGCGATGCAGCGCCAGAAAAAGCCCCAGACAATCCCGGCTTGGCTGAGGGTGGTGAGTTCCTTGAAATCGATGGGGGTCATAGGTCCAGTGTTCCATGAGAGCGAAGGGATGAGGGTGCCGGAGAGGCTTTTTTATCCCTTGTGGGTATGTTGGTGGAATTTAATGCCCGGCTCCCGATATGGCAAGCCGGGGGCGGAGGGCCGGGTCCTTCCGAGCCGATGTCAGCGCTTCCACGCCACCAGGGCAATGCCTAGTGCAATGGGCAGCACCCCCAGCAGGTCGTCGGCGTACATGGTTTCTCCCAGCAGGGTGACGGCGAACAGGGTGCCGAAGAAGGGATTGAGGAAGTGGAAGCTGCTGGCCGAACTGGCCTGGCCGTGGCGCAGCAGCCACAGCATGAGCAGGGTGCTGGCCAGGGAGACGGCGACGCTGTAGGCCAGACTGCCCCACAGGGCCGGGTGGGCCTCCAGGCGGAAACCTTCCAGGCCCCAGGCCAGGGGCAGCAGCACCAGGCCGCTGGCCATGAACTGCAGGGTGACGGCCGCGATCAGGTCCTGCCCCGCCGCCACCTTCTTGCTCAGCACCGTGCCCAGGGCCAGGGCCAGCGTGCCGGCGCCGATGGCCGCCAGATACAGGGGCTCCAGCTGTTCCACCGTCAGCCGGTGGCGGGTGATCCACAGCACGCCGCCCATGCCCAGGAGGATGCCGGCAAGCCGCAGGGGCGTCAGCCGTTCTCCTTCCAGGGCGGCGGCCAGCAGCAGGGTGAGCAGGGGACAGGCGCTGACCAGGACGGCGGTGAGGGCGGTGGGCACACCCTGCAGGCCCCAGTAGGCCAGGCCCAGATAGGCCGCATTGCACACTAGTCCGGCCAGCAGGGCGCGGCCGGCCATGGTCGGCAGGCGCAGGCTGCGGCCGCTGCTCCGGGCCAGGAAGGCGAAGAGCAGGCCGGCGGCCAGGAAGCGGATGGCCAGCAGGGTCAGGGGGGCGGCGTGGTCGAGGCCGATGCGGCCGGCGACGAAGGCCGAACTCCAGATGACGCTGAAGGCGATGCCGGCGATCAGGACCCGGGTACGGGAGGGGGCGGCGGCAATGCCGGCGGGCAGCGGCGGGGCGATGGCGTTCATGGCGGGCTCCTGGGGCGTGGTGAAGACGACGGGCCCAACCCTACCGGGGTGTGGAATATTTGATAAATTAATAAATATCGAATCAATATTTCCAGGAGAAATGATGGCCCGGCATCTCGACATGGACCTGCTGCGCGCCCTGGTGGCGACGGCGGAGGCAGCGAGCTTTTCCCTGGCGGCGACCCGCCTGGGCCGTACCCAATCGGCCATCAGCCTGCAGATCAAGCGACTCGAGGAGCAGGTGGGCAAGCCCCTGCTGGTGCGCTCCCAGGGGCGGCTGGAGGGGGTGACGGAGGAGGGGCTGCTACTGCTCGACTACGCCCGCCGCATCCTGCGCCTCAACGACGAGGCCATCGGCTGCTTTTCCGAGGCGGACCTGGCGGGCAGCCTGCGGGTGGGGCTGGCGGAGGAAGTGATGGAGCGGGACCTGGGCAGCGTGGTGGCGGAATTCCACAGCGCCTATCCCCGGGTCAAGCTGGCTCTGGAGTGTGATCTTTCGGCCCGCCTGGCGGCCCGGGTCGAGGCCGGCGAACTGGACATGGCCCTCATCAAGCGCATCGGCGAGCGGCCGACAGCGGTGGGCCGCACCCTGTGGCGGGAGCCCATGGTCTGGGCCGGCGGTGCCCACGGCAGCGCCGTGGCGGAGCGGCCTTTGCCCCTGGCCCTGTTTCACGAAGGCTGCATTTTCCGCGTCGTCGCCCAGGCGGCCTTGACCCAGGCCGGCATCCCCTGGCGTCTGGCCTTTGCCGGTCACAGCCACACCGGCATCCGCCACGTGTTGCGGGCCGGCCTGGCGGTTTCTCCCTTGCCCCTGAGCCTGCTCGGCGACGGTCTGCAACGTCAAACCGAGGGGCTGCCGCCCCTGCCGGAGGTGGAGTGGGTGGCGCTGACCGGCGCCAGCGGTGAATGGCCCGCGGTGCAGCGCCTCATCGCCATGTTCGAGGCGCGCCTGTGGCAGCCCCTGCCCTGGCCGGGCGGCGGGCTGCCCCGGGTGGCGGCCTGAAATGGCGGGTTAGATGCGGAAGCGGGCCGTGGCCTGATTGAGGGCCTGGGCCGTCGCTTCCAGGGCGCTGGCGGCGGCGGTGTGCTGCATGCTCTCGCTGGTTTCTTCCACCTGGTGGGCGATGCGCTCCACCTGCTGGGCCAGGGCGGTGCTGGCCTCGCTCTGTTCCCGGGTGGAGTCGGCCACTTCCCGCACCAGGGAGCGGGCGGATTCGGAACCGGCGGCGATGCGGTGCAGCAGCTCCGAGGTTTCGGCGGCGGCTTCCTTGGCCTTTTCCGCTTCCGGCAGGGCCGCGTCCATGACCTGGGCGGCGGTCAGGGTTTCGTCCTGGATGCGGCTGACGATGGAGGAGATTTCCACCGTGGCCTTTTCCGTCCGCTCCGCCAGCACCCGCACCTCGTCGGCCACCACGGCGAAGCCCCGGCCCTGTTCGCCGGCCCGGGCCGCCTCGATGGCGGCGTTGAGGGCCAGCAGGTTGGTCTGGCCGGCGATCTCCTTGATCACCTGGGCCACCCGGGCCACTTCCTGGGCGTTGTCGGTGAGGGCCCGCACCTGCTCCGCCGCCTTGCCCATGGTGTCCGCCATGGTGGCGATATTGGCGGCGGTGGTGTCCACGCTCTTCTCGCCGACGCCGGCCAGTTCAGCCGCGTTGCTGGCGTGCTGTTCCGTGTCCCGGGCGTTGTCGGAAACGTGGGTGATGGAAACCGTCAGTTCCTCCATGGCGGCGGCCATGTTCTGGGTCGCTTCCGTCTCGGTTGCCGCCGAGTCCGCCACCCGGGTGGCGGTGCTGTTGATCTCCTGGGCGGAACTGGCCACCTGGCCGGCGCCCTGGGCGATTTCGCCGATCATCTGGCGCAGCACCTGCACCAGGCGGTTCAGTTCGCCCAGCATGCTGTCGTCCCGGGCGTTGCCGAGGGAAACGGTGAGATCGCCGCCGGCCACAGCCCGGATGGCGGTGACCGCCTCGGCCGGCTCGCCGCCGATCTGACCCAGGGTGGCCCGGGCCAGGGCCCAGGAGAGGGCGCCCACGGCCAGCACCACCAGCACGATGATCAGGGCCACCAGGCGCAGCTGCTGGTAGAAGAGGGTGTCCAGGTCGTCGATGTAGAGGCCGGTCCCCACCACCCAGTCCCAGGCGGGGAAATGCTGCAGGTACTGCAGCTTGGGCACCTGCACGTCGCTGCCCGGCTTGGCGGTCATGGTTTCGGTGTAGCCGCTCTTGTCCAGGGCCACCTTGATCAGGTTGCGCACCGTGTAGGCGCCGGACTTGTCCTGCCGGTCCCAGTGGCTCTTGCCTTCATATTCGGGACGGACCGGGTGCATCACTCCCATGCCCTTGCTGTCGTAGATGTAGAAGTATTCCTTGCCCTGGTAGCGCATGCTGCGGATCACCGCCTTGGCCAGGGTCTGGGCCTCTTCCCGGCCCATGGCTCCCTTGGCTTCCTGGGCCTGGATATCCACGATGGCGGTCATGGCAATGTCGATGGCCGTTTCCAGGGTGGCCTTGCGGTCGGCCAGCAACTGCTGTTTGAGGTGCAGGGCCTGGAAGGTGCCGAGAACGATGAGGCCGATCAGCGTGACAAGCAGGGAGACGGTTAGCCGCCCCTTGAGACTCATGGTCTTGAACATGTTTTTCCCCGTGGTGATTCCGCCGACCGTGGCCGGCAGGTTTTTATTGGCATGCAACTTTGTTGCTGCCGACAAGATTCCACTTTTGTCCGGGCAAAGCAAGTGTGTAATTCCGCGAGACTCTGCCAAGGGAAACAGGTCCTTGTGCCAAAATACCGCCTTGCAATTTTTTCACCCCCCGATTGTGTCCCTCCCCCGTTCCGCTCCGCCTGCCTTTGCCGACTGCCTGACCCAGGATCGTCCCCGTCTGCGCGCCCTTTCCCGCAGCGCCGGCCAGCCCGGTCCCCATGCCGAGAAGGCCAAGGCCGACTACGAGGCCCTGCTGGCCCGCTCCCGCGCCGCCTGTGCCGAGTGGGCCGGGCGCCTGCCCAAGCCGGAATATGCGGAGGACCTGCCGGTCAACGGGCGGCGGGAGGAGATCAAGGCCCTCATCGAGCACAACCAGGTGGTCATCGTCTGCGGCGAGACCGGCTCCGGCAAGACCACCCAGCTGCCCAAGATCTGCCTGGAACTGGGCCGGGGGGCGGCGGGACTGATCGGCCATACCCAGCCCCGGCGCCTGGCGGCCCGCTCCGTGGCGGCCCGGGTGGCCCAGGAGCTGCAGACCCAGATCGGTGCCGGCGTGGGGGTGAAAATCCGCTTCCAGGACCGTAGCGGGCCCCAGTCCTATTTGAAGCTGATGACCGACGGCATCCTGCTGGCGGAAACCCAGACCGACCCCTACCTCAACGCCTACGACACCATCATCATCGACGAGGCCCACGAGCGCAGCCTCAACATCGACTTTCTGCTGGGCTATCTGAAGCAGCTGCTGGCCAAGCGCAAGGACCTCAAGGTCATCATCACCTCCGCCACCATCGACGCAGAGCGCTTTGCCCAGCACTTCGCCCAGCACGGCAAGCCGGCGCCGGTGATCGAAGTCTCCGGCCGCCTCTACCCGGTGGAGGTGCGCTACCGCCCGGTGACGCCCCTGGAGGAAGACCAGGAGGAGCGGGATCTCTACGACGCCATCGTGGACGCGGTCCACGAACTGGGCCGGGAAGGCCCGGGAGACGTGCTGGTGTTCCTCCCCGGCGAGCGGGAAATCCGGGAGGCGGCGGAAGCCCTGCGCAAGCACCACTTCCCCGGCCCCCAGCCGGAAATCCTGCCGCTGTTCTCCCGCCTCTCGGCGGCGGAGCAGGACCGGGTCTTCAAGACCGGCGGCGGCCGCCGGGTGGTGCTGGCCACCAACGTGGCGGAAACCTCCCTCACCGTGCCGGGCATCCGCTACGTGGTGGATACGGGCCTGGCCCGGGTGAAGCGCTACTCCTACCGCAACAAGGTGGAAATGCTCCAGGTGGAGCGGGTCTCCCAGGCCGCGGCGCGGCAGCGGGCGGGCCGTTGCGGCCGGGTGGCGGCGGGGGTCTGCATCCGCCTCTACGACGAGGCTGACTTCAACGCCCGGGGCGAATTCACCGATCCGGAAATCCTGCGTTCCTCCCTGGCCGGGGTGATCCTGCGCATGAAGGCCTTGAAGCTCACCGACGTGGAGAGCTTCCCCTTCATCGAGGCGCCGCCGCCCAAGGCCATCAACGACGGCTATTCCCTGCTGCAGGAACTGGGCGGCCTGGACGAGGACAACCGCCTCACCGACGTGGGCCGGGGCCTGGCCAAGCTGCCCCTGGACCCGCGCATCGCCCGCATGATCGTGGCCGCCCGGGACCGGGGCTGCCTCAAGGAAGTGCTGGTCATCGCCGCCGCCCTCTCGGTGCAGGACCCCAGGGAACGGCCCCAGGAGCGCTTGCAGGCGGCGGATGAAAAGCACCGCCAGTTCGCCGACGAGAAGTCCGAATTCCTCTCCTGGTTGAAGCTGTGGAACTGGTTTGAGGAACAGGCCCGGCACCTCTCCGGGCGCAAGTTGGCCGAGGCCTGCAAGGAGCGTTTCCTCTCCTACCTGCGCATGCGGGAATGGCGGGAGGTTTACAACCAGATCCACGCCATGGTCACCGAGCTGGGCTGGCGCGAGAACGAGATTCCCGCGACCTACGAGCCCATCCACAAGGCCCTGCTGACGGGCCTCCTGGGCAATATCGGCTGCAAGTCCGACGACAGCAGCCACTACCTGGGGGCCCGGGGCATCCGCTTCCTCATCCACCCGGGCTCGCCCCTGCAGAAGAAGGCGGGCAAGTGGGTGGTCTGCGCCGAGCTGACGGAAACCACCAAGCTCTACGCCCGCTGCCTCGCCCGCATCGAGCCGGAATGGCTGGAGGAGGTGGGCGCCCACCTGATCCGCAAGAGCTACTTCGACCCCCACTGGGAGAAAAAGGCCATGCAGGCCGTGGCCTACGAGCGCTCCACCCTGCACGGCATCGTCGTCAATCCCAAGAAGCGGGTGAACTTCGGCCCCATGAACCCGGAAGAGGCGCGCCTGCTCTTCATCCGCCAGGGCCTGGTGGGCGGCGAGATCAACGAGGACTTCGTGCGCCGCTGGCCTTTCTACCAGCACAACCAGAAGGCCATCCGGGACATCGAGAACCTGGAACACAAGCAGCGCCGCCAGGACGTGCTGGTGGACGACGAACTGATCTTTGCCTTCTACGACCACCTGATTCCCTCGGGCATCTACAACGGTGCCGACTTCGACAAGTGGCGCAAGGAGGCGGAGCGGGAGAACCAGAAACTGCTCTTCCTGCAGAAGGAAGACCTGATGCGCCACGAGGCGGCCGGGGTCACCACCGACGCCTTCCCTCCCCAGATGCGCCTTTCCGGCGTGGACTACGCCCTCACCTACCACTTCGAGCCCGGCAGCCCCCGGGACGGCGTCACCCTGGTGCTGCCCCTGGCCCAGCTCAATCAGGTGCCCGCCAACCGCAGCGAGTGGCTGGTGCCCGGCCTCTTGAAGGAGAAGGTGGTGCAGCTGGTGAAGACCCTGCCCCAGCGCATCCGCGCCAAGCTGGTGCCGGTGCCCGAGTTCGCCGAGGAGTTCATCGCCTGGGTGGGCAACGACGAGAAGCGTATGGCGCCGGGCATCATCGCCCCCCTCATCGACTTCATCTTCGAATCCCGGGGCCTCAATGCCCGGGGCTGGGCGGTGACGCCCGATGCCTTCCGCCCCGGCGAGCTGCCGGCCCACTTCTCCATGAACTTCAAGCTGGTGGATGAACACGGTCGCCAGCTCGACATGAGCCGCAGCCTGGCCCAGCTCCGCGGCGAATGGGGCCGGGAGGCGCGCCAGGAATTCCAGGAGCTGCACGAGACCCCCAGCGAATTCACCGGCCTCACCGATTGGACCTTCGGCAAGCTGCCGGAGCTGATGGAAGTGGCCGTGGGCGGCCAGATGGTGATCGGCTACCCGGGCCTGACGGAAGACGGCGAGACCGTTTCCCTGCGCGTGTACGACTCCCAGGAGGAAGCCCTGGCGGCCCACCGCCTGGGCCTCTCCCGCCTCTTCCAGTTGCAGCTGAAGGAGCAGGTGAAGTACTTCGAGAAGAACCTGCCGGGCCTGACCCAGATGGCCATGCAGTTCATGAGCCTGGGTTCTTCCGACGACCTGCGCCAGCAGCTGGTGTCGGTGATTTTCGAGCGGGCCTGCCTGGTGGAACCGTGGCCGGAAGATGCGGAATCCTTCAAGGCCCGCTGCGCCGAAGGCAAGAACCGCCTGGGCCTCTTGGCCCAGGAAATCTGTCGCCTGGTGGGCCTGGTGCTGACCGAGTGGCAGGCCCTGGTGAAAAAGCTGCCTGCCTTCAAACCTTTCCCCGGTGCGGTGCAGGATATCGAGAAGCAGATCGGCCGCCTCATTCACAAACGCTTCGTGCTGGAAACGCCCTTCGAGCGCCTGCAGCACTTCCCCCGCTACCTCAAGGCGGCGGCCATGCGCCTGGACAAGCTCAAGGCCAACCCGGCCCGGGACGTTCAGCTGCTGGCGGACTACAGCACCCTGTGGACCCAGTACGAACGCCGCGCCCTGCAGCTGGCCAAACAGGGCGTCAGCGATCCCCAACTGGAGCAGTTCCGCTGGCTGCTGGAGGAACTGCGGGTCAATCTCTTCGCCCAGGAACTGAAGACGCCGGTGCCCGTGTCGGTGAAGCGCCTGCAGAAGCTGTGGGAAGGGATACAGTACGGTTGAAAGACGATTAGCCACAGAGGGTACAGAGAACACAGAGAGAAAATGCCTCTGCCCTGGGAGGTAATAGGGGCGCCACTCTTCCGCCATGCATGGTGGAGATTGGCTTCAGTATTGGCTTGCAGGGTAGGTGCGGTTTGCAACCGCTCCGGCAGCTAAGGCGGAGTGCGACCCCTCGGTGATCTCTGTGCCCTCTGTGGCAAAAAAAATAGGATGCCCGAATGCCCGAAATGATCCTCGCCCTGGTCCGCAGCCTCGGCACCCTGTCCCGCCGCCGCGTCTGGTGGCTGGTGTTGTCCCCCGCCGTGGCCGCCCTGGCGGTATGGCTGACGCTGACCTTCCTGGTGCTGGACCACCTTTCCGCCTGGTTCCTCGAGCAGCCGCCCATGAGCTGGCTCTCCGGCTGGGGCGCCGTGTGGCTGGCCAAGCTGCTGGCCGCCGCCGGGGGCTGGCTGGTGATCCTGGCCCTCTCCTATCTCACCGCCATGGTGCTGGCGGCGGTGTTCATCATGCCCATCCTGCTGCAGGTGGTGGCCGCCCGGGATTACCCGGAGGTGGCGGCCATGGGCAAGGACAGCTTCTTTGCCGGTGCCTGGAACAGCGTCTGGGCCGCCCTGCTGTTCATCGCCGGCTGGCTGTTGACCCTGCCCCTGTGGCTGGTGCCCGGCCTGGGCCTGGTGCTGCCCCTGTTCTGGATGGCCTGGCTCAACCGCAAGACCTTTGCCTACGATGCCCTGGCCATGCACGCCACCGACGACGAGTGGCGCCTGATCCGGGAGCGCCGGGCCACGCCCCTGCTGGGCCTGGGCATTCTCCTGGCCCTGCTGGCCCATGTGCCGGTACTGGGCCTGCTGACCCCGGCCCTGGGCGCCCTGCTGTACATCCACTTCGGCCTGGAAAGCCTGCGCCAGCTGCGCGGCGGGGCCGTGGTGACCGTCGATGCGGTGGTGGTGGAAGAGCCCGTGCCCACCGACCGCTTCCTGCGCTGATTTTCACCCTTTACGACCTCAACGACGCGAGGACCCATGACTGCTTCCGTTTCCCAGACTGCCCAAGCCACGCGCTTCGGCGCCCTCATCATCGGCGACGAAATCCTCTCCGGCAAACGCCAGGACAAACACTTCGCCAAGGTGGCCGAACTGCTCGGCGCCCGGGGTCTGCAGTTGTCCTGGGTGCAATATCTGGGGGACGACCGGGCCCGCCTGACGGAAACCCTGAAGCGCAGCTTCGCCAGCGGCGAGGCGGTGTTCTCCTTCGGCGGCATCGGCAACACGCCGGACGACCACACCCGCCAGGCCGCCGCCGCGGCCCTGGGGGAGGAGCTGGTGCTGAGCCCGGAGGCGGAGGCGGAGATCCGTGTCCGCTTCGGCGACGACATCACGCCCCAGCGCCTGCTGCTGGGCACCTTCCCTGCCAGCAGCCGCATCATTCCCAATCCCTTCAACCGCATTCCCGGCTTCATGGTGAAGGAGCATTACTTCGTGCCGGGCTTTCCCCAGATGGCCCATCCCATGGTGGAGTGGGTGCTGGACACCTTCTATGCCCATCTCTTCAACCGGGCGCCCAAGGTGGAGAAGGCCTTCCTCCTCACCGGCGACAGGGCCTACGAAAGCGCCCTGCTGGACCTGATGGAGCGCATCGTCGCCGAGTACCCGGAGCTGCGCCTGTTTTCCCTGCCGTCCCTGACCCAGGACGGTGTGCGCCGCCACCTGGAACTGGGAGTGGAAGGACAGCCGGAACAGGTGGAGCGGGCCATGGCGGAAATCCAAGGCGAGGTGGAGCGCCGCGGCATCACCTGGGTGTGGCGCGACTGAGTCCGGACTGAGCGGGTTGCGCGGCTTTGCGGGGGATTCCGGCCCCCGGTTTCCGCTCCGCGTGCGGCAATAAAAAACCCCGGCCATGGCCGGGGTTGTGCTCGCCAAGCGGGGAACGCCCGCGGCAGACCTTACTTCTTGGCAGCTGCCTTGCTGGCAGCGCCTACGGCCTTGGCGGTGGCGTTGGAAGCCACGGCCACGTTGGCATCGGCGATGTCGGCCATCTGCTTGGCCATCTTGGTGAAGTGGTCGAAGGCCTGGGTGGAGGCGGACAGCATGGACTTCATGGCCGCTGCCACCACGTCGCCGCCCACGGGAGCGGAGGCGGAGGTCTTCTCGATGGCGGAGGTGGCCTTCTGGGACAGCTGGTTGTAGTGCTGTTCCATCAGGTCGGTCACTTCCTTCTGGGTCGCGGTGATCAGCTCGTACAGGTTGCGGTAGTAGGCCGTGACCTTTTCCAGATTGGGCTGGGCCAGGGTGCTCTGCAGCTTGGCGGCTTCCTGCACGTCCTTGGCGCCCAGCAGGGTCTGGGTGCCGTTGACGGAAGAGTTGAGGAAGTCACGGGCAGCAGCCAGATTCAGCTCGGCGATTTTTTCCACGCCGTTGAAGGCGGTGTGCACCAGGGCCACCATCACTTCAGCGTTGGCTTTCTGGGCGGCGGTAAGCTGTTCGATATTCGGGTTGGTCATTGGGAAATCCTCCGCTTAGCGTTGAGATATAAGGGAATAATCCTGCTGGTTGAATATCGGCCCGGTATTGTTGTTAGTACGGCCTTGGGTCGAATTCCACTGCCTCGGCAGCGGCGCCGGATGAAGCCAGTATAGCAAATACTATATGACCATCACATGTCGCCGGCGACAACGAAAAAAAACCCCGGCGCAAGGCCGGGGTTTCGGTGCTGTTCGCCTTAGGCGGTCTTTTTCTTGGCAGCGGAGGCGGCGGCGGAAGTGGCGCCGACGGCCTTCACGGTAGCGTTGGTGGCGGCAGCCACGTTGGCTTCAGCGATTTCGGCAACCTGCTTGGCAGCCTTGTTCATGCTGTCGTAGGCGGAGTTGGCAGCGGCGATGGCGGACTTGACGGCGGCCACGGCCACATCGGAACCGGCGGGGGCGGTCTTGGAAACCTTGTCCAGCAGGCCGGCCACGTTCTTGTTGAATTCGTTGAACTGGGCTTCCACGACCTTGGTCAGTTCTTCCTGGGTCTGGGCGGCGATTTCGTAGACGCTGCGGGAGTAGGCCACGGCCTTCTCGACGTTGGGTTGGGCGATGGAGGCCTGCAGGGAGATGGCTTCCTGGGCATCCTTGGCACCCAGCAGGGCCTTGGTGTTGGCGACGCTGTCTTCGATGACGGCGCGGGCGGTGTGCAGGTTCAGGGCGGCGATGCGCTCGGCGCTGGCGAAAGCGGTGTTGGCCAGGGCCAGCAGGGAATCAACGGTGGCCTTGTTGGCGGCGGCGAACTGCTCGGGGGTAGCGAAAGTGGTCATGGTCATCTCCTAGAAAGTCAGTGTGGGAACACTCGCAGAGCAAGGCGGGACTGGCTTTTCTGACTGCGGCCGGTTGTTGCGCTGCAACATGTAGAGCCAATTATAGGGAGCGACAGATTTCTGTCAAGCATTTTTTGTGCGTCGCACAAAAAATTTTCTTCGCTTTGAAAACAGTGGCTTAACAGTCGTTGGGAGAGCCTGGGGATGGAGGCTTTGCGGCGGGGCGGGAGCCTGCCGCGGAGGGGGCGCCCCGGGGCGGCGGCGCGCCCCGGGAGGTGGGATCAGCGATGCTTGAAGGCGGGCTTGCGCTTCTCGACGAAGGCAGCCATGCCTTCCTTCTGGTCTTCCAGGGCGAAGGCGGCATGGAACTGGCGACGCTCGAAGAGCAGGCCTTCATTGAGGCTGCTTTCGAAGGCCCGGTTCACGTTCTCCTTGATCATCATCACCACCGGCAGGGAGTAGGAGGCGATCTTCTCGGCGGCGCCGAGGGCTTCCTCCAGCAGCTTGTCGGCGGGCACGATGCGGGAGACCAGGCCGGCGCGCTCGGCTTCGGTGGCATCCATCATGCGGGCGGACAGGCACAGGTCCATGGCCTTGGCCTTGCCCACGGCACGGGGCAGACGCTGGGTGCCGCCGGCGCCGGGCAGGATGCCCAGCTTCACTTCGGGCTGGCCGAACTGGGCGCTGTCGGCGGCGATGATGAAGTCGCAGCTCATGGCCAGTTCGCAGCCGCCGCCCAGGGCGTAGCCGGCAACGGCGGCGATGACGGGCTTGCGGCAGGTCTTCACCTTCTCCCAGTTACGGGTGATGTAGTCGCCCTTGTAGGCGTCCATATAGGAGAAGTCTTTCATCATGCTGATGTCGGCGCCGGCGGCGAAGGCCTTGTCGGAGCCGGTGATGACGATGCAGCCGATGTTCTCGTCGGCTTCGAATTCGGTGAGGGCGTCGCCCAGTTCATCCACCAGGGGGTCGCACAGGGCGTTGAGGGCCTTGGGGCGGTTGAGGGTGATGAGGCCGACGCGGCCCTTGGCTTCAGCGATGATGTACTCGTAAGTCACGAGGCTTTACTCCTTGCGCGATGGTAGGGAAATGGCGGGCTTCAGGGTGAGCGATTCCCGGCTCCCCGTAGCTCCTTGTTGTGCTTCGGTGTCCTTGTTCTTCGGCTGGATGATGGCCCGCACCCGGCCCGGCGGCACGCCGGGGCTGGCCTCGCCGGGCATCTTGGAGGCGGTGACCAGGTACTGCTCGGTGAGGGAGTCGTACTGGATGTAGTGACCCTTGACCTCGTCCTGGCCGCTCTTGACCCAGGCCTTGTCGTAAAGCTCGGTCTTTTCCGTCTTGGCGTTGTGCTCGATGCGCAGGGCGATGCCCTCCACGTAATCGTCCCGGCCTTCCCGCTTCTGCTTGAACTTGGCCGGGTTGCCGGTGGCTACGCCCTTCTGGAAGCCGGCATCGTCCTGGGTGACGACGATACGGTCGCCGCGGATGACCAGGGTGCCCTGGGTCAGGGTGACATTGCCGTCAAAGACGTGGACCTTCTTGGCGTCGTCCACCGTGACCCGGTCGGCTTCCAGGTTCACCGGTTTTTCCCGGTCCGCTTTTTCGGCGTGGACCGGCATGGTGGCGGCAAGACTGAGGGCGCCCAGGAGGGCGGCGAGGCGGCGATTGATCATGTCAGCGCTTTTCATGTTTGCTGGCGAATTGGCCGGTGACCCGGGATTCCAGGATGGTATTCATGGTGGCGTTGTCCACCTGCAGGCCGCTGCCCTTGAGCCAGGATTTTCCCTGGACCACGTGCACCGGGCTCTTGGTGTTGGCGGTTTCCGCATCCGGATAGATGGTCAGGTCCGGTGCCGTTGCCACCATGGCTTCCCGGTCCTTGGCTGCATCGCGGACGACGCGGACGTTGTCCTTCAAGAGCACTTCGCTGGCGTCGCTGTTGATGTGCCCGTAGTCGCTGCTCATGGTCACCACGGGGCGTCCGGGTTTGATGAACTTGGCTACCGGGGCGGTGACGTCAGATTCGTCCGTGTCCGGATAATGGTCCAGGCGCTTGGCCGTCATCACATGGCGCAGATGGCCCTGCTTGTCGATCCGGCTCATGGTGAAGTCGTCGATGAAGTAGTCCACGTCGTGACGGAACTTGCCGCTGTGGTCCGGCTCCGGCAGCTGGGTGGCCTTGGCCAGCCAGAAGGTGGCCGCAGTCAGGCTGCCCAGCAGGACGATGGGGAAGAGGGCGCTGGCGAAGCGTTCCAGACGTTTCATTGCAGGTAGGCGTCGAGCAGGGCCTGCAGCTGGCCGCGTTCCTGCAGGAGATGTTCGCAGGCTTCACGCACGGCGCCATGGCCGCCCTGCTGGCGGCAGACGTAGCCGGCATGGCGCTTGACGAAGTCGTGGGCGTTGCCCGGGGCGGCGGAGAAGCCGCAGGCGCGCATGATGGGCAGGTCCACCACATCGTCGCCCATGTAGCCGGCTTCGGCGAAGGTCAGGCCTTCCCGCTGCAGCAGCTCGGTCATGACCTGGCGCTTGTCCTCCACGCCCTGGAACAGCAGGTCGATGCCCAAGTTGGCGGCGCGGGCGGCGACGCAGCCGGACTTGCGCCCGGTGATGATGGCCAGGCGCACGCCGGATTTCTGCAACATCTTCAGGCCGTGGCCGTCCAGGGTGTTGAAGACCTTGAGTTCCTTGCCGTCTTCCGTGTAGTAGAGGCCGCCGTCGGTGAGGACGCCGTCCACATCGAAGGCCATCAGCTTGAGATTCGTGGCGGCGCTCATCAGATCACCTTGGCCTGGAACAGGTCGTGCATGTTGAGGGCGCCCTGCAGGCGGCCTTCGCTGTCGGCCACCAGGAGCTGGTTGATCTTGTGCCGCTCCATCATTTCCACGGCTTCCACCGCCAGCTTGTCCACCCCGATACAGCGCGGATTGGCGGTCATGACGGCAGTGACGGGCACCGACTTGAGGTCCACGTCCCGTTCGAAGGCGCGGCGCAGGTCGCCATCGGTGAAGATGCCCTGGATGCGCTGCTGGGCATCCACCACCGCAGTCATGCCGAGGCCGCCCTTGGAAATGGCCAGCACGGCTTCGGCCAGGCTGGCCTGGGGGGAGACCTGGGGCACTGCCGCGCCGGCGCGCATGACATCCCGTACATGGGTCAGCAGGCGCCGGCCCAGGGAACCGCCGGGATGGGAGCGGGCGAAGTCTTCCGGGCCAAAACCGCGGGCGTCGAGCAGAGCCACTGCCAGGGCGTCGCCCAGGGCCAGGGCCGCGGTGGTGCTGGCCGTCGGCGCCAGGTTGAGGGGGCAGGCCTCCTGGGCCACCGCTGCGTCCAGATGGGCGTCGGCCTCCTTGGCCAGGGAGGACTGGGCATTGCCCGTCATGGCGATGAGCTTGGCGCCCTGGCGCTTGATGATGGGGACGATGGCCAGCAGTTCGGCGCTTTCGCCGGAATTGGAGAGGGCGATCAGCACGTCCTGGCGCAGGATCATGCCCAGGTCGCCGTGGCTGGCTTCCGCCGGGTGCACGAAGTAGGCCGGCGTGCCGGTGCTGGCCAGGGTGGAGGCGATCTTGCGGCCCACGTGGCCAGACTTGCCGATGCCGCTGACGATGACCCGGCCGGAGCAATTGAGGATGAGGCTGACCGCGTCCAGGAAGCCGTCGTCCAGCCGCTCGCTCAGGGCGGCGACGGCATCGGCCTCGATGCGCAGGACCTGGCGGGCCAGTTCGAGCACGGCGGCCGGGTTGAGGGCGGAAGTTTGGTTCATGGGATGGCAGCGGTTATGATTGTGCGAAGTATACCACCCCTGCCAGTGAAGCCCGGCGGGGCGCGGTTTTCCGCCCATCCGCCCGCCTTCCCCCTATCGGCCCATGAATTCCCTGCAACTGGTCCTGCTGCTGCTTGCCGCTGCCGTCCTGGTGGTGACCCTGTTCCGTCGCCTCGGGCTGCCGCCGATCCTGGGCTATCTCCTGGTGGGCGTGCTCATCGGCCCCCATGCCCTGAACTTCATCAAGGATGTGAGCGGCGCCGAGCACCTGGCCGAATTCGGGGTGGTGTTCCTGATGTTCTCCATCGGCCTGGAATTCTCCCTGCCCAAGCTCTACGCCATGAAACGGGTGGTGTTCGGCCTGGGGCTGATGCAGGTGCTGCTGACCATCGTCCTCGCCGTCGGCCTCAGCGTCGGCACCGGCCTGGGCTGGCAGGCCGGGGTGGCCCTGGGCGGCGTCTTCGCCATGTCCTCCACCGCCGTGCTGTCCAAGCTGCTGGCCGAACGCCTGGAGCTGGAATCGCCCCACGGTCGCGACGTCATCGGCGTGCTGCTGTTCCAGGATCTGGCGGTGGTGCCCCTGCTGATCCTGATTCCCGCCTTTTCCCGGCCGCCGGGGGAAATGGCCCTGGAGATCGCCTGGGCCATGGGCAAGGCGGCGGTGGTGCTGAGCCTGGTGCTGTTCCTCGGGCAGAAGCTGATGCGGCGCTGGTTCTACATCGTTGCCCGGGGCAAGTCCGCCGAGCTGTTCATGCTCAATGTGCTGCTCATCACCCTGGGGCTGGCCCACATCACCGAAATGGCCGGCCTCTCCCTGGCCCTGGGGGCCTTCGTCGCCGGCATGCTGATTTCGGAAACCGAGTACCGCTACCAGGTGGAGGAGGACATCAAGCCCTTCCGCGACGTGCTGATGGGGCTCTTCTTCGTCACCGTGGGCATGCTCCTGGACGTGGGGGCCGTGCTCGACTACCTGCCCTGGGTGCTGCTGGCCCTGGCCATCCTGCTGCTGGGCAAGTTCGGCCTGATCGCCGCCCTCTCCCGCAGCTTCGGGGCGACGCCGGGCAACGCCATGCGGGTCGGCCTGTGGCTGTGCGCCGGCGGTGAATTCGGCTTTGTGCTGCTGACCGAAATCAGCGCCTCCAGCCTGGTGCCGGAGGCCGTGCTGCAGGTGGTGCTGACGGCCCTGGTGCTGTCCCTGCTGCTGGCGCCCCTGATCGTGCTCTACAGCGACAAGCTGGTGCTGCGCTTCGCCGCCAGCGAGTGGCTGATGCGTTCCATGGAGCTGACCAAGATCGCGGCCCAGACCATGAGTACGGAGAAGCACGCCATCATCTGCGGCTTCGGCCGCAGCGGCCAGTACCTGGCCCGCTTCCTGTCCCGGGAGAACATTTCCTACGTGGCCCTGGACCTGGACCCGGAACGGGTGCGGGAGGCGGCGGCGGCCGGCGAGACGGTGGTCTATGGCGATGCCGCCCGGCGCGAGACCCTGGTGGCGGCCGGGGTTTCCCGGGCCAGCGTGGTCATCGTCAGCTTCGCCAACACCATCGCTGCAGAAAAAGTGCTGCACCATGTGCAGGAGCTGAAGCCGGACCTGCCGGTGGTGGTGCGGACCATCGACGAGTCCGACATGGACACCCTGAGCCGGGCGGGGGCGGCGGAAGTTGTGCCCGAATCCCTGGAGGCCAGCATCATGCTGGCTTCCCATGCCCTGGTGCTGCTCGGGGTGCCGATGAACCGGGTGCTGAAGATGATCCGGGACATCCGGGGCCAGCGTTATCGCCTGCTGCGGGGCTTCTTCCACGGTCTTTCCGACCGGGACAGCGACCTCAGCGAAACCCAGCAGTTCCGCCTGCATTCGGTGGCCCTGGGGGCCGGCGCCTATGCCGTGGGGCGCAGCCTGGAGGAACTGAATCTGGCCTATTTCGGCGTCGAGATCAGCGCCGTGCGCCGGCGCGACATCCGGGCCCTGGAACCCCTGCCGGAAACCCGCTTCCGGGAAGGGGACGTGGTGGTGCTGCTGGGCTCGGTCGCCAGCCTGGAAGCGGCGGAACTGCGCCTGCTCAAGGGCTGACAAAAAAAGGCGCCCGCAGGCGCCTTTTTTCTTGGTGAAGCTGCCTTAGAAGGCGGTGCAGACGATGTAGGTGTTGTTGTCCTCGATGCCGCCGGTGCCGGTGGTGGGCACGGCGGTCAGGGCGGTGCCGGCATAGGTACCGGAAGCCACGCGCACGGAGCCGGTGGCGGTGTTGCCGTCGTCCAGGGTGATGTCGATCTGCTTGGCGAACTTGCCCTGGATGCCTTCGGAACAGACAAAGTAGGAGCCGGTCATGCCGGTGATGGGGCTGGTGCTCTGGATGCCCAGGCGCCCGCCGTCGGCGTTGGTGGGCATGGCGGCAGCCGGATCGGTGAAGTTGGCATTGCCGGCCGCCAGGTTGGCCAGGCGCACCTGTTGCCAGAAGGCGACGCTCTCGTCGGTGGCCGTGGTGGAGTTGTAGTTGCCTTCGATGCGGCCGTTACCCTGGGTGGTGGAGGTGACGGTGAGCAGGGTCACGCTGGCGTTGGTGGCGGCGGAACCCAGGTGGGTGGCCACGTCCCGGTCGTCGCCCGGCAGCGCCCGGTACTTGTCCTGGTAGCCGTAGATGAAGAGGGGGACGGTCTTGAAGTCGTTGATGAAATTTTTCACCTTGGCGCTGTTGATCAGTTCCTGACCCTTCAGCACCCCGCCCAGAAGCAGGCCGATGATGACGAGTACAATGGCAATCTCAACCAGGGTGAAGCCTTTTTGGCGTGCGGACATGGCGGTCTCCTTCCAATTTGAAAATGTGTCTGCTTTTTCCAAGCACATCATATGCCATGGGCCTGGAAGGCATTATGGGTGCAATTCTGACGGGAAAGCGCTGAAAAGTGTCAAATTCTTGACGCTCCCGTCGGAGAATCGTCACCCGTTCCTGTCGCGGGAGTGTCCGTGCTAGCCAGAACCCGTCTTGCCCTGGGCCCAGAGAGCCTGCTGGTGGCGCTCCTCGGCCTCTACCACGTGGCCCTCGCGGTGGGGCCGGAGCAGCCCTGGGGGCGGGGCCTGTGGCTGGCCCACATCGGCCTGCTGATCCTCTGGCAGCCTTTCGTCGAAACCGGCCGTCGACTCAGCGTGGCCGAACTGGCCCTGATGGGAGCCGGCATCCTGCTGCTGACCCTGGGCCTCAACGACTGGCTGCTGATCTTCTGGACCGCCATCCTCTCGGCCCTGGTGGGCGGCCGGGTCCTCTTTGTCCGCCGCCGGCGCCAGCGCATTTTCCTGCTCCTGGCCTTCGGCTATCTGCTGGGCGCCCTGCTGGCCTGGCAGGTGCCCCAGGTGGTGCCCCGGGAAATGGCCGTGGATCCGGCCCTCAGCCCCGTGTTCATCTACGCCCTGCCTCTGCTGCTGCTGTCCATGCTGGTGTGGCCCCGCTCCCGGGAGGAAGCGCCCCCGCGCCGGGCCGAAATGGTGGACTTCGTCTACAGCCTGTTCGTCTTTCTCCTGCTGGCCGTGCTGGTGCTGGGCACCCTGGCCTTCATGCTGCTCGACCGCAGCGGCTATGGTGTGGCAGTGGCCTCCACCGTGTTCATCATGGCCGGCCTGCTGTTCCTGCTGGCCTGGGCCTGGGACCCCCGGGGCGGCTTTTCCGGCTTCGGCGTGCTTTTTTCCCGTTACGTCCTGAGCGTGGCCCTGCCCTTCGAGCAGTGGATGCGGCGCCTCACCTACCATGCCGAGTTCGAGGTCGATCCGGAACGTTTCCTCGGCCAGACCCTGGAGGAGATGCTGGCCCTGCCCTGGGTCCTGGGCGGCACCTGGGCGGCGGAGCACCGGCACGGCGCCTTCGGGCTGGCCGACGGCGCCTTCTCCCAGCGCTTCGAATGTCCGCCCCTGAACGTGACCCTGTTCACCCGGCACAAGCTGTCGCCGGCCCTGATGCTGCATTTTCATCTGCTGCTACGGCTGCTGGCCGAGTTCTACCTGGCCAAGCTGCGAGGCCGGGCCCTGCAGCAGATGAGCTACATCCAGGCCGTGCACGAGACGGGCGCCCGTCTCACCCACGACGTGAAAAACCTGCTGCAGTCCCTGACCAATCTCTGCCATGCGGCCGAACAGGCGGAAGCGGACGATGCCGAGGCTTTCCAGGCCCTGATGCAGCGCCAGCTGCCCCTGATTACCCAGCGCCTGCGCCAGGCCCTGGACAAGCTGGAGCAGCGGCCCGCCGCCGATGGTGAGGAGCCTGCTGCCGGCAGCTGGTGGACGGCCCTGGGCCAGCGCTACAGCGGCGAGGCAGTGACCTTTACTGCTTGGCGCGGGGGCGAGCAGCCCCTGCCTGCCGGGCTGTTCGACATGGTGGCGGAGAACCTGCTGCAGAACGCCCTGAGCAAGGCCGCCAGGGAAATGGACCTGCGCATCGAGGCACGCCTGCTGCCCGGGGCGGACGGGGCGGGTCTGGAGCTGCAGGTGGAGGATTCGGGCAGTCCGGTGCCGCCGGAGCTGGCGGCGGAACTGGGGCGGGCGCCGGTGAGCTCGGCCCACGGGCTGGGCATCGGTCTCTACCAGGCCGGGCGCCTGGCGGCCGAGAGCGGTTACGAACTGTGCCTGGCCGCCAACGAGCCGGGCCGGGTGTGCTTCAGCCTGCGTCCCCTCAGCCGGTGACCTCGGTCGGCACGGCGCCGAGGCTGCTGCCGGTGCCGCCGTCGCTGCGCTTGCCGGCCAGCCGGTACACCGTCATGTTGCCCTTGCCCTTGAGATAGAGGGTCTGGGGCTCGTAGAAATCGTAGCGGTCCCGCAGGCGACGGTAGGTGGTTTCATCCACCTGGATCATGCCGGGCACGCCTTCCGTGGTGATGCGGCTGGCGATATTGACCGTGTCGCCCCACAGATCGTAGATGAACTTTTTCTTGCCCACCACGCCGGCCACCACCGGCCCGGTGCCGATGCCGATGCGCACTTCCAGGTGCATGCGGTTCACCTCGAAATCCCGGTGCAGCAGATCGCGCACGGCCAGGGCCAGGTCGGCGATGGCGTCGGAATACTCCTCCCGCTCCTGGCTGAGGCCGCCGGCCACCATGTAGGCGTCGCCGATGGTCTTGATCTTCTCCAGGCCGTAGGCTTCGGCCAGTTCGTCGAAGGAGGAGAAGATGCGGTTGAGCATGGAGAAGACCTGCTGGGGCGACAGGCCCTCCGCCACCTTGGTGAAATTGACGATGTCGGCGAACATCACCGTGACATCGGCAAAGCCGTCGGCGATGGTCTGGTTGCTGTGTTTCAGCCGTTCCGCCACGGCCCCCGGCAGGATGTTCAGCAGCAGCCGTTCCGAGCGTTCCTGCTCCGCCTGGAGCAGGGCGTGGGCCTCCACCATGCGTTCCTGCAGCTTCTGCTTCTCCAGGGTGGCAAAACGCAGCAGCAGATAGACGATGCTGGAGACGGCGGCAAAGTTGAGGGCGAAGAAGAAGATGCTGGTGCGCAGGGGCACGTGGCTGGCTTCCATGGCCGCCATGTCGGCCAGGTAGAAGTCGAAGAAGCCGGAGAGGGCGGTGAGGAACAGGTAGGCGATGAACCAGGCCAGGGATTCCCGCACGCCGAAAAACAGGATGGCGCCGATGGGCGCCAGCAGGCCCCACAGGCTGATGCCCGAGGCGGTGATGAAGTTGCCCATGCTCCACTGGGCAACGAAGGGCATGAACAGGAACAGCCCCAGCTGGGTGGTGCGGAACAGGGTGAAATTGCGGGTCTTGAAGTAGAGCAACAGGTTGCCGGTGAGCAGCAGCTGGAAGATGAAGGGGATGGTGGAGGAGAAGCGCGGCCCCAGTTGCCAGTAGAGCAGCAGCCAGAGCATGGAGGCGGCGCTGATGAGGCCCGTGGCGAAAATCAGCAGGGACTTGTTGAGGCGCATTTCCTCGCTGTCGTTGGCCGAGAGGCCGACGTCGCGGAAGGAATGGAAGAAGGAGTCGGAGGACATGGGCCGGGGTCGATGCGAAGGCGTGGGCGGATGGTCTGAGTGTGGCAGTTGGGGCCGGGGCCGGTCAATGCTTGAAGCTGTCATTTCCTCACAGGGAACGGCCGGCGGCGATCAGGCGGTTGAACAGGAGATTGGGCGACAGCCACAGCACCTGGTCATCGAAGCCCTGCTGGGTGACGGCCCGGCTGACGAAGACGTTGTCGCCATCGTGATTTTCCACCTCGTCGGCATCGCTGCTGGCGCCGTTGGCGGCGCCCTGGGCGTTGATGGCGCCCAGGCCGTTCTTGCCGTGGGAGAGCACTAGGGCCGGCAGGCCGGAGGCCAGGGTGGAATTGGCCACGGAACAGCCGCTGCTGGTCGAGGCGACGCTGCAGACCGTGATGTTGCCGGCTGTAGTGGCGAGTACGAATCCGACCTTGCTGTTGCTGAAACTAGCGTGCACTCGGTAGCGGTAATGGTTGCGCCAGCTGTCGTACTGGCCCAGGCCCAGGCTGCTCCACGGCAGCACGCCCTCGGCGCTGGGGCAGTCGCCGCTGCCGTCGCGGGCCTCTTCCACCCCGTCGTAATCCGTGTCCGGGCAGGGCAGATAGGGGTGCTGGCCATTGAGCGAATAGTGGCTGGCCGCATAGCCGATGAGGGCGTCGCCGATGTCCTGCAACTGCTTCTTGGTGTCGCCGTTGTCCCGCACTTCGGTCTGGGCCGACAGGGAAAAGAGCATGCCCCCGGTGAGCAGGGCCACGATGACCAGGACGATGGCCAGTTCAACCAGGGTGAAGCCGTGGGGACGACGCAGGTGGGGGCTCATGGAATGAACTGGGCCTTGAAGTTTTGCAGCAGGATCAGCTGGCCGCCGCTGCCGAAGCCGGTGGTGAAACCCAGCCGGACGTTGCGCAGGGACTCGCTGCCTGAAAAATCGCTGATGGATATGGTATCCCTGATGGTGGGCGGCGAACAGGCGGCGGTATTGGGGGCGAAGGTGGTGCTGAGATCCGCCATGGCCACGTCCTCGACGAAACAGAGGGAATTGCTGGCGGGGAAGGCCCAGGCCTTCAGGTCGTAGGTGCCGGCTCCGGCGCCGCTGTCGTAGTTGCGGCTGATTTCCAGGCGGATGCGCACCAGCTGCCCGAGGGGGGCCAGGCCGCCGGGCGTGGCCAGACCGCTGGTGAGGGCGGCCGGGTTGCGGGGGGAATCGCCGCTGCCGCTGCCGAAACCGTGCACGTTGTCGTCCCACAGGGGTTCGGCAACGCCGGCCCACCAGTTGGCCTCCCGGTAGCCCCAGTAGGTGAAGGCCAGGTGTCGGATGGTCAGGGGATCCTGGCGGCCGTAGGCGTGGTTGCTGTTGCTCTCGTTGTATCCCAGGTTTTGCACGAAATCGAACTCCAGGCCGAGCTTGGGCGGGGCGATGGGGCGCAGGGTGACGCCGGTGGGCGGCGTCGGCTCACCGGAGTAGCCCAGGTGCTGGTTCGGGGCACCGCACATGGAGGCATCCGGGTTGCGCTCGGCGTCGGCGATGGTGAAGGTGAAACCGTCACCCAGGTCCAGTACCCGGTACTCGAAAAAGGCCCGCAGGCCGCTGCCGAAGCGCACCACCTGGTTGAACCAGAGGCAGCCGTAACGCAGGTTGGGCGGGCTGCCGATAGGCACGTCGCTGGTGCCCAGGGTGGCGGTGCCGGCGCCGCTGTCCACGGCAAGGGTGGGGTTGCCGCTGGCAAGCTCGTTGCGGATGGCGGTGGCGGCGCCCAGGTCGTTGCTGAAATTGAGGGTGACGCTCTCCTTCAGGCACAGCACCACGTCGCCGGCGGGCTGGCTCTTGTCGTAGGCGGCCAGGGCCTGGGGCAGGGGGAACTGGCGGGCGGCCGCGTCGGTGGCCGTGGCCGCGGCGATGTTGGCGGCGGCCAGGAAGCTGGAGGCAGAAGCGCCTTCCGTGGCGGTGCGGGGGCCTGTGGCGGCCCGTTCCCCGGTGAAAATGAGGGCGCCCCGGCAGGGCTTGCCCCGCACCGTGAGGCAGCCGTCGCTGCCGCAGTTGAGGTAACGCAGCTGGTTGTCCCAGTGGCGGCGGAACTCCTCGTCGCCACTGCCGAGGCTGGCGCTGAAATCGAAGGCGGCCGGCAGGCGCTGCAGTCCGTCGCTCGAGGCGTCCCCGGTCGGCAGGCTGGGAGCCGCATCCAGCGCGGACTTCAGGCCTGCCATCAGGGTGTCGATGCGGCTCGGAAAATCGCTGCGCTGCTTGATGCGCTGGAAAATGTCCCGGGGGCTGAGCCACAGCAGCAGGTCATTGTTGGAGGTGCTGCCCGGGGTGCCCTGGGTCAGGCTGAGACTGGCGCCGCCGCCGAAACTGTAGTTGCCGTCCAGATAGTTGGCCGCATTGGGGCTGTCGCCGCCGGGGCAGGCGCCGCTGCCGCCGCTGCGGTGCTGGCCGCCCAGGGCGATGCCGGGGGCGAAGAGAACAGCGACGGCGCCGCCCTCGGCGTTCTCCGGCTCGGTCAGGATCTGGCTGCCGTCGCTGCTGCGCACGGCGAACTGGCCCTGGCTGTCCCAGTTGAGGGGCGTGCTCTTGGGGCTGTTCTTGAAGCGGCCGACGGCGTACCACAGGCATTCCCCGCCTTCATCCTGCAGCATCGGCAGGCCCAGGGTTTTCCACGGCAGGAGGCCGACCACGGTGGTGCCGGCGGTGCCGCAACTGGCTTCGGCCTCGCCGTCGTTGTTGGTGTCGGGGCACGGCAGCTGGCCGAAGACCTGGCCGCTGTTGCGCTGGTCGTAGGTGGCGGCGAAGCCGAGCAGGGCTTCCCGGGCCTGGGCCAGGGCCGCCATGGAGGCTTCCGCCCGGACCTGGGGATTACTGGAGACGGCGGTCAGGTGCCGGTAAAGGCCGTAGGCCCCGAGCACGAAGACGATGAGGAAGAACGCCAGCAGGGCGGCGCCGCGCTGACGGCAGGCGGGAGCGGGGTGGCGGGCCACGGCTCAGGGCGCCGCAGGGCGCCTGCCGGCGGGAGCGGGATGGACCCGCAGCACGCTGCCATCGGGCAGCAGGCCGGCGGATTCGTTGCTGCCGCGGCGATGGGAGTCGCCGACGCCGAGGCTGGTGCTGCTGTCGTTGCCCAGGTCCTTCAGGGTGGCGCGGCCCGGGTGGCGGCCATCGGGCCGGACCTGCAGGCCGCTGATGTCCTCCCGGTCGTGCTGGACCATGCCGTTGATCCAGGCCGAGCCCTTGCCGCTGGAGCGGCGCACGATGCCGTTGAGGGTCACCACCGGCTCCTCTGTGGCGTGGCTGGTGTCCTGGATGTTGTACAGCCGCTGGCGCTCCAGGGCCTGGCGCCGTTCCGGCGTGAAGAAGAGGCGGCCCAGGGCTTCGTCGGCCAGGAGCGGCGAGGCGGCCGTGCCCAGGGCCAGGAGCAGGCCGGCGAGCCTGGCCAGGCGGGCGCCGGGGCGGGCGGCTTGGGGAGGGCGCAGGGAATGGGCGTTCATGGCAGGTTCCTCCCCGTCTCAGCGGGTTTGGGGGCCTCGCAGGGTGATCCAGTCCAGCAGGCACTGGGCCTTGAGGTTGGCGTGCAGACCGGTGCTGTCGCCCGGGGGGCGGGGCTGCCGGCTGACTTCGCAACTGCGCACCAGGACCTGGGCCTTGGCCGTGTTGCGCAGGTCGGCGAGGACGTTGAGCAGATCCTCCTCATGCAGCAGCTGCAGTTGCAGGCGCATGGAACTGACCTGGAAGCTCCACGGCCCCTGGCCGTTGCCCAGGGGCTGCTGGGGCGAGAACTCGTACTGGATGTCCAGCAGGCGCCGGTTGTTGCGGATGTCCCGCAGCAGCTCGACCCAGTCCAGGCGCTGTTCCTCGCCGATGACGCCGCGGGCGGCCAGGTTGCTGAAGAGGGCGGCCTTGAGCTTGATCTCGCTTTCCTCTTCCCGTACCTGCTTCAGCTTGGCCTGGGCCTGGGCGTTGTGGGCCTGGGCCGTTGCCAGCAGGCGGCGGGCCTGTTGCTGCTGCTCCAGGGAAAAGAGCACCAGGACGGCGCCGCCGAGGCAGAAGAGGACGAAGATCACCAGGCTGAGGCGCAGCTTGCGCCAGTCGGCTGTGGTCAGTTTCATGGCGTCACCCGATGCACGATCTGCACGACGAAATGACGGGGCTCGGCGCTGGCCGGGGCATCGTCGCTGCTGCTGCCGCCCTTGAGGGACTTGCCCGATTCCACGTCGAACGGTTGCTGCTGCACATTCACCTGCAGGCCGGGCTGCTGCCGCAGGGCCGCCAGGAAACGCTCGAAAATGGCCAGCACCTGGCGCGGATTGGCCTGCGGGCCGGAGGGAATGCTGCCCCGCACCAGGGCGCTCTCGTCCCCCTCGCCCGGCGCTGCCGCCGCGGCAGTGGCGTTGCCATTGCCTCCGGCGCTGGTGCCGCCCCGCTGCCAGGCGATGGTCTCCAGTTCCACCTGGGGCGTTGCTTCCAGAGCCCGGCTGAGCAGCAGGTAAAAGTCTCGCGGGGTGGTGGGCTGCCGTTCCATGGCCTGGTAACGGTTGATGACCTGGCGCAGGGTGTCGTTGTCCACCGGCATGGGCGGGAAGGTCCTGGCCAGTTCCGCATAGCGCTGGGCCGCGCTGTCGGCCTGGGCCTGGATGGCGGCCCGTTCGCTGCCGAGGCGGCTGGCGTCGTACAGCTGCTTGCCGGCGAAAAGCAGGCAGGCGAGGAAGACCAGCAGCCCGCCGGAAGAGAGCAGGGCCTTGAGCTGCCACACCCGGTAGTCGTGGCGCAGGGGCGGCGGCGCGAACTGCTGGGCCGGCGTCTGGACGGCCAGCAGGTGCAGGAACAGGGCTTCGCTGCGGCTGTCCTCCGGGGCATCGGCCAGGCCGATGAGGCGGGCGGCCTCGTCGTTGCCGACGATGCGGAAGGTGACGGCCGGGCTGTCGCTGCAGGCTTCCTGCACCGCCCGCACCGCCTGGGGATGGACCAGGGCCAGGGCCTGCAGGGACTGGCCCCGGGCCAGCAGGCGCTGGCTGGTCAGGTACTGGTGCATCTTGGCCGCCTCCGCCGCCATGGCGTGGCCGATGCCGTGGATGCTGGAATCGTGCAGGGGCACCAGGCGCGAGAAGTGCAGTTCGCCCTTGTCGAAGAAGCTCTGGCGCAGGCTGTGATCCTGCACCGTCAGCATCAGGCAGGGGGCCGGGCCGGGCTGCAGCTTTTTCAGCAGTTGGGGGCCGAGCAGGGGCAGGGAGTAGATGCCCACCAGGGGCACGCCCAGGGACTGGATCAGGGCCGTCCACGGCATGATCTGGGCCGGGTTGGTGAAGCCGGCCAGCAGCAGGCGTTCGTCCTTGCGCCGGTTCTTCTCGAAGCCCAGGCGCTGGGCCATGTTCAGGTTGGTGCTGTAGAAATACTGGCCCAGCTTGCGCTGGATCACGGCTTCCCGGTCCTTGCCCTGGAGGAAGGGGATGGTGTCCAGCTGGAAGCCTTCGTCGGCCACGTTGATGAGGAGGTAGAAAAGGTCGTGGCGACGCTTTTCCAGGTACTGGCGGAAGGCCACCAGGCCCTCCTCCGAATGGGGGAAGCTGGCCTGGGCGTCCAGGCGGCCGCCCTTCCAGGCATGGGCCGAAAGCTGGTGGGCGGAGAGGTAGAGGAGATGGCGCTGGGGCATGGCTCAGGTCTTGATCTTGCTGATGACGTCGTACACCGGCCCCAGGACGGCCAGCATGATCCAGCCCAGGACCGAGCCGAGGATCAGGGTCAGGGCGGGCTCGATCAGGGACTGGATCTTTTCCACCGACTCCTTCACGTCCCGGTTGAAGAAGTAGCTGACATTGCGCAGGGCGGTGTCGAGGGAGCCGGTGCTTTCCCCCACCCGCAGCATGCGGATCACCAGGGGCGGAAAGAGGCCGATGGTGTGAAAGGCGGTGGTGACGTTCTGGCCTTCGCCGATCAGCTGTTCCACCTTTTCCAGGCCCTGGCGGATGACCCGGTTGCCCACCACCTCTTCCGTGGTGCGGATCGACTCCAGGATGGGAATGCCCGAGGAATAGAGCAGGGCGAAGGTGTTGGCGAAGCGGGAGAGCACGATCTTCTTCAGGATCGGCCCGAACACCGGCAGCTTCAGCTTGAAGGCGTCGAAGCCGTGCCGCACCGCCGGATTGGTGTGCAGCAGGTAGCTGAGCAGGGCGATGCCGAGGATGGGCAGGAGCAGGGCCAGGTACCAGTAGTTGACCAGCAGGTCGGAGACGAAGAAGAGGGCCCGGGTCTGGGCTGGCAGCTCCTGGCCCATGTTGCGCACGAACTGCTTCAGCTGGGGCACCATGTACACCATGAGGAAGAAGGTGGCGCCCAGGACGATGGTGCCGACGAAGGCCGGGTACATCAGCAGCTTCTTGGTCTGGGAGGCGATCTCGTCCTCCCACTTGAGGGATTCGGTGAGGTTCTGCAGTACTTCGGAGAGCTGGCCGGTCAGTTCCCCGGCCCGCACCAGGCTGACGAAGACCTTGGTGAACACCCGGGGATGCAGGGCCATGGCCTGGGACAGGGTCTGGCCGCCCTCGATGGATTCCACCAGGCTGGCGATGACTTCGCGGAAGCGCGGATGCTCCAGGGAGTCCCGCAGGTCGGAGAGGCCTTCGAGGATGGGCACGCCGGCCCGGTTCAGCTGTTCCAGGTGGAAGCAGAAGTTGATCAGCTCCCGGCGCGGCACCGAGCCGCCGAACATGTCCCAACTGCTGACCGGGGTGCCGTTGACCAGGTCCATTTCCATGCGCTTGAGGCGCATCTCCAGGTCCACCAGATTGATGGCGTCGAGGCGCCCCTGGATCATGCGGCCATCCGCATCGACGGCCTTGTAGTTGAAGAGTCCCATGGCCGGACCCTACATCCGGTCGGTGAGGTCCACCACCCGGGATAGCTCCTCCAGGGAGGTGGAACCGTCCAGCACGCGGCGCAGGCCGTCGTCGGCCAGGGGGCGGAAGCCTTGGCGGGTGGCCTCGTTGCGGATGTCCCGGGCCGTAGCGCGGCGCGCCACCAGCTCGTCCATGGCCGGCGTCATGCGCAGCAGTTCCATGATGGCGATGCGGCCCCGGTAGCCCTGGAAGTCGCAGCGCTCGCAGCCGCAGGGGTGGTAGATCACCGGTCGCGGCCCTTCCGCCGGGATGCCGAGCAGGCGTGATTCGTGGGCCTCGGCCTGGTAGGGCGTCTTGCAGCCGGGGCAGAGGCGGCGCACCAGGCGCTGGGCGACGATGCCGATGATGTTGCCGGCCATCAGATCCGGCAGGATGCCGATGTCCAGCAGGCGGGGAATGGCGCCGATGGCCGAGTTGGTGTGCAGGGTGGAATACACCTGGTGGCCGGTCATGGCGGCACGGAAGGCCATCTCGGCGGTGTCCGTGTCGCGGATTTCGCCCACCAGGATCACGTCCGGGTCCTGGCGCATCATGGAGCGGATGCCGTTGGCGAAGTCCAGCTTGGCCGATTCCGCCACCGAGGTCTGGCGCACCAGGGCCATGGGGTACTCCACCGGGTCTTCCAGGGTCATGATGTTCACGCCCTCGGAATTGATGTGGTTGAGCACCGAATAGAGGGTGGTGGTCTTGCCGCTGCCGGTGGGGCCGGTGACCAGGATGATTCCTTCGGGCCGGGCGATCATCAGTTTGAGCAGGTCCAGGTGGTCCTCCGCCAGGCCCAGACCTTCCAGGGGCACGATGCCCTTCTGCCGGTCCAGGATGCGCAGCACCACGTTTTCGCCGTGGATGGTGGGCTGGGCCGCAACCCGGAAGTCCACCTGGCGGCCGCTCAGCACCAGGTTGATGCGGCCGTCCTGGGGCGCCCGGGTCTCGGCGATGTTCATGCCGCTCATGACCTTGATGCGCACCGCCATGGCCGGCCAGTAGGACTTATGCAGGGCCCGGATCTGCCGCAGCATGCCGTCGATGCGGTAGCGGATGCGCAGGAAGTTGGCCTCCGGCTCGAAGTGCACGTCGGAGGCGTCCCGCTTCACCGCGTCGGCCAGGATGGCGTCAATCAGGCGCACCACCGGCTGGCTGTATTCGTCGGAGGAGGACTGCAGGCTCTTCCAGTCGATCTCGCCGGTCTCGATCTCGTGCAGGATGCCGTCGATGGACAGCTCGTAGCCGTAGTACTGGTCGATGGCCCGGTCGATTTCCGACTCGCCGGCCAGCAGGGTCTCGATTTCCAGCTCGGCGTTGAGCTGGCTGCGCACCTTGTCCAGGGCGACGATGTCGTTGATGTCCGCCAGGGCCAGGGTCAGGCGGTGGCTTTCCGCATCGAAGTCCAGGGGCAGGATGTGGTGGCGCTTGGCCAGCTCCCGCGGCACCAGCTTGAGGGCAGAGGGGTCGATGACCGCCCGGGAGAGGTCGATGGAGCGTTTGCCCAGGCTTTCCGAAAGGGCTTCCCGCAGGGTCGTTTCCGAGACGAAGCCGAGGGATACCAGCAGCTTGCCCACCGGCTGGTTGGACTTCATCTGCTCCAGCAGGGCGATGCGCAGCTGGTCTTCGGAGATGATCCCCTGGGCGATGAGAATCTGGCCCAGGGGGCGGCGCTGGGGGCGGTGGCGTTCATGGCGCGGCCAACTCCTGCAGCCGGCGCCGGGCGCCTTCCTTGTCGAACATGGCGGAGCGGCCGGCGGCGGCGCCGAGGGCCGCTTGGTAGTACTGCTGGGCCGGCTTGATCTGGCGCAGGTGGTCCAGGCTCACCGCCAGGTTGAAGAGATAGTCCGGGTTGTCGCCGTCGCTGGCCAGGGACTTGAAATAGGCCTGCTGGGCTTCGCTCCAGCGGCCCTGGCGGGCGTACACATTGCCCAGGGCGAAGTGGGCGTGGCCGGCCTCGGGCTGGGTTGCCAGCAGATTCTTCAGGCGGCTTTCCGCCGCCGCCGGATCACCGTTGCCGAGGAGGGATACCAGGCCGGCCAGGGCCACCGGGTTTTTCGGGTCCGCCTCCAGGGCCTTCAGGTAGAGGGCTTCGGCCTTGGCCGTCTGGCCCTCGCGGCCGGCAATGCTGGCCATGCCGAGCAGGGCGTCGGTGTTGCGCGGGTCGGCCTGCAGCACCTTGTCGTAGTCCTGCACCGCGGCGGCGAAATCCTCCCGCTGCAGGGCGCCGTAGGCCCGTTCCAGCAGCGGATTGGTGGCCGGCTTGCCGCGGCTGAGGCGGATGGGGCTGGGCTCCTCCGGCGGCAGCGCCGGCTGGCGTTCCTGGGGCACGGGACGCTCCCGGGTAAGGGGGGTGGGCATTTCCGGTACGGGGGGGCTGGGAGGCGCTTCTATAGCCGCTACTGGCGTGGGGGCCATGGCGATGGGCGTTGCCATTGGTGCCGGCGGCAGGGGCTGGGGTTGCACCGGTGTCGGCGCCGGGCGGGCGATCATGGGGTTCTGGCTGAGGCCCTGCAACTGGAACCAGAAATAGATGCCGATGCCGAGCAGGCCCACCGCCAGGGCGCCCAGGGCAAGCCACAGCTTGTTGCGGTTGGGCGGTGTGCCGTTGCCGGCGGACAGCTTGGCGTTGAAGAGATTGCGGGCCGCCTGGCGCTCCGCTTCCACATCGGCTGCGGCGGCAGGAGCGGCACTTGGCGTGGGCGGCGGCGGGGCGGGCTGGTGGGAGGATTGGGGCGGCGGGGCGGCGGGGCTGGGCGCCGGGCTGGCGGCCACCGCCGCCAGGTCGGCATCCACCGTTGCCAGGTGGTCGTCCAGGTTGGGCAGGGGCGACTGCCCCTGGCTGCCGGGCTGGGGGCTCACCGGCTCCAGGCTCAGTTCGCCGGGCGCCCCGGTGGCGGGGGCCGCGTTGCGCTTGGCCTCCTCCGCCTTCTTCAGGGCATCCATGAGCAGGCTCACGGCCGTGGCTCCATGCCGGAGGGCGCCATCTGCTGCTGGGGCCCCGGGTTGTTGGCGAAGAAGTCCTTGGTCGGCAGGGCGTCCCTCAGGTTGGCGTAGTCGCCGCCGATGCTGGCTTCGCGGATGATCACCGGGCGCAGGAAGATGACCAGTTCGGTCTTCTGCAGGGAGTCGTCCTTGGCCGAGAAGAGGCCGCCGGCCACGGGCAGGCGGGAGAGTCCGGGAACGCTGTCGGCCCGGTTCTGCAGCATCTCCTCCATGAGGCCGCCCATGACGGCGATGTTGCCGTTTTCCACCCGCAGCACCGATTCCATCTCCCGGGTGCGGATCACCGGGACCTTGCTCTCGATGCTGTCGGCCAGGCCGTTGATGCCCTTCTTCAAGGCCGGATTGGGGTCGGGGATTTCATCCACCACCCGGGAGATGCTGGGGCGGATGTTGAGCAGCACCGTGTCGTCGCCGCTGATCTGGGCAGTGACGTTCATGACGAAGCCCACCGGCACCGAGTTGAGGGTGGTGGTGTAGGTGGTGACGGTGTTCACCTGGTTCTGGCTGGTGTCGGCCTTGATGGTGAAATAGACGTGGTTGTCCACCACCTTGATCACCGCCGTCTGGTTGTTGAGGACGCTGATCTTGGGGCTGGACAGCACCTTCACCGTGCCGAAGGTTTCCAGCAGGCGCAGGGCGCTGGTGAAGCCGCCGCCGGAGGTGGAGTTCTTGTAGCCGATCTCGAAATTGCTGCCGCTGGCGATGATGCCGGCCACGGCACCGCCCAGGGTCTGGGTCAAGGTGAAGCCGGCGGCGCCGCCGGTGATGCGGCTCCAGTTGATGCCCTGCTGGTAGTTCTGGTCCAGCCGCACTTCGGCGATGGTGGCCTCGATCAGCACCTGGCGCCGGGCGCTGCCCATCACCTGGTCCACGTATTCCTGGATTTTCTCGTGCTGCCGGGAGGTGGCGCGCACCGTGACGATGCCCGTTTCCGGGTGGGCCATGACCGAGGCGGCCTCCCGGAAGGTGGTGCGCCGCACCACCATGGCACCGCTGTTCTGCAGGGTGGCCGGATTGGCGCTGCCCGCCAGGCTGGTGGCGGGGGCCGAGGTGCGGCTGCCGGCCGCCGGCGGCGTGCCGGTGCCGGTGGTGGTCTGGGTGGCGGCTACTTCGGTGACCGTTTCCGATGAGCCTTCGGGCATGACCTTGTCGGTTTCCCGCAGGATGTCCTTGATGTTCTGGATCAGGTTGTCCCAGAAATGGTGCTGGGCCTTGTTCTCGATGCGGGTGACGGAACTGTTGCCGCTGCCGGCGGTGCCCGGGACCGTGGTGGTGCCGGTGGTGCTGGCGCCGGCGCCGGCGGTGGCGATCTGGGTGGTGACCGAGACGGTGCCGGCGGTGTCCCGGGTCATGTTCACGTAGTCGATCTTGTAATTGCGCAGGTAGGGCGTGTCCGGCATCACCGCCAGATTGGGGCCGTCCAGTTCGAAGCGCATGTCCACCTGCTTGGCCAGGCGGTTGAGGATCTGGGGCAGGGTCTGGTCGATGGCGTTGAGGGTCACCGTGCCGCTGATGCCCGGGTGGATATCCACGTTGAGCTTGGCGTCCCGGGCCAGGGCGAACAGCAGTTCCTGCACCTTGACGTTGTTCACCACCACCGAATAGGTCTCGGTGCGGGGGGCGATCCGGGGTTTGGGCAAGGCCGCCGTCTGCATCACCGGTGCCGGAATGGCACCGCTGACCACGGGCGCCGAGTCCGCCTGCAGGTGGGCCTTGCTGGGGTCCTTGGCAACGGGGGAGGCGCAGGCGCCGAGCAGTCCCAGGGATAGTGCTGCCAGCAGGGCGCGCACGGGGAAATGCTTGGGCAACGACGGGAGGCCGTCGGGGCGGGGGCCGTAATGGGCAGGCTTCATGGGGCGGGCCTTATCGGTTGTCTCGTTATGGGGCCGTTCTTATGTAACGCTATGTTTTAACGTTGATTATTTTTGAAGCTTCGATTCACTCTAGCATGTTTTTTTTGGTGGAAATTGGGCTTTCCTCACACTTTTTCGCCTGTTTTCCCTTTTTTTAACGTAGCCGCTGCACCTGCCGCGGGTAAGGGCGGGTGTTGCGGATGGCTTCGGGAAGGGCGGCCAGGGCCGTCACGGCGCTGTTGCGGTCCGGAAAGTCGCCGTAGGTCACGCCCCAGCGCGGTCCCTCCGCCGCCGTCCGGTAGTAGGCGCGCAGCGTCCCGGGGGGCAGGTCGCGGGCGGCCTGGGCCAGGAAGGCTTCCACTTCCCGGGTGGCGGAACCCCTCACCGCCAGCAGTTGCAGCACATAGTGGCGGTCGTCGGCCTGGGGCAGCCAGGCCTGGTGCGCCGCCAGGGCTTGCCGGGTGAGGCGGCCGGTGTTTGGCGGCAGGTCGGCGGGGAGCGGGGCGGCGGAGGTGGCCGCCGGCGTTTCCGCCGGTGCGGATTCGGCCCCCGGGGTTGCCGCTGGCTCCTGGGGCGCCGGCGTTGCCTCGGGGGCTGTGACAGCTTCCGGGGCGGCCGCTGATGGCGTGGTGGCGGGTGTCTGGGCGGTGGGTGCGGCGGCAGCCGCGGGCGGCGCCGCGTCGGCGGCGACGCTTTGCCGTCCTGCCCAGTAGGCGCCGAGGGTGAGGGCGAGGCCCAGGGGCAGGGCCAGCAGCATGGGGCGCAGGGGACTTGCCTTGTTGGCGGCCGGCAGGGGAGCGAACTGGGCGTCCTTCACCGCGGCCTGGACCTGGGGCTGGTCCACCAGGTGGGTGTTGGCGGCGAAGGCGGCCAGCATGGCCTTGTCGGCCAGGATGTTGATGCGCCGGGTGAGGCCTTCCGAAGCCGCATCGATGTCCTGCAGGGCCCGCGGGCTGAAGATGTCGGGCCCGTGGTAGCCCGCTGCCCGCAGGCGGAACATCAGGTAGGGGCCGATGTCGGTGCGGCGCAGGGGCTCCAGGCCGAAGTTGTGGGTGATGCGTTCCTTCAGCTGGCGCAGGTCCGGCTGGGCCAGGCGCTCGTCCAGCTCCGGCTGGCCGAAGAGGACGATCTGCAGGAGCTTGTGGCGGGAGGATTCCAGGTTGGAGAGGAGGCGGATTTCTTCCAGGGTTTCCCCCGGCATGGCATGGGCCTCGTCGATCAGCACCACCACCCGGCGTCCGGCGGCATAGCTTTGCAGCAGGCGTTCCTGCAGGGCCTTGAGCAGCAGGGAGGGGCGTCCTTCGGGCAGCTCCAGCTGCAACTCGGCTGCCAGGGCATGGAGAATCTCGTCCCGGGAATAGGAGGGGTTGGCCAGGTAGACCGTCTCCACCGTGGCCGGCAGCTTTTCCAGCAGCATGCGGCACAGCATGGTCTTGCCGCTGCCCACCTCGCCCGTCACCTTGACGATGCCCTCGTCGTTGCTGATGGCGTAGATCAGGGCTTCCAGGGTGGCGCCCCGGTTGCCGCCGGCAAAGAAGAAGTCGGTGTGCGGGGTGATGCGGAACGGAGCCTCCCGCAGGCCGTAGTGTTCAAGGTACATGGCGGTCCTCGTTTCCTTGGTCCTGGCTGGGCAGGCGCTCCAGGCTGTCCCGGCGGGCGTGCAGGGTGGTGCGGTTGATGCCGAGCAGGCGGGCTGCCTGGCTCAGGTTGCCCTGGGTGATCTGCAGGGCGGCCTCCACATAGGCTTTTTCCCAGCGGGCCAGGTGCTGGTCCAGGTCGAAACCGGCCGGGGCCTGCTGCAGGTGCTCCCGGGCGGCCCGGATGTCGGGTGTCACGGGCTGGTCGTGGCGGGGACCAGTATCGGGCTGGGGCAGGTCCAGTTCGCCGGCCAGCTGTTCAGCCGTCACCGTTTGGCCCGGGTATTTGGCGGTGAGGCGGATGACGATGTTGCGCAGCTCCCGCACATTGCCGGGGAAGGCATAGCCATCCCACAGGGCCCGGGCCGGCTCGTCCAGCTGGAAAGGCGGGAGGTGGCTCTGCTGGGCATAGCGCTGGCGGAAGTGCTCCAGGAGTTCCTGCCGGTCCCGGCCCATTTCCCGCAGGGGCGGGACCAGGATGCTGAATACGGAGAGGCGGTGGTAGAGGTCGGCCCGGAAGCGTCCCTCGCGCACCTCCCTTTTCAGGTCCCGGTTGGTGGCGGCGACGATGCGGGCGTTGCTGCGGCGGCTCTGGGTTTCGCCGACCCGCTGGAACTCGCCGTTTTCCAGGACCCGCAGCAGCTTGGGCTGCAGCTCCAGGGGCAGTTCGCCGATTTCGTCGAGAAACAGGGTGCCGTCCGCCGCGTCCTCGAAATAGCCGCTGCGGGCGCCGGCGGCCCCGGTGAAGGCACCCTTGGCGTGGCCGAACAGGGTGGGCTCCAGCAGGGTGGGCGAGATGGCGGCACAGTTGAGGGCCAGGTAGGGCTTGTCGCGGCGGCCGGTGGCCAGGTGCAGCTGGTGGGCGACGATTTCCTTGCCGCTGCCCGATTCGCCTTCGATCAGCACCGGAAACGGGGAGTCGGCGTAGTGGTGGATCTGGGCCCGCAGCTTCTCCATGGGTTCGCTGTGGCCCAGGAGGGGCGAATCGGCCGGGGCCGCCTCGCGGAAGGTGAGGCTGTTCAGCAGGGCCTGGCGCAGGAGGGCGGGGTCGGCCGGTTTGGCGATGAAGTCCACCGCTCCCAGGGTGCGGGCGTGGCGGCCGTGGGCTTCCCCGTCCTGGCCGGAAAGCACCAGGATGCGCATGGCCGGCGACAGGGCCAGCAGTTCGCCGATGAGGGCAAAACCTTCGTCCGGCTGGTGGGGCAGGGGAGGCAGTCCCAGGTCCACCAGGGCCAGGTCGGGTGGCTGGCGCAGTTGGCGCAGCAGGCTGGCACAGTGGCTGCGGGAGGGGCTGGTGAGGACTTCGAACGAGGACGCCAGGGAATAGGCCAGCGTGTCGCTGATCAGGGGGTCGTCGTCCACGATCAGCAGCAGGGGGCGTGACGATGCCGCGGGGAAGGCGCTTTTATCGGGCATTTTCGTTCGCTCGAAATTGGTGGCAGCAAGGGGGCTTGCAGCGCTTTATGTGGCCAAAATACGCCACTTCCCCGGGAGTTTCGCTGGAATTTTTCACGGAGCCCCAGGGTCTATCTGCTAAAATCGCCCCCTTTGGTTTTTTCAGCAAGGATTTTCCGTGCCGACCGAGAGTTTGGTCGAAATACGCGGCCTCAACTTCGCCTACGATACCGATTCCGGCCCCCGCAAGGTGCTGGAAGGCATCGACATGAGCTTCCACAAGGGCAAGGTGGTGGCCATCATGGGCGGCAGTGGCTGCGGCAAAACCACCCTGTTGCGCCTGATCGGCGGCCAGCTGCGTCCCAGTGCGGGCGAGGTCAAGGTGGCCGGCCATGCGGTGCACCGCATGAATACCCGGGAACTCTATGCCCTGCGCCGCCGCATGGGCATGCTGTTCCAGTTCGGCGCCCTGTTCACCGACATGTCCGTGTTCGACAACGTGGCCTTCCAGATGCGGGAACATACCGATCTGCCGGAAGAGCTGATCCGCGACATGGTGCTGCTGAAACTGCAGGCCGTCGGCCTGCGCGGCGCCGCCGGGCTGATGCCGAACGAGCTTTCCGGCGGCATGGCCCGCCGGGTGGCCCTGGCCCGGGCGGTGGCCCTGGACCCCATGCTGATCATGTACGACGAGCCCTTCACCGGCCTCGACCCCATTTCCCTGGGCGTCATCGGTCAGCTGATCCGCAAGCTCAACGATGCCCTGGGAGCGACCTCCATCATGGTCACCCACGATATCCAGGAGTCCCTGCAGATCGTCGACTACATCTACTTCATGTCTGCCGGACGGGTCGTGGCCCAGGGCACGCCGGACGAGATCCGGGCCTCCCGGGACCCCTTCGTGCATCAGTTTGTCCATGCCGAGGCCGACGGCCCGGTGCCTTTCCATTACCCGGCGGTGTCCGTGGCCGATTCCCTGCTGGGAGGTGTGCGTGGCTGATTTGTTGCGTCGGCTGGGCGCCAGCCTGGTGGATCGTATCTGGCAGCTGGGTTTTGCCAGCCGCTTCTTCTGGGCCGTCCTGCGTTATTCCGGCCAGTGCCTGACCCGGCCCAACCTGACGGTCCGGGAAGTCTATTTCAGTGGCGTGCTGTCCCTGCTCATCATCACCGTTTCCGGCCTCTTCGTCGGCATGGTGCTGGGGCTGCAGGGCTATGAAACCCTGCAGCGCTTCGGTTCCTCCGAAGCTCTGGGCATCCTGGTGGCCCTGTCCCTGGTGCGGGAGCTGGGCCCCGTGGTGGCGGCCCTGCTGTTCGCCTCCCGGGCCGGTTCCTCCATCACGGCGGAAATCGGCCTGATGAAGGCCACCGAGCAGTTGAAGGCCATGGACATGATGGCCGTCAATCCCCTGGCCCGGGTGGTGGCGCCCCGTTTCTGGGGTGGTGTCATTTCCATGCCCTTCCTGGCGGCCCTGTTCTCGGCCATGGGGGTGTTCGGCGGCTGGCTGGTCGGCGTGGTGCTGATCGGCGTCGATGACGGCGCCTTCTGGTCCCAGATGCAGGCTTCCGTCGATTTCCGCGAAGACATCCTCAACGGCGTCATCAAGAGCGTGGTGTTCGGTGCCGCCGTGTCGTGGATTTCCGTATTTGAAGGCTATGACTCGGCGCCGACCGCCGAGGGGGTTTCTCGCGCGATCACGCGCACTGTGGTGACGTCGGCCCTGGTTATCCTGGCGCTGGATGTTGTTCTCACCTCGTTTATGTTCCGGGGGGCTTGATGAATCGTAAGGTGCTCGACCTGTGGGTCGGTGTTTTTGTCGCTATTGGTTTCCTGTCACTGTTGTTTTTGGCACTAAAAGTGGGGAATCTGTCCGGTTCCAACTTTGCCGAGACCTACGTCCTGCAGGCCAAGTTTGATAATATCGGGGGCCTGAAGGTCCGCGGTCCGGTGAAAAGTGCCGGTGTGGTGGTGGGTCGGGTGTCGGAAATCCATTTCGATCCCCAGACCTACGAAGCCGTGGTGACCATGACGGTGGATACCCGTTTTAAGTTTCCGAAGGATACTTTCGCTTCGATCCTGACTTCCGGCCTGCTTGGTGAGCAGTACATCGGGCTGGATGTGGGCGGGGACGAGAAAATGCTCTCCCCCGGCGACTCCATCTCCAAGACCCAGTCGGCGGTGGTGCTGGAGAAACTGATCAGCCAGTTCCTGTTCAACAAGGCATCCGAAGGACAGGACAAGAAGTAAGCCGGTTTTGCCATGGCTTCATTCCTCTGGCATGCTTGGCGCGACGCACAAATAACTAACTATCGATATTTCGAGGGACAAAAGTGGATAAAAAGGTAGCCAAGCGTTTCGGTATGTTCGCGTTAGCCACGGCTTTGCTGGCCGGACTCTCCGGCTGTGCCAGCACCGCCAACAACCCCAAGGATCCCCTGGAAGGTTTCAATCGGGCCATGTTCTCCTTCAATGACGGCCTGGACAAGGCCATCATCAAGCCGGTGGCCCAGGGCTACGACTACGTTCTGCCCCAGCCGGTGCAGACCGGGGTCGGCAACTTCTTCGGCAACATCGCCGACGTCTTCATCGCCGTGAACAACCTGCTGCAGGGCAAGCCCGCCGACGCCGCCTCCGATGCCGGCCGCTTCCTGCTGAATACCACCATCGGCGTCCTGGGCGTGTTCGATGTGGCCACGCCCGCCGGTCTGGAAAAGCATGACGAGGACTTCGGCCAGACCTTCGGCCGCTGGGGTGTGGGCGAAGGCGCCTACGTGGTGTGGCCGTTCATCGGCTCCCGCACCGTGCGTGATACCGCCGGTTACGTGGTGGATGTGGCTGTTGATCCGGTATGGAACGTGGATCACGTGCCGACCCGCAACAGCCTGGCCGTGCTGCGCCTGGTGGATACCCGCGCTTCCCTGCTGCCGGCGGAGAAGGTCATCGACGATGCCGCCTTGGACAAGTACACCTATATGCGCGATGCCTACCTGCAGCGCCGCAAGAGCCTGGTTTACGACGGCAACCCGCCCCGGGAAAAGCTTGAGGACTGAGTCTTCCCCCTCCTGACCATACCCCGCCGCCAGGCGGGGTATGTCTTTGTGCTCCCCCCTAAGTTAAAATCCGCTTCCCAATTAGAGAGATTGCGCCATGAAAGCCATTCGTGTCCTTTTCACCATTCTCAGCTTCGGTCTCCTGTCCGCTCCCGTTTTCGCCGACGACATGGCCCCCGATGTGCTGGTCAAGAAAGTGACCGATGAGGTGCTGGCCGTGGTCCGCGCCGACAAGGACCTGCAGAACGGCAACACCAAGAAGGCCATCGACCTGGTGGAAACCAAGGTGCTGCCTCACTTCAACTTCACCCGCATGACCGCCCTGGCCCTGGGCCGCGAGTGGTCCAAGACCAGCGCCGAGCAGAAGACCCGGCTGACCAATGAATTCCGCATCCTGCTGGTGCGTACCTATTCCAACGCCCTGACCGCCTACAAGGATCAGACCGTCGAGTACAAGCCCTTCAAGATGCAGGCCGGCGAAACCGACGTGACCGTGCGCACCCTGGTGCACCAGACCAACGGCAAGCATATCGGCCTGGACTACGCCCTGGACAAGCAGGCAGACGGCTGGAAGGTCTATGACGTGGTGGTGGCCGGCGTTTCCCTGGTGACCAACTACCGCGAATCCTTCACCCAGGAAATTCGCGCCAATGGCGTCGATGGCCTGATCAGCACCCTGGCTGCCAAGAACAAGGGCCTGGAAGCCGCTGCCGCCGGTAAGAAGTGATGATCTCCATTGAAGGTTCCACCCTGAGGGTGACCGCCCCCATGGTGATTGCCAATGCACGGGAACTCCTGGCCCAGGGCCAGGATGCCCTGGCCGCCACGCCCGGGCTAACCCGGGTCGATCTGTCCGCCGTGACCGAGGCCGATTCCTCGGCCCTGACCCTGCTCTTCGCCTGGCTGCGCCGTGCCCAGACCCAGGGCCGTCAGCTGGATATCGTTGCGCCTCCCGCCGGCCTGTTGAGCCTGGCGGAGCTGTACGGTATTTCCGACCTCCTGCCCCTGGCCTGAGCCTGTCGCCCGGAATCCCATGGGCACTGCTGTCCACTTCGATCGTGTCGCCAAGCGCTTCGGCTCCCTGCAGGCCCTGGCCGGAGTCTCCCTGGAAATCGCCGAGGGCGAGTTCTTCGGCCTTCTGGGGCCCAACGGCGCCGGCAAGACCACGCTGATTTCCTGCCTTGCCGGCCTGGCCCGGCCTGATGCCGGCAGCGTCCGGGTGCTCGGCCGCGACGTGGTGGCCGACTATCGGGAGGCCCGGCGCCTGCTGGGCGTGGTGCCCCAGGAGCTGGTTTTCGACCCCTTCTTTTCCGTGCGCGAAACCCTGCGCATCCAGTCCGGCTATTTCGGCATCCGCAACAACGATGCCTGGATCGACGAGATTCTGGAAAACCTGGACCTCACCGCCAAGGCCGATACCAACATGCGCCGTCTCTCCGGTGGCATGAAGCGGCGCGTGCTGGTGGCCCAGGCCCTGGTGCACAGGCCGCCGGTGATCGTCCTTGACGAACCCACGGCCGGCGTCGATGTGGAGCTGCGCCAGGGGCTGTGGGAATTCATCCGCCGCCTCAACGGCGAGGGCCACACCATCATCCTCACCACCCATTACCTGGAAGAGGCGGAAACCCTGTGCGGCCGCATCGGCATGCTCAAGCAGGGGCAGCTGGTGGCTCTGGATGAGACGGCCAGCCTGTTGCGCCAGTTTTCCGGCCACACCCTGACCCTGCGCCTGGGCCAGGGTGACCTGCCCGCAGCCTTGGTGCCGCGCCTGCTGTCCCGGGAGGGGGCCGTCTGCCGTCTACGTCTGGCGGGCTTTGCCGAACTGGAACAGGTGCTGGCCGACCTGCGCCAGGCAGGTTGCGGCGTCGCCGACCTGAAGCTGGACGAGCCGGACCTCGAAGAAGTCTTCGTTCGCCTGATGCGCGGCGAAGTCAGCCGGGAGGCGGTGCAGCCATGATGCTGGGCTTTCGTACCCTGTTCTACAAGGAAGTGCTGCGTTTCTGGAAGGTCGGTTTCCAGACCGTGGCGGCACCGGTGCTGACGGCCCTGTTGTACCTGCTCATCTTCGCCCACGTGCTGGATGAAAACACCCGTATCCACGGCGTCACCTACACCGCTTTCCTGGTGCCCGGGCTGGTGATGATGTCGGTGCTGCAGAACGCCTTCGCCAATTCCTCCTCGTCCCTGATCCAATCCAAGGTCACCGGCAGCGTGGTATTCGTGCTGCTGCCGCCCATCGCCTACGGCGAGTTTTTCCTCGCCTACGTCCTGGCGGCCCTGGCCCGGGGCGTGGTGGTGGGGCTGGGGGTGCTGCTGATGACGCTGGCCTTCGCCCCCCTGCAACTGGCCCATCCCCTGTGGGCCCTGGCCTTTGCCGTGCTCGGCGGCGCCATGCTGGGGGCTCTGGGCATGATCGCCGGCATCTGGGCCGACAAGTTCGACCAGCTGGCGGCCTTCCAGAACTTCCTGATCATGCCGCTGACCATGCTCTCCGGCGTCTTCTACTCCATTCACAGCCTGCCGCCCTTCTGGCAGCAGGTGTCCCATTTCAACCCCGTGTTCTATATGATCGACGGTTTCCGCTACGGCTTCTTCGGCGTTTCCGACGCCGCTCCGCAACAAAGCCTGCTGGTGGTGTCCGTCTGCTTTGCCGCGCTCACCGCGCTGACCCTGGCCCTGCTCAAGCGGGGCTACAAATTGAGAGCCTGACCCATGGTAAGACCCGAAGACATCCAAACCTACATCCAGGAGGGATTGCCCTGCGACCACATCCGGATCGACGGGGACGGCCATCACTTTGAAGCGGTGATCGTCAGCGCCGAGTTCGCCGGCAAGAGCCGGGTGCAGCGCCAGCAACGGGTTTACCAGACCATCAAGGACCGGCTGGACAGCGGCGAAATCCACGCCCTCTCCTTCAAGACCTTCACCCCGGAAGAATGGGAGGCCCAGCGTGGATAAGCTCCTCATCCAGGGCGGCACGCCCCTGCGCGGCGAAGTGGCCATTTCCGGCGCCAAGAATGCGGCCCTGCCCATCCTCTGCGCCTCCCTGCTGTCGGCCGAGCCCCTGCGCCTGTCCAGCCTGCCCCACCTCAACGACGTCTCCACCATGCTCGGCCTGCTCGGCCAGATGGGCCTGGAAGTGACACTGGACGGCGCCGACGGCGTGGTCCTGGACGCCAAGGGCCTCAACAACCCGGTGGCTCCCTACGACCTGGTCAAGACCATGCGCGCCTCCGTGCTGGTGCTGGGCCCCCTGGTGGCCCGCTGCGGCGAGGCCAAGGTGTCCCTGCCCGGCGGCTGTGCCATCGGTGCCCGGCCGGTGGACCAGCACATCAAGGGCCTGCAGGCCATGGGGGCCGAGGTCAAGGTGGAGCACGGCTACATCCATGCCAAGGCCAGCCGCCTCAAGGGCGCCCGCATCTGCACCGACATGGTCACCGTCACCGGCACCGAGAACCTGATGATGGCCGCCGTGCTGGCCGAGGGCGAAACCGTCATCGAGAACGCCGCCCGGGAACCGGAAGTGGTGGATCTGGCCAACTGCCTCATCTCCATGGGCGCCCGCATCTCCGGCGCCGGCAGCGACGTCATCCGCATCCAGGGCGTGGACAAGCTCCACGGCGCCACTCACCGCATCATGCCGGACCGCATCGAGACCGGCACCTACCTCTGTGCCGCCGCCGCCACCGGCGGTGAGGTGCGTCTGACCCGCACCTCCTCCGCCTATCTGGACGCGGTCATCGACAAGCTCATGGACGCCGGCTGCGACATCCAGACCGAGCGCGACGCCATCAGCCTCAAGGCCCCGGCCCGCCTCAAGGCCGTCAGCATCCGCACCGCCCCCTATCCCGCCTTCCCCACGGACATGCAGGCCCAGTTCATGGCCCTCAACACCGTGGCCGACGGCGCCGCCACCATCCGCGAGACCATTTTCGAGAACCGCTTCATGCATGCGGTGGAACTGGCCCGCCTGGGCGCCGCCATCGACATCAACGGCAACACCGCGGTGGTCAAGGGCGTGCCCCAGCTGGAAGGGGCCACGGTGATGGCCACCGACCTGCGGGCCTCCGCCTCCCTGGTCATCGCCGCCCTGGTGGCCAAGGGCGAGACCCTGATCGAGCGCATCTATCACCTGGACCGGGGCTACGAGCGCATCGAGGAGAAGCTTTCCAAGCTGGGAGCCAGCGTGCGCCGGGTGCGCTGAACCGCCGTTCCCCGACAAAAAAGCCCCGTTGTCGTGCATGCGACAACGGGGCTTTTTTTAACTGCATGAAAAACAAGGGATTTCGTTCAGGCATCAAGATTGCTGGATGGGACTGTCCTCAATGGAGAAAGCCCATGCCCAACTACCTCAACATCGGCGACGTGATTTTCGCCCGGGAAACCATCCAGAACGACGGCGGCGTGCCCGAGCAGCCGGAAGATGCGGTCTTCGCCCGGCCGGGAAGCCGCGGCGTGGTGGTGCAGATCGGCGCCGCCGCGGCCGACATGCGCCAGGAAATCATCCTGGTGCGCTTCGAAGGCACGGACGGGGTGCTCGGTCCGCCCGTCGGCTGCCTGCCCGAGGAACTGACCCAGGACGAGGCCGAAGCTGCGGCCCTGGCCTGAGCCGGCGGAGGGCGGGGCGCGGCCCTAGCCCTTGTCGTCCGGTTCGAAGAAGACCCAGCGCACGTCCGGGAAGGATGCCTTGAGGGCGTCCTGCACCGCATTGATCTGGTCGATGAGGCCGCTGGCACTCTGCTGTTCGGCCATGCGGGCCTTCACCGCGACGAAGAGGTAGCTGCCCATCTGGAAGGAGATCAGGTTGTAGAGGGTTTCCACCTCCGGGCGCTGCCGCAGCCACTGCTCCATGGCCGCATGGGCGGCGGGCTCGGCGCTTTGGCCGATGAGCAGGGCCTTCACCTCCAGGCCGACGCCGATGGCCACCACCACCAGCAGGGCGCCGACGGCGATGCTGCCCCAGGCGTCGAAAGCCGGATTGCCGGTGGCCAGGGAAAGCAGGATGGCGCCCAGGGCCAGGGTCAGGCCGGCCAGGGCGGCGATGTCCTCGCCCATGACCACGATCAGCTCCGACTCCCGGCTGTCGCGGAAATAGCGCCAAAGCGGCATGTCGCCCGCCTTCTCGCGGATTTCGTGGATGCAGCCGCGCAGGGACCAGGCTTCCAGCAGCACGCCGACGCCCAGGACGATGATGGCGACCCAGGGATTTGCCAGGGGCTCCGGGTGGGACAGCTTGTGCACGCCCTCGTAGATGGAAAAGGCGCCGCCCAGGGAGAAGAGCATGATGGCCACCATGAAGGACCAGAAGTAGGTGGCCTTGCCGAAGCCCAGGGGGTGGTCCGGCGTCGGTTCCCGCCTGGCCTGCCTGATGCCCAGCAGCAACAGCAGCTGGTTGGCGCAGTCGGCGGCGGAGTGCACGGCTTCGGCCAGCATGGCGGAGGAGCCGGTGTAGGCGGCTGCCACGGCCTTGGAGGCGGCGATGCCGGCGTTGGCGGAAAGGGCGTAGATGATGGCGCTCATGGGCAGTCCGGAGGCGGGGGAAGGTCATGCTTTTACCATAAGCCCGGCCGCGGCCCAAGAAGCATGGTCCAAGGCGGGGCGGCGATACGGTAAAATGCCTTCTTTTGCCCCGGGAAAACGCCGTGAACGGCATTACCATCGCCCTCTCCAAGGGCCGCATCTTCGAAGAAACCCTGCCCCTGCTGGCGGCGGCCGGCATCGTGCCCGCCGAAAATCCCGAAACCTCCCGCAAGCTGATCATCGGCACCAACCGCCCCGACGTGCGGGTGGTGATCGTCCGCGCCACCGATGCGCCGACCTACGTCCAGCATGGTGCCGCCGACCTCGGCGTGGTCGGCAAGGACGTGCTGATCGAGCACGGCGGTGCCGGCCTGTACCAGCCCCTGGACCTGAAGATCGCCAAGTGCCGCATGAGCGTGGCCGTTCCCGCCGGCTTCGACTACGAGCATGCCGTACGCCAGGGCGCCCGTTTGAAGATCGCCACCAAGTACACCAAGATCGCCCGGGAGCATTTTGCTGCCAAGGGCGTGCACGTGGACCTCATCAAGCTCTACGGCTCCATGGAACTGGCGCCCCTGGCCGGCCTGTCGGACGCCATCGTGGACCTGGTGTCCACCGGCGGCACCCTGAAGGCCAACAACCTGGTGGAGGTGGAACACATCATGGACATCTCCTCCCGTCTCATCGTCAACCAGGCTTCCCTGAAACTTAAGCGGGAAATCCTCGGTCCCATCCTGGACGCCTTTACCCAGGCCGTGGAGAAGAATGCATGAGCAGCGTGAACATCAAGCGCCTGAACAGCGCCGACGCCGATTTCCAGCAGCGCCTCGATGAACTGCTGGCCTTCGAGGGCGCCCAGGACGAGAACATCGAAAAGACCGTGGTCGGCATCCTGGCCGACGTCAAGGCCCGGGGCGACGCCGCAGTGGTGGAATACACCAACCGCTTCGACCGTCTCTCCGTTGCCGGCATGGCCGCCCTGGAGCTGCCCAAGGCCGAGCTGCAGGCCGCCCTGGACGGCCTCCCCGCCGAGCGCCGGGCCGCCCTGGAAGCGGCTGCCCAGCGCATCCGCACCTACCACGAGCGCCAGTTGGGTGCCGGCTTCACCTACACCGAAGCCGACGGCACCATGCTCGGCCAGATGGTGACGCCCCTGGACCGGGTCGGCCTCTACGTGCCCGGCGGCAAGGCCGCCTATCCCTCCTCGGTGCTGATGAACGCCCTGCCGGCCAAGGTGGCGGGGGTCAAGGAACTGATCATGGTGGTGCCCACCCCCGGCGGCGAGCATAACGCCCTGGTGCTGGCGGCCGCCTGTCTGGCCGGCGTGGATCGCGTCTTCACCATCGGCGGCGCCCAGGCCGTGGCCGCCCTGGCCTACGGCACCGAAACCGTGCCCCAGGTGGACAAGATCGTCGGTCCGGGCAACGCCTACGTGGCCTGCGCCAAGCGCCGGGTGTTCGGCATCGTCGGCATCGACATGGTGGCCGGCCCCTCCGAGATCCTGGTGCTGGCCGACGGCTCCACGGACCCGGACTGGGTGGCCATGGACCTCTTCTCCCAGGCCGAACACGACGAGCTGGCCCAGTCCATCCTGATCTGCCCCGACGCCGCCTACATCGAGAAGGTGCAGGCCAGCATCGACAAGCTGCTGCCCACCATGCCGCGCCGCGACGTGATCCGCACCTCCCTGGAAAACCGGGGCGCCCTGATCCTGGTGCGGGATCTGGAAGAGGCCGTGGCCATGGCCAACCGGGTGGCCCCGGAACACCTGGAGCTGTCCCTGGCCGAGCCCGATGCCTGGGTGGAGAAGATTCACCATGCCGGCGCCATCTTCATCGGCCCCTACACCTCCGAGTCCCTGGGCGACTACTGCGCCGGCCCCAACCACGTGCTGCCCACCTCCGGCAGCGCCCGCTTCTCCTCGCCCCTGGGGGTCTACGACTTCCAGAAGCGCACCAGCCTGATCCGGGTGTCCCGGGCCGGGGCCCAGACCCTGGGCCGCATCGCCGCCACCCTGGCGGACGGGGAGGGCCTGCCGGCCCACGCCCAGTCGGCCCGCTACCGTCTCGATGCCTGAGGCCGGCGCACAGGAACAGCCCGGGGGCGGGGGAGGCAACTCTCCCGCCCCTGTCACGTGCAGGCAGCTGTTTCTCGGCTTTTCCTCCGTCGGCATTTCCGGTTTCGGCGGCGTCCTGCCCTTTGCCCGGCGCATGCTGGTGGAGGAGCGGCGCTGGCTGACGGCGGAGGAATTCAATTCCCTGCTGGGCCTGTGCCAGTTCCTGCCCGGGCCCAATGTGGCCAACCTCTCCATCGCCGTGGGCTCCCGCTACCAGGGCATCCGCGGCGCCATCGCCGCGGTGAGCGGCCTCTTCGGCGGCCCCCTGCTGATCGTGCTGCTGCTGGGCCTGCTCTATGACCGCTACGGCCAGCTGCCCCAGGTCCAGGGCCTGTTGCGGGGCGTGGCGGCGGTGGGCTGCGGCCTGCTCTTCGGCACCGCCCTGCGCATGGGCCTGGCCTTGCAGGTGAAGCGCCTGTTCCTGCCCTTCACCCTGGCGGTGTTCGTCGCCGTGGCCCTGCTGCGCTGGCCCATGCCCATCGTCATGGTGGCCTTGCTGGCGCTTGCCGCCGGCGTCGCCTACGCCCACCTGAAACGCAAGGGGGCGCCGTGAGCCTCCTGGCCGACCTCTTCTTCCAGTTCGCCCTGCTCTTCTGCGTCGCCTTCGGCGGCGCCTCGGCCCTGCTGCCGGAAATGCACCGGGTGGTGGTGCTGGAAAAGCACTGGCTGGACGATGCCACCTTCACCCATCTCTACGCCATCGCCCAGGCCGCCCCCGGCCCCAACGGCCTGGTGGTGAGCCTGATCGGCTGGGAGGTGGCGGGCGTGCCCGGCGCCCTGGCCGCTTCCCTGGGCATGGTGCTGCCCACGGGCATCATGATCTACCTGCTGATGCAGCACTGGCACCGCTTCGCCGGTGCCCGCTGGCAGCAGTCGGTGCAGCTGGGAGTGGCACCCCTGGCGGTGGGCCTGGTTTTCGCCGCCGCCTTCCTCATCGGCCAGGCGGCCGGCCTGGGCTGGGGCGGGGTGCTGCTGGCCGGCCTGACGGCCGCCGCCCTGCTCAAGACCAAGTGGCACCCCCTGTGGCTGATCGGCCTGGGCGGTGTGGCGGGCTTGCTGGGCTGGGTGTGAGGCGGTCCGGGAGCGGTGGCTGGAGAGGTAATATCTGCGCGCCTTCCGGCCATGCCGTGGTGGAGAGTGCCGTCCCTGCTGCCTCGTAGGGCAAGGGGAAAACAAAAGGCCCGTCCAGCTGGACGGGCCTTTTGTTTTCGAAGCGCCGGCGACTTAGCCGAGGATTTCCTTGAGGGCTGCCACCAGGGCGCCGCACTGCTCGTCGGTGCCGATGGTGATGCGCAGGAACTGGTCGATGCGCGGCGCCTTGAAGTGGCGCACGATGATGCTGCGCTGGCGCAGGGCCTGGGCTAGCTCGGCGCCGTCCCGGCCCGGGTGGCGGGCGAAGACGAAGTTGGCGGCGGAGGGCAGGACCTGGAAGCCGAGCAGGGTGAGATCGCTCACCAGCTGTTCCCGGCTGGCGATCACCGCATTGCGGGTGCGGTCGAACCAGGCCCGGTCCTCCAGGGCGGCCACGGCGCCGGCGATGGCGATACGGTCCAGGGGGTAGGAGTTGAAGCTGTTCTTGACCCGTTCCAGGGCCTCGATCAGGTCCGGGTGGCCCACTGCGTAGCCCACCCGCAGGCCCGCCAGGGAGCGGGACTTGGACAGGGTGTGCACCACCAGCAGGTTGGGGAAACGGTTCACCAGGGCGATGGCCGTGTCACCGCCGAAGTCCACGTAGGCCTCATCCACCACCACCACCGATTCCGTATTGGCCGTCAGCAGGGCCTCGATCTCTCCCAGGGGCAGCAGGCGGCCGGTGGGAGCGTTGGGATTGGGGAAGATGATGCCGCCGTTGGCGCGGCGGTAGGCGGAAAGGTCGATGCCGTAATCCCCGTCCAGGGCCACGGTTTCGGCGCTAATGCCGTAGAGGCCGGCATAGACCGGGTAGAAGCTGTAGCTGATGTCCGGGTAGAGCAGGGGGGCGTCATGTTGCAGCAGGGCCATGAAAACGTGGGCCAGCACCTCGTCGGAGCCGTTGCCGACGAAGACCTGCCTGGCGCCGATGCCGAATTCGCCGTAGAAGGCGGCCACCGCCTCCTTCAGCCGGTCGGCGCTGGGGTCCGGGTAGAGGCGCAGGCTGGCGCCGTCATGGCCGATTTCCGCCTGCATGGCGGCTACGGTCTTGGGGGAGGGCGGGTAGGGATTTTCGTTGGTGTTCAGCTTCACCAGATTGGGCAGCTTGGGCTGCTCCCCGGGAACGTAGGGGGTGAGGCGATTTACCAGGGGGCTCCAGAATTTGCTCATGGCCGGACGGATCAGGGAAAAGTGGATGGGGCGGGCGGCGCGAAAGGGCACACCGCCACGGCTGGTGCAGGGCTGAAATGGTATCATGGCCGCTGTTTCCGACTTACCCATTCAACGGTGCTCCCATGCGGCAAGCCGAAGTTTCCCGAAATACCCTCGAAACCCAGATCACGGTCCGTCTCAATCTGGACGGCACCGGCTGTGCCAAGCTCAATTCCGGCATTCCCTTCCTCGACCACATGCTGGACCAGATCGCCCGCCACGGCCTGATCGATCTGGAGGTGGAGGCCAAGGGCGACCTGCACATCGACGGTCACCACACGGTGGAAGACATCGGCATCGCCATCGGCCAGGCCCTCACCCAGGCCCTGGGCGACAAGAAGGGCCTGACCCGCTACGGCCACGCCTACGTGCCCCTGGACGAAGCCCTGTCCCGCGTCGTGGTGGACCTTTCCGGCCGCCCCGGCCTGGAGTTCCATGTGGACTTCAAGCGGGCCATGCTCGGCACCCTGGATACGGAACTGGTGCACGAATTCTTCCAGGGCCTGGTGAACCATGCCTTCATCACCCTGCACGTGGACAACCTGCGCGGCGAGAACGCCCACCACCAGTGCGAGACCGTGTTCAAGGCCTTCGCCCGCGCCCTGCGCATGGCGGTGAGCCCGGACCCGCGCACTGCCGGCGTCATTCCCTCCACCAAGGGGGCGCTGTAATGGGCAAGATCGCCGTCATCGACTACGGCATGGGCAACCTGCGCTCCGTCTGGCAGGCCCTGGAGCACGTGGCCGAAGGCAGGGAAGTGGTGGTCACCGCCGATCCGGCGGTGGTCGCCGCCGCCGAGCGGGTGGTCTTCCCCGGCCAGGGCGCCATGCCCGACTGCATGGCCGAACTGGACGCCCGGGGCCTGCGCCCCGCCGTGCTGCAGGCCGCCAAGGACAAGCCCTTCCTCGGCATTTGCATCGGCCTGCAGATGCTCTTCGAGCACAGTGAAGAGGGCGACGTGCCCGGCCTGGGCGTTTTCGCCGGCCAGGTGCGCCGTTTCCCCGCCGACAAGATGGTGGCCGCCGACGGCAGCCGCCTCAAGGTGCCCCACATGGGCTGGAACCAGGTGCGCCACACCCGGCCCCACGCCCTGTGGGAAGGCATCGAGGACGGCGCCCGCTTCTACTTCGTGCACAGCTACTACGTGACCCCGGAAGACCCGGCCGTGGTGGCGGGCACAGCCGACTACGGCATCCCCTTTACCTGTGCGGTGGCCCGGGATAATATTTTTGCGATCCAGTCCCACCCGGAAAAGAGCGCCCGCGACGGCCTCGCCCTGCTGCGCAACTTCATCCGCTGGCAGCCCTGACGGCCGCCGGCATCCCCTCCGACTTACTCTCTCTACGTATTCGCGATCATGCTGATCATTCCCGCGATTGACCTGAAGGACGGCCAGTGCGTCCGTCTCAAGCAAGGCCTGATGGAAGAGGCGACCGTCTTTTCCGAGTCTCCCGCCGAGCAGGCCCGCCACTGGCTGGACCAGGGCGCCCGCCGCCTGCACCTGGTGGACCTCAACGGCGCCTTTGCCGGCCAGCCGAAGAACCAGGGGGCCATCAAGGCCATCCTCAAGGAAGTGGGCGACGAGATTCCGGTGCAACTGGGCGGCGGCATTCGCGACCTGGACACCATCGAGCGCTGCCTCGATGCCGGCCTCACCTACGTCATCATCGGCACCGCCGCGGTGAAGAATCCTGGTTTCCTGCATGACGCCTGCGTCGCCTTCCCCGGCCACATCATCGTCGGCCTGGATGCCAAGGACGGCAAGGTGGCGGTGGACGGCTGGTCCAAGCTGACCGGCCACGACGTTATCGACCTGGCCAAGAAGTACGAGGACTACGGTGTCGAATCCATCATCTACACCGACATCGGCCGCGACGGCATGCTCTCCGGCATCAATATCGAAGCCACGGTGAAGCTGGCCCAGGCCCTGAAGATTCCCGTCATCGCCTCCGGCGGCCTCTCCAACCTGGACGACATCCGCAAGCTGTGCGAAGTGGAAGGCGAAGGCGTGGTCGGCACCATCGCCGGCCGGGCCATCTACGACGGCTCCCTGGACTTCAAGGCGGCCCAGGAAGCAGCAGACAAGGCCGGCAAGTAATGGCGCTGGCCAAACGCATCATCCCCTGCCTGGACGTGACCGCCGGTCGCGTCGTCAAGGGCACCAATTTCGTCGAACTGCGGGATGCCGGTGACCCGGTGGAAATCGCCCGCCGCTACGACGAGCAGGGCGCCGACGAAGTCACCTTCCTCGACATCACCGCCAGCTCCGACCAGCGCGACATCATCCTGCACATCATCGAGGCCTGCGCCTCCCAGGTGTTCATCCCCCTGACGGTGGGCGGTGGCGTGCGCAAGGTGGAGGACGTGCGCCGCCTGCTCAACGCCGGCGCCGACAAGGTCTCCATGAACACTGCCGCCGTGCAGAATCCGGACCTGGTGTCCGACGCCTCGGCCAAGGTGGGCTCCCAGTGCATCGTCGTCGCCATCGACGCCAAGCAGACGGCGCCGGGCCAGTGGTGCGTGTTCACCCACGGCGGCCGCAACAACACCGGCATCGACGTGGTGACCTGGGCCAAGGATGTGGCGACCCGGGGCGCCGGCGAGATCCTGCTCACCTCCATGGACCGGGACGGCACCAAGAACGGCTTCGACCTGGCCCTGACCCGGGCGGTCTCCGATGCGGTGGCCATTCCCGTGATCGCCTCCGGCGGCGTCGGCAACCTGCAGCACCTGGCCGACGGCGTCACCCAGGGCGGTGCCGATGCGGTGCTGGCCGCCTCCATCTTCCACTTCGGCGAATACACGGTGCGCCAGGCCAAGGAATACATGCGCGACCGGGGCATCGAGGTGCGCCTCTAGGCAAACCATGAGCCACGATCTCGATCCCTCCCTGTCCTGGCTGGACGCCCTCAAGTTCGGCGCCGACGGCACCATTCCGGTGATCGCCCAGGACGCCGCCAGCGGCCGCGTCATCATGTTCGCCTACGCCAACCGGGAAACCCTGGCAGAAACCGCCCGTACCGGCCGCGCCACCTACTGGAGCCGTTCCCGCAACAAGGTCTGGCGCAAGGGCGAGGAATCGGGCCACTTCCAGCACGTCAAGGAAATGCGCGCCGACTGCGACGGCGATGTGGTCCTGCTCAGCGTCGAGCAGGAAGGCGGCATCGCCTGCCACACCGGCCGCGAAAGCTGTTTCTTCTACCGGCGGGAAGGCGATCGCTGGATTCCGGCCGACCCGGTTCTCAAAGACCCGAAGGAAATTTACGCAAAATGAGCACTCACGACATCCTGCATCGCCTCTCCGACACCCTGGCTTCCCGCCGCAACGCGGACCCGGAGACTTCCTACACCGCCCAGCTCTTTTCCAAGGGCCCGGACTCCATCCTGAAGAAGATCGGCGAGGAATGCGCCGAGCTGATCATGGCCGGCAAGGAAGGCAAGCGCCTCAACATCGTCTGGGAATCCACCGACGTCATCTACCACATCCTGGTGCTGCTGGCCTTCTACGGCCTGTCCATCGAGGACGTGTCCCAGGAAATGCGCCGTCGTGAGGGTATTTCCGGGATTGACGAAAAGGCTTCCCGCACGAAATGATGCGGCTCCCCGCGATTTTTCAAGCCATCCGGACCTGATATGGACAACTGCATTTTCTGCAAGATCGTGCGCGGCGAGATTCCCTCGCGCAAGGTGTACGAGGACGAGCACGTGTTCGCCTTCCACGACATCAATCCCTTGCGGCCGGTCCATGTGCTGGTGATTCCCAAGCGCCACATCGAATCCCTGGCCCATGCCAGCGAGGCCGATGCGCCGGTGCTGGGGCGCCTGCTGGCGGTGGCCAACAAAATTGCGGTCGATCAAGGCAGCCCCGAGGGCTTCCGCGTCATCATCAACACCGGCCGCATCGGCCAGCAGGAAGTACCGCACCTGCACGCCCACATCGTCGGGGGCGACGCTCCCGTGGGGCCGATGCTGAAACGAATTCAAGGAGACTGATATGGGTAGCTTTAGCATTTGGCACTGGCTCATCGTTCTGGTGATCGTCATGCTGGTTTTCGGCACCAAGAAACTGCGCAATATCGGCCAGGACCTGGGCGGCGCGGTGAAGGGCTTCAAGGACGGCATCAAGGAAGGCACCGCCGAAGGCGGCACCACGCCGCCCCAGCAGGTCGCCGGCGGCCAGACCATCGAGGGCGAGGTCAAGGAAAAGACCAAGTCCTGAACCGTCCCTCCGGCCGGGGATTGGCGGAGATCGTCTGTCTCCCCGGCCCCGGTTTCCTTTTTCCTGGTTGCCTGACCTATGTTTGATATCGGTTTTTCCGAGCTAATCGTCATCGCCGTGGTGGCGCTGATCGTCATCGGCCCCGAGCGCCTGCCCAAGGTGGCGCGCACGGCCGGCCATCTGCTTGGGCGTCTGCAGCGTTACGTGAATGACGTGAAGTCCGACATCAACCGGGAAATGCAGCTGGAAGAACTGAAGAAGCTGCAGACCCAGGTGCAGGATTCGGCCCGCAGTTTCGAAAATTCCATTCAGCAGGGGCTCTCCAGCACGGAGCAGTCCCTCAACAACGCCATCCAGCCGCCGGCCGAAACGGTGGCGGCAGCGGAAGTACCACCGCCCGCCGCCGCTGCGCCTGCCGCGGAAGCTGCCGCAGCCGCCCCGGCTGAGGCGCCGAAAGCCTGATTGCCCCCATGAGTCTCGACAGCCAAGAGAGCGGCGCCGCCGAAGAATCCTTCCTCTCCCACCTGGTGGAGCTGCGGGACCGCCTGATCCGGGCCCTGCTGGCCGTGCTGGTGGTCTTCGTCTGCCTCTTCCCCTGGTCCCGGGAACTCTACACCCTGCTGGCCAACCCCCTGCTGGCCTCCCTGCCCGTCGGCGGCCAGATGATCGCTACCGACGTGGTGGGCGTGTTCCTGGTGCCGATGAAGATCACCCTGATGGTGGCCTTCCTCATCGCCCTGCCCTATGTGCTGTTCCAGGCCTGGGCCTTCGTCGCCCCCGGCCTCTATTCCCACGAGAAGCGGCTAGTGTTGCCCCTGGTCTTCGCCTCCGTGCTGCTCTTCTTCAGCGGCATGGCCTTCGCCTATTTCCTGGTGTTCCCCACGGTATTCGGCTTCATGGCCAAGGTGGCGCCGGAAGGGGTGGCCTGGATGACGGACATCGACAAGTACCTGTCCTTCGTCCTGTCCACCTTCGTCGCCTTCGGCGTCACTTTCGAGGTGCCGGTGATCGTCATCGTCCTGGTGCGCATCGGCCTGGTGGATATCGCCAAGCTGAAGGAATGGCGGCCCTACGTCATTGTCGGCGCCTTCATCATCGGCGCCGTGTTCACCCCGCCCGACGTGCTTTCCCAGATCATGCTGGCGGTGCCCCTGTGGCTGCTCTACGAACTGGGCATCATCCTGGCCAGCCTCATCGGCCGCCGGCCCCAGCCCGAGGTGGCGGCGCCGGCGCCCAGCGATCCGGCCCCCGCGGCCGCTCCTGCCGCCGACTGGCAGCCCATGAGCGCCGGCGAAATGGACCAGGCCCTGGGCCACAGCCAGGCGCCGGAACGGAAGCAGGACTGAACCGGCAGTTAGTGCCGGCAGCAATGAAAAAGGGCCCTGCGGGGCCCTTTGTTTTTGCGCTCCGCCCGGTCAGCCGCCGCCGCAGTGGTAGCGGCATTTCTCCGCCGGGCCGGCCACGGTCGGGGCCGAGGCCCGCACTTCCCCCTCCTCGAACCACCACAGGCTGCCCGGGGGCAGGGGCGTCCAGACCTCGTCGTCGGTCAGGGGCTGGGTGGCGATCACCGCCACCCGGTCGTTGGGCGTGGTCACCTCGCTGAAGTCCACGGTCACGTCCTGGTCCGTCAGGTGGGCCTTGGCGAAGGGGGCCCGGCGCACGATGTAGGTGAGCTGGGTGGAGCAGTGGGCAAACAGCCAGTCACCGTTGGAGAGCAGGAAATTGCATTCGCCGCGGCTGCCCAGGTCCACGCTCAGTTCGGTGAGGGCGGCGAAGAGTTCGGCGGTGGGCGGCGCCTGGTCGCCGAAGCGCCGGCGCAGGGCGGTCAGCAGCCAGCAGAAGGCCCGTTCGCTGTCCGTGTTGCCCACGGGCATGACGCTGCCGTCCAGGGGCGGGGCGAAGTCCAGCAGGTTGCCGTTGTGGGCGAAGATCCAGTAACGGCCCCACAGTTCGCGCATGAAGGGATGGGTGTTCTCCAGGGCCACCACGCCTTGGGTGGCTTTGCGGATGTGGGCGATGACGTTGCGCGAGCGGATCGGATACTGGCGCACCAGGGCCGCCACCGGGGAGTGGGCCGAGGGTTCCGGGTCGAGGAAGACCCGGGTGCCCTTGCCCTCGAAGAAGGCGATGCCCCAGCCGTCCGCATGGACGTCGGTGAGGCCTCCCCGGGCCTGGAATCCGGTGAAGGAAAAGCAGATGTCCGTGGGGACATTGCAGTTCATGCCGAGCAACTGGCACATGGGACGTCTCCGGGAGGCGGGGCTTACTGGTCGGGGTCGCGCCGCATGGGCGGGCGCTTGCCGATCCTGACCTGGGGTTCCAGCAGGCTCTGGTTGCGGCGCAGCTTGAAGGGCACGCTGGCGCCGGGCTTGAGTTCGGCGATGAGGTCCAGCATCACCTGTGGATCCTTCACCTCCTTGCCACCCACCGCCAGCAGGATGTCGCCGGGCTTGATGCCGGCGCCGTCGGCTGGGCTGCCGCGCAGGACGCCGGCGATGAGGGCGCCGCTGGCATCGGGCAGGCCGAAGGACTCGGCCAGCTCGGCGGTGATTTCCTGGGCCTCGACGCCGATCCAGCCCCGGGTCACGGTGCCGGTCTGGATGATCTGCTCCATGATGCTCTTGGCGGTGGAGACGGGGATGGCAAAGCCGATGCCGAGGGAGCCGCCGGAGCGGGAGTAGATGGCGGTGTTGATGCCGATCAGGTTGCCCTGGGCGTCCACCAGGGCGCCGCCGGAGTTGCCCGGGTTGATGGCGGCGTCGGTCTGGATGAAATTCTCGAAGGTGTTGATGCCCAGGTGGGAGCGGCCCAGGGCGGAGACGATGCCCATGGTCACGGTCTGGCCGACGCCGAAGGGGTTGCCGATGGCCAGCACCACGTCGCCGACCCGGATGCCGTCCATCTGGCCGAAGACGATGGCCGGCAGCTTGTCCGCATTGACCTTGAGCACCGCCAGGTCGGTCTCGGGGTCGCTGCCGATGACCTTGGCCTTGAGCTTGCGCCCGTCGTTGACCGCCACCTCGATGTCGTCGGCGGCCTCCACCACGTGGTAGTTGGTGAGGATGTAGCCTTCGGGGCTGACGATGACGCCGGAGCCCAGGCCGGAGGAGCGCTGGGGCTCGTTGTCGAAACGGTCGCCGAAGAAGTGGCGGAACACCGGGTCGTCGAAGAGGGGGTGGCGGCTGCTCTTCACTTCCTTGCTGGTGAAGATATAGACCACCGAGGGCAGGGAGCGGCGCACCGCCTCGCGGAAACCGCCGAGGCCGGCACCGCCGTCGGCGGCGGCCGGCGCGGCCTCCTGCAGGGCCACCACGCTGGCCCGATGGCCCAGCCATTCGGGTTTGAGGGTGCTGATGACGAACAGTACGGCGAGACTCACCGTTACCGTTTGTGCAAAAATCAACCAGGTCTTACGCATGAAGGAAAAAGGTCGCACCCATGAAACGTGAAGAATTGACGCGCTATCTCGATGAACTGCTGGAAGCGGGCCGGTTTCGGGATTATTGCCCAAACGGTTTGCAAGTGGAAGGCAAGGCCGAGATCGGCCGTCTGGTGGCCGGCGTCACCGCCAGCCAGGCCCTGCTCGATGCGGCCGTGGCCCAGGGCGCCGATGCCGTGCTGGTGCACCACGGCTGGTTCTGGAAGAACGAGGACGGGCGCCTCACCGGCTTTCGCAAGCGGCGCATGGCCACCCTCATGCAGCACGACCTCAACCTCATCGCTTACCACCTGCCCCTGGACGCCCATCCGGAACTGGGCAACAACGCCCAGCTGGCCCGGCTCTGTGGCTGGCAGCCGGAAGGCAGCTTCGGCGAGCAGGACATCGCCTGGTACGGCCGCCTGCCCGAGCCGCTCAGCGCCGGGGAACTGGCGGCCCGAACCGGCACCCTGCTGGGGCGCCCGGTGCAGCTGGTGGGCCCGCAAGACAAGCTGGTGAGTCGTCTCGGCTGGTGCTCCGGCGGCGCCCAGGGCTATTTCGAGCAGGCCGTGGCCCTGGGGCTGGATGCCTACATTTCCGGCGAGATTTCCGAGCAGAACACCCATCTGGCCCGGGAATGCGGCGTCCCCTACCTGGCCTGCGGCCACCACGCCACCGAGCGGGGCGGCGCCCGGGCCCTGGCGGCCCACCTGGCCGAGCGTTTCGGCCTGCACTGCCAGTTCATCGATATCGACAACCCGGTCTGACCGGAGAAAGCCTGCTGCCATGGATTACCTGTTCACTCCGCCGCCTGTCGTTGCCCTGGCCATTGCCGGCAGCCAGGCCCGCTTCCCGGTGCGCCGGGTCTATTGCGTCGGCCGCAACTACGCCGACCACGCCCGGGAAATGGGCGCCGATACCCGGGAGCCGCCGTTCTTCTTCAGCAAGCCGGCCGATGCCCTGGTGCCGGTGGCGGACGGCTCCGCCGCCACGGTGGCCTATCCGCCCGCCACCAACAACCTGCAGCACGAGGTGGAACTGGTGGTGGCCCTCGGCCCCCGCATCGCCGAGCTGGGTCAGCGGGGACTCAACGTCCCGGTGGCGGCGGCCCTGGAGGGCGTCTTCGGCTATGCCGTGGGCTTCGACCTGACCCGCCGCGACCAGCAGCAGAAGGCCAAGGAAAAGGCCCACCCGTGGGACATGGGCAAGGGCTTCGACCAGTCCGGCCCTATTGGCGCCATTGTCCCGGCCGCCCAGGCCGGACACCCCGCCAGTGGCGCCATCTGGCTGGAGGTCAATGGCGAGCGGCGCCAATCGGGCGATCTGGCCCAGATGAGCTGGAACGTGGCGGAGGTGGTGGCCAATCTTTCCACCTTCCTGCGCCTGGCCCCCGGCGACCTGATCTTCACCGGCACTCCGGCCGGCGTCTCCACCGTGGTGCGGGGCGATACCCTGGTGGGGGGCGTGGAGGGCATCGGCCGGCTGGCCGTGACCCTGGCCTGAGGCAGGCCTCCGGCAAGGGCTTCCCTCCAGCCTGGGCGCCGGGCTGGAAGCCGCGTCCCTAAAGGGGTTTGGCGCCCCCTACGCCGATGGTAATATGGCTTCCGTAATGGGTATCCCTACCCGTAACCCTCTACGGAAGCCGGCGACAGAAACGATGAGCCTGAAAACCAAAATGGCCCTGGCCATCACGGCACTGGTGGTGCTCCTGGTGGCGCTGGGCAGTGCGGTGCAATTGCATTTGGCCCAGGCCCAGTTGAAGCAGACCGTCGCCGACCAGCAGTTTTCCCTGGTGTCCCGGGTGGCCGAGGAAATCGACCAGCGCATCCAGCTCAACCAGGCCTCCCTGGCCCGCACCGCCGCCGCCATCACCCCGGCCATGCTGGGCCAGCCGGAAAAGCTGCAGGCCTTCCTCAACGACAAGTATTCCCTGCTGCTGCTCTTCGACGACCTCATCGTGGTCGGCCGGGACGGCCGCGTCATCGCCGATTCTCCGGTCATGCCCGAGCGCCGGGGCACCGATGTCTCCGCCTTCCCCCACGTCCGGGAGGCCCTGGAGGAGGGGCGGGCGGTGGTTTCCCGGCCCTTCTTGGGCCGCGTCACCCGCCTGCCCACCCTGGCCATGACGGCGCCGGTGCTGGACGGGGAAGGGCGGGTCATCGCCTCCCTCTCCGGCACCCTGCAGATTCTCAAGCCCCAGTTCCTCGGCGGCCTGGCCGGGCGCAAGGTGGGACGCAGCGGCCACTTCGTCCTGGTCACCCGGGACCGCACCACCCTGGTCAGCCGCTTCCCCGAGCGGGTGCTGCAGCCCAACGCGGCGCCGGGGCAGAACCCGGTTTTCGACCGGGCCATCGCCGGTTTCGAGGGCAGCGACGAGGGCGCCACCAGCTACGGCCAGCGGGTGCTGATGAGCTTCAAGTCCGTGCCGTCCACGGACTGGGTGCTGGGCGCCCTGCTGCCGGTGGAGGAGGCCTACGCCCCCATCGAGACGGGCCGCTGGGGCACGGTCTATTACCTGCTGCTGACGGCCCTGGCGGTGGCGGTCCTGGCCTGGCTGGCCATGCGCCGGGTGCTGGCCCCCCTTTCCCGCCTGCGCCAGCACGTGGTGGAGGTGCGCCAGGACCATGCGCGCAAGCTGGCCGACCCGGTCCTGGGCCAGGACGAAATCGGCGGCCTGGCGCGGGAGTTCTACCTGCTGCTGGACGAACTGGGCCAGGCCCGGGACGACCTGGGCAGCCGCATCGCCGAGATGGAATCCATCTTCGACGCCAGCCCGGTGGTCATCGGGGTGGTGCGGGACCGCTGCCTGATCCAGGCCAACCGGGCTTTCGAGCGGCTTTTCGGCGTCTCCCTGGAGACGGCCCTGGGACAGACCGTGGTGGGTTACTACCCGACACCGGAGGAATTCGCCGACTTCGGCCAGCAGCTCTATCCGGCCGTGGCCGACGGCCGCGTCGCCCACTTCCTGCGCCGCTTCCGGCGGGCCGACGGCACTCTCTTCTGGGCCAACTTCTACGCCCGCCAGATCGACGCCCAGCAGCCCCAGCGGGGCATCATCATCGTCATCGAGGATGTGGACCAGGCCCGGCACCAGGAAGAGGTGCTGCGGGAAAGCGAAGAGCGCTACCGCCAGATGTTCGAGAACAACACCTCGATCAAATTGCTGATCGATGCCGGCGACGGCGCCATCGTCGATGCCAATCCGGCGGCGGCCGACTTCTACGGCTATCCCCTGGACACCCTGCGCCGCATGAACATCGCCCAGCTCAACCAGCTCTCGGTGGAGGAGGTGCGGGCGGAAATGGCCCTGGCGGACCAGCAGCAGCGCCGCTATTTCAACTTCCGCCATCGCCTGGCCAGCGGCGAGGTGCGGGAGGTGGAGGTGCACAGCGGCCCGGTGCTGCTGCGGGGGCGCCGCCTGCTCTATTCCATCATCCACGACATCACCGCCCGCCGCCGGGCCGAGGAGCAGTTGCGCCTCTCCGCCAAGGTCTTCGAGGGGGCCAGCGAGGGCATCGTCATCTGCGACCGCAACAACCGCATCATGTCGGTGAACCGGGCCTTCGTCGAAATCACCGGCTACGCCGAGGCCGAGGTCCAGGGGCGGGACCCGCGGGTGCTCAATTCGGGTCGCCACGACGCCGCCTTCTTCGCCAACCTGTGGCACCACCTGAAGACGGCGGGCACCTGGCAGGGCGAGATATGGAACCGGCGCAAGGGCGGCGAGGTGTATCCGGAGTGGCTTTCCATCACCACCGTGCGCGACGAGGCGGGGGAGGTGAGCAACTACGTGGCCGTGTTCGCCGATGTTTCGGAACGCAAGCGCAACGAGGAACACATCCGCTTCCTCGCCGAGCACGACTACCTCACCGGCCTGCCCAACCGCTCCCTGCTGCACGACCGCCTGCAGCAGGCCATTGCCCTGGCCGAGCGCAACAGTGAGTCCCTGGCCCTGATGTTCATCGACCTGGACCGCTTCAAGAACATCAACGATTCCCTCGGCCACCAGGTCGGTGACCAGCTGCTGCAGGAGGTGGGGCGGCGCATCCAGGCCTGCGTGCGCAGCGCCGACACGGTCAGCCGGCCCGGCGGCGACGAGTTCATCATCCTCCTGCCGTCCATCGAGACGCCCCAGGATGCGGCCCGGGTGGCGGAAAAGCTGCTGGAGTCCCTCAACCGCCCCTACCAGCTGGGCGGGCACGAACTGGTGATCACCGCCAGCATCGGCATCGCCGTCTTCCCCGAGGACGGCCGGGATTTCCAGACCCTGGTGAAGAATGCCGATGCCGCCATGTACTACAGCAAGGAGGCGGGCCGGGACAGCTTCCACTTCTTCACCCCGGACATGAATGCCCGGGTCTTCGAGCGCCTGTCCCTGGAGAACAGCCTGCGCCGCGCCCTGGAGCGGCAGGAATTCCTGCTCTACTACCAGCCCCAGGTGGACATGCCCAGCGGCCGGGTGATCGGTTTCGAGGCCCTGATCCGCTGGCAGCATCCCCAGATGGGCCTGGTTTCCCCGGCCCGTTTCATTCCCGTGGCCGAGGATTCGGGCCTCATCGTGCCCATCGGCGAATGGGTGCTGGGGGAGGCCTGCCGGCAGAACCGGGCCTGGCAGGAGCAGGGCATGCCGGCGGTGCCGGTGGCGGTGAACATTTCCGCCCTGCAGTTCCGCCAGCCCCAGTTCGAGGCCTCGGTGGAGCGGGCCCTGGCGGAAAGCGGCCTGGAGCCGGCCTGGCTGGAGCTGGAGTTGACGGAGAGCATGATGCTGCACCAGGGCCAGGGCGCCACGGACCTGCTGGACCGGCTCAAGGCCCGGGGGGTGCGCCTCTCCATCGACGATTTCGGCACCGGCTATTCCTCCCTGGCCTATCTGAAGCGCCTGCCCCTGGACAAGCTGAAGATCGACCAGGCTTTCGTACGGGATATCGCCAGCGACGCCGGGGGGGCGGCGATCACGGCCACCATCATCCAGATGGCCCACAACCTGGGGCTGTCGGTGATCGCCGAAGGGGTGGAGACGGAAGCCCAACTGGAGTTCCTGCAGGCCCACGATTGCGCTTCGGCCCAGGGCTTCTACTTTGCCCGGCCCATGCCGGCGGCGGACATCCGGGCCTTCTGGGACGACCGGCGCTAGCCGGCCCTACATCAGCTTTTCGGGCTGGACCGTGAGGTCCAGGGCGTCGGCGCTGACCACCCGGTTACGGCCCTGGCGCTTGGCCTGGTAGAGGGCGATGTCGGCGCCGCGCAGCAGGTCCTGGGCCCGGTCATTGCGCTGGGGCGTGTGGGTGGCGACGCCGACGCTGATGCTGAGATGGCTGGCGGCGTGGGAGTTGGCGTGGGGAATGCCCAGCCGGCTGATTTCCTGCTGCAGGCTGCTGGCCAGCTTGCAGGCGGCGCCGTGGCTGGCGCCCGGCAGCACCACCGCAAACTCCTCGCCGCCGTAGCGGGCGACGAAGTCACCGCCCCGCTGCAGGCAGCGGCGCAGGGTGTTGGCGACCACGGTGAGGCAGGTGTCGCCGGCCTGGTGGCCGTAGCAGTCGTTGTATTCCTTGAAGTAATCGATATCCAGCATGAGCACCGAAATGTCGCTGCCATGGCGCTGGGCCCGCTGGAATTCCTCCTGGAAGCGGGCATCGAAGCTGCGCCGGTTGGCAACGCCGGTGAGGCCGTCGATGTTGGAGAGGGCCTGCAGCTGCTGGGCCTGTTCCCGCAACTGCTGTTCCCGCCTTACCGCCGCGGTGACGTCCTGGATCTGGATCAGGCAGTGGATATGGCCGGATTCCCGGGCCAGGGGGGCGATGGTGATGGCCTGCTCGATGGGGTGGGCGTCGTTGTGCAGATGATCCTGCAGGGGAAAGGGCCGCCGGTTCAGGGTCTGGGACAGGATGGCCGGCAACTGCTGCTGCAGGGCGGTCTGCACGGCATGGGCGAGGCGGCTGTTGGCCAGGTGGGGGAACACCTCTTCCAGGCGGCGCCCCTGGATTTCCTGGGCGCTGACGCCGGAACGCTCCGCCAGCCAGCGGTTCCACAATTGCACCTTGCCCTCGGCGTCGATCAGGATCAGGCCTGCATTGACTGTGTGGGCCAGCTCCAGCAGGAGCGGTGCCGCCAGATGCGGATGTCCCATCAGCGTCCCCCCATGGCCTGGGCGATGTAGCTGTCCACCTCGGCCACCAGGTTGGCGATGGAATCGACGCTGAGGAGGAAGGCCACATAGCCCTGTATCTCGTGCTGTTCCAGGGTCAGGTCGATGTGCAGCAGGAGCACCGCTTCGTCGTTGCCCTGGATCTGGCCGCCCAGCACCTCGTCCGGGCTGCCCAGGTGATAGGTGGGCAGGGTGCTGTTGAGGGGGCGGCGGAAGAGGTTGGCCAGGGTGCCGACGCAGGCGTTGAGCAGGATGTTGCCGATCTCGCTCATGGCCTCCTGTTCCAGCTCGGTCAGCTCCTTCAGGGAGAGGCTGTCGCCCACCATGCGGCGGACGATTTCCAGGCCCTTTTCCTCGGGGAAGATGAGGAAGCCCTGGGCGTCGAAGGCGCCGGAGAAGCGCTGGGCCACGGCGCAGATCTTGTCGCTGTGGCGGAAGCTGAACTGCTGCATGGCCTCGTGCCGCGGGATCAGCTGCAGGGTCAGCACCGACAGCTTGACCTCCTCATTGACCATGCTGGCCAGGCTGGCTGCGGCCTGGCCGACGCCGATATTGAAGGCTTCCACCAGGGCGTCGCGCTGCAGCTCGTTCAGTTCCATGTCTCGGGTTTCGCTAGGGCAGGGAAGGAACCATTATAAATGGTCAGCCGCGGCCAGCCGCGACAATGGCTTCCGGGATGCGGTTGAGGGGCAGCACGGTGCGCGCCGCCCCCAGCTTGATGGCTTCCTTGGGCATGCCGAAGACGACACAGGTGGATTCGTCCTCCGCCACCGTGTCGGCCCCCGCATCCACCATTTCCTTGAGGCCCCGGGCGCCGTCGTCGCCCATGCCGGTCATGATGATGCCCAGGGCGTTGCGCCCGGCGAACTTGGCGCAGGAGCGGAACAGCACGTCCACCGAGGGGCGGTGGCGGTTCACCAGGGGGCCGTCCACCACTTCCACGGTGTACTGGGCGCCGCTGCGGGTCAGCATCATGTGCTTGCCGCCGGGGGCGATGAGGGCCCGGCCCGGGATCACCCGGTCGCCGTGCTTGGCTTCCCGCACCTCGATCTGGCACAGGCCGTTGAGGCGCTCGGCGAACATGGCGGTGAATTTCTCCGGCATGTGCTGGACGATGACGATGCCCGGGCAGACGGCCGGCAGCTTGGTCAGCACGGCTTCCAGGGCCTGGGTGCCGCCGGTGGAAGTGCCGATGGCGATGATCTTGTCGGTGGTCTTGACCATGGAGGCTCCGCTGCCCAGGCCGCCGGCCGAGATGACCGCGTCGGCGGACAGCTTGGGGGCGATGTTGAGGCCCTTGGCCACATTGGCGATGCGCTCGGCGTGGGAGGAGGTGCCGCTGGCCGTGGAGGTGATGATCTTGCGCACATTGGCGCGGGAGGCGGCCTTGACGGCGCCGAGCAGGTCGGACGATGCGTCTTCGAGGAACTGCTTGAGGCCCATCTTGGGTTTTGTGATGATGCCCACCGCCCCCGCCGCCAGGGCGTTCATGGAGGCTTCGGCCCCCTTCTCCGCCAGGGAGGAGCAGATCACCACCGGCGTCGGACGCTCGGCCATGATCTTCTTGAGGAAGGTGAGGCCGTCCATGCGCGGCATCTCGATGTCCAGAACGATCACGTCCGGCCATTCCCGCTTCATGTGCTCCATGGCGAAGAGGGGGTCGGAGGCGGCGCCCAGCACCTTGATGCTCGGGTCGGTTTCCAGCGTTTGCTTGACGACCTGCCGCACCACGGCGGAATCGTCCACGATCATGACTTTGATGAGGCTCATAGGCTTCCCTAGTTCTTATTGGTCCCGGCTTCGCGAAATACCAGCCAGGCGTCTCCACTCCAGATGTCGAAGACCAGCTTGCGATGGCCGGCGCCTCCGAGGTGTTCGGCAACGACGGCGATTTTTCGTTCCGCCAGAAGCCGGTGCGCAACCTCTATATTACGCTGACCTATTTGTATGCCGGCATGGTTTTCCCGGCCGGGGAACATATTGCCTCCCCCGAATATCTTGGCCCGGTAGTCCTGGGGGCGGGTGCCGGCCCGGCCGATGGCCCGGTCGAACAGGCCCATGGCCTCCGTGGCGTAGCGGCCGTCCAGCTCCTGGCCGGCCGCGGGCTGGCCCCGTTCCGGCAGGATGAAGTGGCACATGCCGCCGAGCTTCCTTTCCGGATGCCACAGGGCAATGGAAACGCAGGAACCGAGCAGGGTCCGGATGCGGGTGTGGCCGCCGGCGAAGTGGAAATCCCCCGGATTGAGGAACACCTCCTGGACGGAGTCGGCAGGCATCAGGGTTTTTCGTAGATGGTGGGCCGCAGACACTTCAGCCGGTCGGTGATGCCGTTGAGGCTTTCCGAGTGACCGACGATGAAGGTGCCGCCCGGCTTGAGGCGGGTGATGAGGTTCTCCACCACCTTGCGCTTGGTTTCCATGTCGAAATAGATCATGACGTTACGCAGGAAAATAACGTCGAAGGGCCCCAGGTCTGGCGCCGGCTTGGTCAGGTTGACCTGGAGGAAGCGCACCCGCTCCCGCAGCTCCTTGGCCACCAGCAGGGTTCCCTCCTGGGAGCGGACGCCCTTCAGGCAGTATTTCTTCAGGTACTGGGGTGGGATGCCCTCGGTCCGTTCCAGCGGGTAATGGCCGGCCTGGGCCTTGGCCAGGACCACGGTGGAGATGTCCGAGCCGACCACCTGCCAGGGCCGGTTGCCCAGGTGCTCGGCCAGGACCATGGCCAGGGTGTAGGGCTCTTCACCGCTGGAGCAGGCGGCGCTCCAGATGTTGAAGGGCACGCCGGGCTTGGCCTTGTGCGGCAGGATTTCCTGGGCCAGGTAGTCGAAGTGCTTGGGTTCGCGGAAGAAGTAGGTCTCGTTGGTGGTCAGCAGGTCCACCATGGTCTGCAACTCCCTGCTTTCCTGGGGCGAAGTGACCAGCTGGTAATACTGGGCGAAGGTGCTGAGGCCGTAGTGCTTGAGCCGGCGGGAAAGGCGCCCCACCAGGAGCACCTTTTTCGCGTCGGAAAGCTGAATGCCGGCGATCTGGTAGATCAGGTCCCGGAAGCGGCCGAACTCCTGATCGGAGATGCCCGAAGGGCCGTCCATCAGGCTGCGCTGGGTTCGGCTGCGGGAGTGCTGCCGCCCAGGTCCGCCAGGAAGGTCATTTCCTCCAGGGACAGGACCCGGTCCACATTGAGGATGATGACGAACTTGCCGGCCACCTTGCCCATGCCGAGGATGAAGTCGGCCCGGATCTTGGCGCCGAAGGCGGGCGGCGGTTCGATATCGGTGGCCGGGATTTCCAGCACCTCGTTCACGCAGTCCACCACCACGCCGATGTCCTGGCGGGTTTCGCTGCCTTCGGACATCTGCACCATCTCCACGATGACGATGCAGGTGCGGCGGCCGATGGCCGCCGGGGTGCCGCCGAAGCGGGCCACCAGGTCGATCACCGGCACCACGGCGCCGCGCAGGTTGATCACCCCGCGGATGAAGCCCGGCATCATGGGAATCTCGGTGAGGCTACCGTACTCGATGATTTCCTTGATGTTGAGGATGCCCAGGGCGAAGATTTCCCCGCCCAAGGTGAAGGTCAGGTACTGGCGGGACTCATCGCCGGTCTTGGCCGGGGTCGATCCGGCCTGGGGAACGAGGTTGCCCATGGCTATGCCTCCTCAGAAGCGCTCGAAATCGTGTTCGTCAGGGGCGGCCGTGGCCACGGGGCGGACCGGCTGGCTCTTCACCGCGCTGCGGGCGGTCTGGGCCGGACGGGCGCTGTAGGCCACTGCGCTGCGGCCTTCCTCGACCCGGAAGAACTGCATCAGGCCCTGCAGCTGTTCGGCCTGGCCGCCCATTTCCTCGGCGGTCGCCGCCAGCTCTTCGGAAGCGGAGGCGTTCTGCTGGGTGGCCTGGTTCAGCTGGTTCATGGCCTGGTTGATCTGGGCGATGCCGCCGGACTGCTCGGCGGAGGCGGAGGCGATTTCCTGCACCAGGTCGGAGGTCTTGCGGATGGTGGGCACCATGTTGTCCAGCAGGCCGCCGGCCTTTTCCGCCAGCTTGACGGAGGAGTCGGCCAGTTCGCCGATCTCCTGGGCCGCCACCTGGGAGCGTTCGGCCAGCTTGCGCACTTCCGCGGCCACCACGGCGAAGCCCTTGCCGTGCTCGCCGGCCCGGGCGGCCTCGATGGCAGCGTTGAGGGCCAGCAGGTTGGTCTGGTAGGCGATGTCGTCGATGATGCCGATCTTGCCGGCGATCTGCTTCATGGCCACCACCGTGTCCTTCACCGCCGTGCCGCCTTCGTTGGCTTCATTGGCGGCCTTGGCGGCCATGTTGTCGGTGACCTTGGCGTTCTCGGTGTTCTGGTTGATGGAGGCGGTGGACTCTTCCAGGGTGGAGGTGATTTCTTCCACGGAAGCAGCCTGTTCGCTGGAAGACTGGGAGAGGGACTGGGCCGTGGCGGACACCTGCTCGGAAGCGGAGGAGAGGTTGTCGGCAGCGCCCCGCACTTCGCCGATGATCTGGGCCAGCTTGGCCACCATGGCCTGCATGGCGGCGAGCAGCTGGCCGGTTTCATCCTTGCTGGAGGCGTCGATGCGCACGGTCAGGTCGCCTTCGGAGAGCTTGTTGGCGACGCCCACGGCCTGGTTTAGCGGGGTGGTGATGCTGCGGGTGATGAAGACGCCGAGGACGATGGCCAGCAGGCCGGCAATGATGCCCACGGTGATGATCTGGTTGCGGGTGGCCACCACCAGTTCGTCGGCGGACTTGCCGGTAGCCTCCATGGACTTGGTTTCCAGCTCGATCAGCTTTTCCAGGGTCTTGATGTAGTCGTTGAAGGACTTGCGCATGTCGCCCAGCAGGAGGGCGGTGCCTTCTTCCCGGGCGCCGTCATTGGCCAGCTTGATGACCTTGACCAGGTGGTCCCGGTAGGGGCCGCGGGCGGCATTGATTTCTGCCAGGACGGCCTTTTCCTCGTCATTCATGGGCATCTTGGAGATGGCGTCGAGCTCTTCGCTCATGCGCTTGCTCATGTCGGGCAGGCGGTCGGCCTCGCGCTTGATGTCATCGGCCTTGGTCAGCAGCAGCATGTTGCGCACCACGCGGGCGTTGGCATTGAGGATGTCGATGATCACGTTGGCCTTGACCACCTTGGGGAAGCGGTCCTTGACGATGACGTTGAGCTCGTCGTTGATGGCGTTGGCCTTGGTGACGGAGAGCACGGCCACCCCGGTGAGGAGCAGGACGAGGATGGCAAAGGCAATACCGAGACGGGTGCCGATACGCAAGTTGGCGATCATCTGATTCTCCTGAAATTATTAAACTTGGCTGATGCGGGGTGTATTGACGGACGACGGGGCGGCCAGGCTGCGCTCTTCCCTGCCGATGGCGATCTGGGCCAGGGCCTGGACGTCCAGGATCAGGGCCACGTCGCCGCTGCCCAGGATGGTGGAGCCGCCGATGCCGCGCAGGTGGCGGAACAGTTGGCCGAGGGGCTTGATGACGGTCTGGAATTCGCCCAGCAGGGTATCGACCACGATCCCCGCCTTCTGGCCGGCTGCCTTGACCACCACCACGTTCTCCCGCTTGGGCGGCTCGCCGGGAATTTCGAAGAGGTCCCGCAGACGGATGAAGGGCAGCACCTCGCCCCGCAGGTTGAGATAGTTGCGCTCGCCGCTGCTGGTGGCGTGGGCCTGAAGCTCCAGGCATTCCACCACCATGTCCAGGGGAATGACGTAGGAGGCCCGGTCGGCCCCCACCAGGAAGCCGTCGATGATGGCCAGGGTCAGGGGCAGGCGGATGGAGAAGCGGGTGCCATGGCCTTCCTCGGAATGCACCTCGACCCGGCCCCGCAGGCCCTGGATGTTGCGCTTGACCACGTCCATGCCGACGCCGCGGCCGGAGAGGTTGGAGACCTTGTCCACCGTGGAGAAGCCGGGTTCGAAAATGAGGTTGGCGATTTCCTGGTCGGAAAGATGGACGCCGGCCTGGACCAGGCCCTTTTCCACGGCCTTCTTGAGTATCTTGTCCCGGTTGAGGCCGCCGCCGTCGTCGGCCACGTCGATGACGATGCTGCCGGAGTCGTGGTAGGCGTTGAGGGAGAGCCGGCCCCGGGGCGACTTGCCCTTGGCCTGGCGCACCTCGGCGGACTCGATGCCGTGGTCCATGGCGTTGCGCACCAGGTGCATCAGGGGGTCGCCGATTTTCTCGACCACGGACTTGTCCAGTTCGGTCTCGCCGCCGGCAATGGTCAGCTCGATGTCCTTGCCCAGCTCCTTGGAAACGTCCCGCACCACCCGCTGGAAGCGGTTGAAGGTTTCGCCGATCTGCACCATGCGCAGCTGCAGGGCGGAATCGCGGATCTGTTCCACCAGCCGGTTGAGCAGGGAGGTAGCTTCGTTGAGGTCGGACAGGCCGGCGCGGCTGGCCAGCAGGTTGGTGCTGGCCCCGGCGATCACCAGTTCCCCCACCAGGTCGATGAGGCGGTCCAGCTTGTCGGCCTGGATGCGGATCAGGCGCGCTTCGGCGGCCTTCTTCTCCGATACCTGTTTCTGCTTGATGACGGCGGCTTCCACCAGCTCGGGCTGCACCACCTGCTGTTCGATGAGGATTTCACCCAGGGGTAGGGGCGGCGAGGCCTCCTCGCCGCCTTCCTCCGGCGGCACCGCATGCTGCTGCTTGAGGCCGTCGTCCAGCTCGGCCTGGGTCAGGGCGCCGATCTTCACTAGGATCTCGCCCAGGCGCATGGTGTTTTCCGGCAGGGCCTGCAGCAGGGCGATGTAGTCCGCCAGCTTGCTATTGGGCGGCAGGATGTGCAGGGTGCATTCGTCGCGCACGAAGTCGAAGACGGCCTCGATGGCGGCCTTGTCCGCGTCGCTCTTGAACTTGATCTCGAAGCCCAGGTAGCAGGCTTCCGGGTCCATCTCCTCGGCGCTGGGCATGGCATCGGGAATGGTCTCGATGTGCACGATCTGGCCCAGGGTGGAGAGGTAGCGCAGGAAGGAAATGGGGTCCATGCCGTTGCGCAGGACGCCGGCGCCGAAGCGTAGGGAGATGTGCCAGAAATCCGTTTCCACCAGGCCGCCGCCGGAAGCCTGGACGTCGTCCACCTTCTCCACCGGGGGGCGGTTGGGCTGCACGCTGGCCGCCGGGGCCTCTTCCTTGGCGTCGAGCCAGTCGCGCTGCAGGCGGGAGAGCAGGGAATCGCCCTCGGCCCGCAGGTCCTCGTCGGGTTCGGCGGCGCCGGCCTCCAGCACGGAGAGCAGGTTGCCGATGTGGTCGCAGCAGCCCAGGAGCACGGCCACCAGGTCGCTGCTGACCTTGATGTCGCCGTTGCGCAGCTTGTCCAGGGCGTTTTCCGCCACGTGGGTGAAGGCGACGATGAAGTTGCACTCGATGACGCCGGCGCCGCCCTTGATGGTGTGGGCCGGGCGGAACACGGCGTTGATCAGGTCGCTGTCTTCCGGATTGGCCTCCAGCTGCAGCAGGGCCTCCTCCATGGCGGCCAGCTGTTCCCGGCTCTCGGTGACGAATACGGTGGTCAGTTCGTCCATGATTCCTCCTCAGCCCTGTTCCCGGGCCGGGATGACCAGGGGGTCGCCGAAGAAGGCGGCCATGTTGAAGAAGTCCAGCAATTCCCGCACGGCGGGGCTGTGGGCGACGATGCGGGCGGTCTTGTTCTGCAGCGCGGCTTCCCGCTTGGTCAGCAGCAGCAGCTGGAAGCCTGCGGTATCGACCTCGCCGACGTGGGACAGGTCGATTTCCAGGTCGCGGCACTGGCCCAGGGCTTCCATGAAGGCGGCCTTCTGGGTCAGGGCGTTGTAGATGGTCAGGTCATCCAGGATGGTGACGCGATGGGTGCCGGTGCTCACGAGTCCCCCTTAGAAGAGCTCCACCTGGGGCAGGTCCGGCTCGCCGCCGGGGGCGGACTGGTGCAGGGCCTGCTTGTGGGTGGTGCGTTGCTGTTTCATCACATAGCGGCTGTACAGCTGGTCCAGGTGCTCGGACAAAGGCTGGTACTGGAAATTGGGGTTTTCCGCCTGGCGCAGGCGTTCGGACAGGGTGGCGGCATGCTGCTGCAGTCGGGACAGGGCTTCGATGGTGGTTTCGATCTGCTGCCGGGTGACGTCCTGGAACTGCACGCTGGCCACCGCATCCATGAACATGGCCGCCAGTTCCTGGCTGCTGCTCTGGACGGTGGCGATCACCGTGCTCTGGTGCTGCATGACCTGCTCGTAGCTATGGCCCAGGGTGGTGAGCTGGGTGGCGAACTGCTGCAGCGCGGCCCGCTCCCGGTCCAGGTTGGAGTGGGAGAGCTTGTCCTGGAATTGCTGTTCGATGGTGCTGGCGACGCCGACGATGCCCTGGTTGATCTGGGTCACCGCCGCCTCGGTTTCGCTGGAGAGCTTGCGCACCTCGTCGGCCACCACGGCAAAGCCGCGGCCCGCCTCGCCGGCCCGGGCCGCCTCGATGGCGGCGTTGAGGGCCAGCAGGTTGGTCTGGCTGGCGATGCCCTTGATCAGCTTGGTCAGGGATTCCAGGGAGCGGGCCTCGGCCACCACCTGGGCCACCCGTTGCTGGTCGGTCTGGGCTTCCTGGATGCGGTTTTCGATGTAGAGGCCCATCTCGACGATGAGCTTCTGGTTGTCGGCGATGCGGCTTTCCGACTCGTTGACCATCTGGCTCGACTCGGTGGAACTGGTGCTGACGAACTCGTTGAGGTGGGTCACCACCCCGTCCACCGCCTGCAGTCGCTCCGTGATCTGGTAGGCCGCCTCTTCGGTGGCCTGGATGACGCTGTGCAGCTGGCCCTGCAGCACCTCGTTGAAGGCCGGCACGGCCGCCAGTTCTTCCGCCACCTCTTCGGCCACGGCCTGGTAGTTGGTGTTGGTGCTGGCGAAGACCTCCTGGTTGCGCGCCAGGCCGAACATCATGTCCCGGTAGAAGGCGATGGAAACCAGGCGTTGGGCCAGGTAGGCGACGACGACGATGATCACCGTGCCGATGGCGTCGCCCAGGGGCTGGGCAACGTCGAAGGAGTTCAGGAAGTCGCTATGGAACCAGTCGTGCAGGAAGTAGACCATGAGGCCTGCTCCGATGGCGACGATGGCGAATACCAGGGAGGCCCGCCGTAGCAACAGTCCGAAGTCCATGGGCTTAGCGCAGTACCAGTTTGATGGTGTTGAGGAGCTGGTCGGCGGTGGCCGGCTTGACGATCCAGCCGGAGGCCCCTGCCGCCTTGGCTTCAGCCCGCTTTTCCTGCTGCGACTCGGTGGTCAGGAACAGGATGGGCATGAACTTGTAATTGGGCAGCTTGCGCACTTCGCGGATGAACTGGATGCCGTTCATGCCGGGCATGTTGAGGTCGGTGATGAGCAGGTCCACCTTCACCCCGGCCTGGAACTTCTTCATTCCCTCTTCCGCATTTCCAGCCTTTTCAACAGCATAGCCTGCCTTGGCGAGGATGTTGGAGATGGATAGCAGAATGGTTGCCGAATCGTCGACAAGGAAAATGGTTTTCATGGAGCAGCTTCCCTCAAGGCGTTTTTAGCTTCGAATAATGGGGGATAGGGGCGGCAGCGGTCAATTATTTCTGATTTATATCAGAGACAAGGCCCATCTGCCGCCCAGGGCTTGCGGATGCGCCCTGGCGGGCGATCCGGGGGGCGCCGGGCGGGGCTCAGCGGGGGCGTTTGTCGATGACCCGCTTGGCCTTGCCGACGGAACGTTCGATGCCGCCGACCTCGACGATGCGCACCTGGGTGGAAATGCCGATGTAGGACTTGATGTGGTGCTGCAGCTCGTGGGCCACGTATTCCTTCTCGGCGGCGGTGGCGATGCCGAACTCCGGCTTCATTTCCACGTTCACGGTGATGCTGTCCAGATGGCCGTCCCGCGCCACTTCCAGCAGGTAATGGCCGGACAGCTTGGCCTGTTTGAGGATCAATTCCTCGATCTGGCTGGGGAACACATTAACGCCACGAATAATCAGCATGTCATCGGAGCGGCCGGTGATCTTGCCGATGCGGCGGAAACTGCGGGAGGTGGGCGTCAGCAGGCGGGTCAGGTCCCGGGTGCGGTAGCGCACCACCGGCAGGGCCTCCTTGGAGAGGGAGGTGAATACCAGCTCGCCCTGGCTGCCCTCGGGCAGGACTTCGCCGGTGTTGGGGTCGATGATTTCCGGGTAGAAGTGGTCTTCCCAGATCACCGGGCCGTCCTTGGACTCGATGCACTCGTTGGCGACGCCGGGGCCCATGACTTCGGAAAGACCGTAGATGTCCACCGCGTCGATACCCAGCAGGTTCTCGATTTCCTGGCGCATGCCGTCGGTCCACGGCTCGGCGCCGTGGATGCCGATGCGCAGGGAGGTGCCCCGGGGATCCATGCCCTGGCGCTTGAACTCGTCGGCGATGTTGAGCATGTAGGAGGGCGTGCACATGATGATGCGCGGCGCGAAGTCGGCGATCAGCTGCACCTGCTTTTCCGTCTGCCCGCCGGACATGGGGATGACCGTGCAGCCCAGGGCCTCGGCCCCGTAGTGGGCGCCCAGGCCGCCGGTGAACAGGCCGTAGCCGTAGGCGACGTGGATGATGTCGCCGCGGCGGCCGCCGGCGGCGTAGATGGAGCGGGCCATGAGGTGGGCCCAGGTGTCGATGTCCTTCTGGGTGTAGCCGACCACGGTGGGCTTGCCGGTGGTGCCGCTGGAGGCGTGCACCCGCACCACCTCTTCCCGGGGCGTGGCGAACATCTTGAAGGGGTAGTTGTCCCGCAGGTCCTGCTTGGTGGTGAAGGGGAACTTGCGCAGGTCGTCCAGGCTGTGGAAGTCGTCCGGATGCACGCCCTGGGCGTCGAACTTGGCCCGGTAGTGGGGCACGTTGTCGTAGGCGTGCTTCAGGGTCCAGCGCAGACGTTCCACCTGCAGTGCGGTGATTTCGTCGCGGCTGGCATTTTCGATGGCGTCGAGGCCGATCTTTGCTGCCGTCATTTTTATATAGTCCTTGTCATGGCCCCCTCCTCCCTAACGGCTGGGGCAAGTCACGCATTTTCCGGGATTTTCCCCCCCCGCTCAATGCATTTGCCACGAAGGAGGCGGGGGCGCCCCGTCGGCGGCCTGCCTTCCCTTATATACTGCGGGCGCCATGACCGCTTCCGTTCCTGCTCCTGCCGCTCCCCGCCTGGGGGAGGAAATCCGCCACATTGCCCGACACGCCTGGCCGATCCTGGTGGCCCAACTCGCCTCCATGGGCCTGATGCTGATCGACACGGCCCTGCTCGGCCACTACGGTGCCGCCGACCTGGCGGCGGTGGCCATCGGCGGCGGCATCTACATTGCCGTCATCATGGCCTGCGCCGGCGTGCTGCAGGCGGTGGCGCCGGTGGTGGCCCACCTGCACGGCGCTGGGCGCCACGGGGAAATCGCCGCCGCCCTGCAGCAGGCCTTCTGGGTGGCCCTGGTGCTGGCCGTGCCGGCCTGCCTGCTGATGCGCTTCCCCGACCCGCTGCTGGCCATGGCCACCATGGAGCCGGCGGTGGAGGCCAAGACCCGGGCCTACCTCGACCTGCTGGCCTGGGGCCTGCCCCTGGTGCTGCTGTACCGCACCCTGTTCGCCTTCGCCAATGCCCTCGGCCATTCCCGGCCCTTCATGCTGATCAGCCTGGCGACCACCGCCCTGCACCTGCCCCTCTCCTGGTGCCTGATCCAGGGGCGCTGGGGTGGCCCGCCCTTGGGGGTGGAGGGCACCGGCTGGTCCACCCTGATCATCGTCGGGGTCGGTTTTTTCTGCGGTTTCGCTTATCTGCGGCGCTCGGCCGCCCTGGCGCCCCTGGCCCTGCTGGGGCGCTGGCACCGGCCCCAGTGGGTGCGCTTGCGGGAGCTGCTGCGCCTGGGGCTGCCCATGGGCTTTTCCAACCTGGTGGAAATCAGCGCCTTCACCCTGATTGCCCTCTTCATCGCCCGGGAAGGGGCCACCGTGGTGGCGGGGCACCGCATCGTCGCCAACCTGGCGGCCCTGCTCTACATGCTGCCCCTGGCGGTGGCCATCGCCACCCTGGCCCGGGTCGGGCGGGCGGCTGGGGCCCGGGATCAGGCCGGCATGGAGCGGGCGGTCGGTGCCGGCATGGTCCTGGCCACCGGCCTGTCGCTGCTGTTCGGGGGCTTGCTGTGGTGGGGCGCCGGGCCCCTGGTGGGAGCCGCCACGGGGGATGGCCGGGTGGCCGCGGTGGCAGTCGGCCTGGTGGGTTATCTGGCGGCCTACCAGCTGTTCGACGCGATCCAGACGGTGGCGGGCTTTTCCCTGCGGGGCTGCAAGATCACCTTCCTGCCCATGCTGATCCATACCCTCTGCTTCTGGGGTGTCGGCCTGGGGGGCGGCTGGTGGCTGGCCTACGGCAGCCCGGCCATGGGCGTGGCCGGCTACTGGGCCGCATCCACCGCCAGCCTGGTGCTGGCGGCGGTGCTGCTGGGCGGCCTGCTGTGGCGGGTGCTGGCGGCAACCCGGGAATAGGGCGCTTCGCCGGTCCTGCCTGAAAAGACGCATCCCGCCTCGTTGTCAGGCAAGGCACGGCTGGCAGCGGCGTCCTGCCTGCCTTCCAGGCGGCCGCTATTGCGGCCGCTTGTCCACCACCCGCCGGGCCTTGCCGCCGACGGCCCGTTCGATGCTGCCCACCGCCTCCACCCGCACCCGGGTGGAAATGCCGATATAGGACTTGATGTGATGCTGCAGCTCCCGCGCCGCCTGCTCGGAGACGTGGGTGCCCGCATTGGCGAACTCGGGCTTCAGTTCCACCCGGATGTCCAGCTTGTCCAGGTGGCCCTCACGCCACACCTCCAGCTGGTAGTGGGGCGACAGCTCGGCCTGCTTGAGCACGAATTCCTCGATCTGGCTGGGGAAGACGTTGACGCCGCGGATGATCAGCATGTCGTCGGAACGGCCGGTGATCTTGCCGATGCGGCGGAAGCTGCGGGCCGTGGGCGGCAGCAGGGTGGTCAGGTCCCGGGTGCGGTAGCGCACCACCGGCATACCCTCCTTGGTCAGGGAGGTGAACACCAGTTCGCCGTGGGCGCCGTCGGGCAGGACTTCGCCGGTATTGGGGTCGATGATCTCCGGGTAGAAGTGGTCTTCCCAGATGGTGGGGCCATCCCGGGATTCGATGCATTCGCTGGCGACGCCGGGGCCCATCACTTCCGACAGGCCGTAGAGGTCCATGGCGGCGATGCCGAAGCGGCGCTCGATCTCCGCCCGCATGCTTTCGCCCCAGGGCTCGGCGCCGAAGAGGCCGATGCGCAGGCTGGAGCCGGCCAGGTCGAAGCCCTGGTGCTCGCATTCGTCGGCCAGGTTGAGGGCGTAGGAGGGCGTCACCACCAGCACCGTGGGCTTGAAGTCGGCGATGAGCTGCACCTGGCGCTCGGTCTGGCCGCCGGAAACGGGCACCGCCGTGGCGCCCAGGCGCTCGACGCCGTAATGGACGCCGAGGCCGCCGGTGAACAGGCCGTAGCCGTGGGCCACATGGACGATGTCCTCCGGTCCGGCGCCGGCGGCGCGCAGGGCCCGGGCCATGATGTCGGCCCAGCGGTCGATGTCGCCGGCGGTATAGCCGACCACGGTGGGCTTGCCGGTGGTGCCGCTGGAGGCGTGTACCCGCACGATGTCGCGCATGGGTACGGCGAAAAGGCCGTAGGGGTAGTTGTCCCGCAGGTCCTGTTTGCCGGTGAAGGGGAACCTGGCCAGGTCCGCCAGGGTCTTCAGGTCGTCCGGATGGACCCCATGGGCGTCGAACTTGGCCCGGGTATGGGGCACCTTCTCGTAGGCGTGGCGCAGGGACTGTTGCAGGCGCTTGAGCTGCAGGGCGGCGATTTCGTCCCGGCTGGCGCGGGCGATGCGTTCCCCTTCCAGGGCGGCGGCGGACTCCCGGTGCATGGTTTTCTCCCCGACTTTTTGTCGTTGTAATAATGCTGTCCGGGATTCTGGGGGCGACGCGGCGGGGGGCGCTTAATCTGGATCAAATGGAGGCGCTGCGGGCCCGGGATTTGTATCCATAATTATGAATGCAAAACAGCGGGGCGCCTTTTTTCTTGTGTTAATATTGGCGGACTAACAATAAGATAGCGCTCCGCTGCTGTAATCCGTTGCATAAAGAATCCGGCCTCCCCATGCCACTTTCCCCTGCCCCTGTTGCCCGCCAGCGCCTGCACGTCCGCAGCATCCAGTTGTATGGCTTCAAGCGCGAGGATGGTCTGTGGGACGTGGAGGCGCGTCTGACCGACGTCAAGGATCATGATTACCCCCTTTCCTCCGGGCTGCGGCCAGCAGGAGAACCGGTGCACGATATGTGGGTACGGGTCACCATCGATCGGGAATTCAACATTCTCGCGGCGGAGACCCGGACGGACGGCATGCCCTATGTGGGACAATGCGACCGTATCAACGCGGATTACAACAGGCTGGTAGGCTTGAATCTGTTTCACGGCTTCCGCAGGGCGGTCAAGGAGCGTTTTGGCGATGTCAAAGGCTGCTCCCATCTGACCGAGCTGGTCATGGTGCTGCCGACGGCGGCGATCCAGACCTTTGCCAGTGAAATGAAAGACAACGAGGACCATGGTCACAAGCCTTATCAGCTTGACCGCTGCCATGCCCTCGAATCCACTTCGGAAGCGGTCCAGCGCTATTACCCGCGCTGGTACCGTGACCAGAAAATGGGGTAGGGGAGACACTCCTGCCTTTTGCTCGCAACTTCAACCAAGCAAGGAAAGCGCATGAAAATTCATGAATATCAGGGTAAGGAGATCCTGAGAAAGTTCGGCGTGACGACGCCGCGCGGCAAGCCTGCCTTCTCCGTCGACGAAGCTGTCAAGGTCGCCGAGGAACTGGGCGGCAAGGTGTGGGTCGTGAAGGCCCAGATTCACGCTGGTGGCCGCGGCAAGGGCGGTGGCGTGAAGGTTGCCAAGTCCCTGGATGAAGTGCGCCAATACGCCACCCAGATTCTGGGCATGCAACTGGTGACCCACCAGACCGGCCCGGAAGGCCAGAAGGTCCGCCGCCTGCTGATTGAAGAAGGCGCCGACATCAAGAAGGAATACTACCTGGCTGTCCTGACCGACCGCGCTACCCAGAAGGTCGCCGTCATGGCCTCCTCCGAAGGCGGCATGGACATCGAGGAAGTGGCCCACGCCACCCCCGAGAAGATCCTCAAGGAATTCGTTGATCCCCTGGTCGGCATCACCGACCAGCAGACCCTGAACCTGGCCCAGGGCATCGGCGTTCCCGCCGACTCCGTGGCCAAGGCCCAGGCCGAGATCAAGAAGCTGTACCAGTGCTACATGGAAACTGATGCTTCCCTGGCGGAAATCAACCCGCTGATCCTGGAAGGCAACGGCAACATCAAGGCTCTGGACGCCAAGTTCAACTTCGACTCCAACGCCCTCTTCCGTCATCCCGAAATCGTCGAATACCGCGATCTGGATGAAGAAGACGCCGACGAAATCGAAGCCTCCAAGTTCGACCTGGCCTACATCTCCCTGGACGGCAACATCGGCTGTCTGGTGAACGGTGCCGGTCTGGCCATGGCCACCATGGACACCATCAAGCTGTTCGGCGCCGAGCCGGCCAACTTCCTGGACGTGGGCGGCGGCGCCACCACCG
>Ga0265332_10000060_pt1 | contig 97745 bp, 76 predicted proteins | sample 41926metaG_FD_202084 | JGI IMG/M metagenome (GOLD analysis project Ga0265332, IMG submission 202084) | Rhizosphere microbial communities from Carex aquatilis grown in University of Washington, Seatle, WA, United States - 4-19-26 metaG | ecosystem: Host-associated > Plants > Roots > Rhizosphere...
TTTTGCGCTGCATCGTTCTGTTCCTCCCTGCTCGTCGTCGAACTTCGCGAGAGATCAACGATGACACGGGTTTCAGAACGATGCGCTTCTTTCAACTCTCCCTAACTGGGGTTTCCGGGTTAAGTGGGGTCGTACCCCCTCCTTTTTACCAAGGGGGTCAGGGGGAGGTTGAATCGCTGAAACGTCGTCGGCCGTGTGAATCAAAGTACTACGGCGTTGCGGCCGGTGCTCTTTTGGAACAGGGCACGGGCGTATCACTTGCGGCTCAAGCTGAACTGCAATACGTACCCGACGCATCAGCGCGCGGGGCGGCACATGAAGAGAAAACTTCTGATCGGCGCGGGAAGCCTGATCGCGATCGGCGTGGGGTTGCTGGCGGTGGGTCTCACGTGGGCACACCTGGCGATTCGCGACGAGCGTGCGCTGTTGCCAACGGCCGAGGCCATTATCACCAACCTCGCCGGCGACGACCGCCCGGTGCGCCTCACATATATCAATACCGCGAGCCAGCCGATGCCGCGCGCCGCCGTGCTCGATCCGAAGCTCGACCCGCACCCCAGCGAGCCCTACATCATGAGCCACCCCGCTTTCGTCCTGGAGTGGGCGGACGGACGCATCTTGTTGATCGACACCGGCATGACACACGACGCGGCCACCAAGTTCGGAAAGCCGCTCGAGCTGCTGGGTGGCGCCGCGCCCATCCAACCCCTGGTCTCGATCGCCAAGCAACTGGGTGAGGCGCGCGAGCGCGTGCGTGGCGTGCTCTTCACGCACCTGCATACCGACCACACCGGCGGCATCCGCGGCCTGTGCAAAGGCGTGCGTCATCGCCTGCGGGTGTTCATGACCGAAGCGCAGGCGGAGCGTCCCAACTACACCACACGGCCGGGACTCCACCAGGTCAGCGGAGCGCGCTGCGTGCGCATCGAGTCGCTTGTCGGCGGGCCGCTCATCCCGCTACACAGCGCGGGACGCGAGGCCTTTCCCGGCGTCTTCGTGATCGACGCCGGCGGGCACACGCCGGGCAGTCAGCTCATCGTCGCCTACGTCGTCGGGCCGGACGGTCCACGGACGTACGTGTTTGTCGGCGACATCGTGAACAACATCGACGGCATCACCTATGACCTTCCGAAGCCATGGTTCTACCGTACGTTCGTCGTTCCGGAAGACGAAACACGGCAAGAGGAGCTGCGCCGCTATTTGCGCGAGCTGCGTGACCGGTTTGGATTCACGCTGCTCGTGTCGCACGACCAGCGGCAGATCGAGCAGAGCGGCATTTCAGCTTGGGCGAGTGGGGGGACGGTCAGCGGTGATCAGTGATGAGTGATCAGAGCCTGGCTAATGCCCTGGTCCAGCAAACTCCCCTCTCGCTGCTGATCGCCGATTGCGATCCACCAATCCCTGATCACTGCCCTTCATCGAGCAGCTCCAGCACACGCTCGGGCGGGCGGCCGACGACGGCGCGGTTGCCGTGCACCAGGATCGGCCGTTCGATCAGGATCGGATGCTGCGCCATGGCGTCGAGCAGCTCCGTCTCGCTGCTGCCGGCGCCGAGCCCGGCCGCCTTGTACTCCGCTTCCCCCTTGCGCACCCACTGCTGCGGCGGCAGGTCGAGCTGCTGACGCAGCGCCGCGAGCTCGGCGCGGCTCGGCGGATCCTTGAGATACTCGACGATACGCAACTGGAGATTGTGCTCTTGCAGAAGCGCGAGCGCCGCCCGGCTCTTCGAACAACGGGGGTTGTGGTAGATGACGTAGGTGTCCATCATGGCGGCATCATAAAGATGCAGCTCGATAGCGTCCAGATTGGCGTGGAAAATCTCGAGGCGGAGGTGGCCGCCTATGAAGTGCTGCTCGGTTCGCCGCCGCTGGTGTTGCACGGTGGCGGATATCGTTTCCAGCTGGCGCGCGGCGCGGTCGAGCTCGACAGCGGCGCACCGGGACTGCGTTCCATTGCCTTCGTGGCGGCAGCCGACGATCCCCTGCGAGCCGCAGCCGGCGATGCCTTCAACGGCATTGCCGTGCGTCTCGATCCTGCCGCGCCTGTGATGTTGCCCGATGCAGCGACGGTGCCGGCCATCGATCACGTCGTCGTGCACACGACGGCGCCGGAACGTGCCATCGCCGTATGGCGCGATCGTGCCGGCCTGCGGCTGGCGCTCGACCGCGAGTTCGCCGACCGCGGCTTACGACTGCTTTTCTTCCGCAGCGGTGGAATCACGCTGGAGTATGCCTGCGCGATCGGCGCCAACGCCGCCACCGGTCCGGACCGTTTCTACGGCGTCTCCTATCGTGTGCCGCAGCTGCAGCCGTGGCGCACCCGCCTGCTGGCCGCCGGTGTCGACGTCAGCGAGAGCCGCCGGGGCATGCGGCCGGGCACCTCGGTGTGCACCGTGCGCTCCCGAACGGCGGGCGTGCCGACGCTGCTGCTCGAGGTGCATGGCGAATCCATGTGACTGGGGACAGCCTCTCGGTACACTGGCAGTCGAAACGCGGCGGGCGTGCCGCCGTTACAAATCGATGATCACGTCACCGTGCGGTTGGGAGCAACAGATGAGCAGGTTGCCGCGCGCCGGCGGTTCGAGCGGCTCGGGTTCATAGACAACGTTCCCTGTGATCAATCCGCTTTCACAGCGGTGACACACGCCGGTGCGACACGACCATCGCACCGGCACGTCGCAGGCCTCGGCGAATTCAAGCAGGCTATCGAACGTCGGGCTCCAGGCGACGCTCAACCCGCTGCGCGCGAACACGACGTGCGGCCCTGGGCCCGGAGGTCCGGGCGGTGGGTGCGCGGCCCGGCCCGGCGTAGGAACCACGCCAGGGGTGCTGGATTCCGCCGGACCGAAGATCTCCGTGTGCACGTGCTCGGAAGACACTCCCCATCCCGTCAGCCCGGGGGTGAGGTCCTTGAGAAACGCCGGCGGCCCGCACAAATAGAAGTCGGCGACGCGCGGGACCTCCAACTGGCGGAGCACGGCCATATCCAGATGTCCGGCCGCATCGAAATCGACGTTGCGGCGATCCTCGGGACGCGGCTGGCTGTAGCGCACGTGGCCATGGCTGTGTGGCAACGCTTGCAGCAACTGGCGCGCCTCGCCAGCGAAGGGGTGCTCATCGCCGTTGCGTGCGCCGTACAGCCACCACACGTCGCGTGGCGATGCGGCAGCAGCGAGGGCGTGCAACATGGCAAGGACCGGTGTGGCGCCGACGCCGGCGCTGAGCAAGACGACCGGCCCGTCGCCCGCGCCCAGCGTGAAGCTGCCTCTTGGCGCGCTGACGTCCAGCGTGTCGCCGACGCGGACGTGGCTATGCACATAGGTCCCCGCCGCGCCATTGTCCTCGCGCTTGATGCTGAGACGATAGTGTTCGGCGCTCGGTTTGCTCGACAAGGAATAGCTGCGCAGCAGCGCGGGCGCGCCAGCGGTCGTGTTGAGGCGCAGGATGACGAACTGACCCGGCAGGGCGGCGACCAGCGGTGCGTCGTCCGCCGGCACCAAGGTCAACGAGACGACGGTGCGGCTCTCGTGATCGATTCGCGAGACGCGCAGACGCCGAAACCCGGACCACGCCGGAGGCGGACCGCTTGGTGGGGCGAGTCCGGGATTGCCCGTCGTGGCGCCAGCACCCGCCGGGTCGGCAAGCAGGGCGCGCAATGACGCTTGCCAGCCCGCGCTCAATGCCGGGATGCGCAGCGCCTGCTCGAGTTGTGCGCGGGAATGGCCGGGCAAGTAGAGCAGCGCGTTGATCGCCGCAACCGTCACGCGCTCCGGCGCGGCGGCGACCTTGACGATCGCATCGCCGGCGCCGACCTCGCCTTCCTCCAGTACGCGCAAGTAGAAGCCGGGTCTGCCGTGCGCCACCAGCAGGCTCGCCATGCGCGGCTCGTTCAACCGAATGCCCACCCGGTAGCAGGTTACACGCGGCTGCGTCACCTCGAACAGGGCGCCGCCGATGCGGTAGCGATCGCCAATGCATACCTGGTCGTCAGCCAGACCGTCGACGGTGAAGTTCTCTCCGAACTGTCCGAAGCTGAAGTCGCCGCGGCCGAGTTGCTGCTGCCAGTAACGATAGGAATCGATCTGGTAGACAAACACGGCGCGGTGTTCGCCGCCGTGACCGGCGAGATCGCCTTGCCCGTCACCGTCGATGTTGAGCCGTCGCACGAGGTGCCGTCCCTTGACCGGCTCTTTCCACACGGCGGTCCGCACAGTCTTGCCATGCCAGGCAACATCGCGTGGTAAACCAACGTTCACTGACAAGAGTCGATCCATACTGGGACCTCCGACCGGGTGCCTTTCCGCGCCCCGCACAGCCTGCAACATCGTGAGCGCTCCCAAGTTCGACAGCCGGCTCGACTCGCACCGCTTGAGTGTGAGCATGCCCGCGAACCACAGAGGCTTGGCCACTCACTATGACAACGGCACCGATGCCTGACAAGCGCGCAGATCGGCTATTTCGGCTCTCAGACGCATCCGATCGAACCGACTCGGCTTGACCCACGTGACGCGAAAGTAGTAGCGTTTCTCATCATCTATGTGATACGTGTTTGAACGAACCGTGAGAGCCCAGCTCGGGGCCGCTGATGCAAAGGGCGGGGTGTCCGCTGCGCATCCGTTCACGTGGGCACGGCGGTACGTGGCAAACCCAGCGAGGTCAAAGTGATGGATGGTGAGCGTCTAAGAGTTCGGATGCTGGCTCGGGAACGCGCTGCCAACGTCAGGAAGCACTGGGTGCGCCTCGTGACTGCCTGCAACAGCCGCTGCGTCTTCTGTTTGGATACGGACACGCCGCGCAACGTCTACATTCCGGAAGACGATGTGCGCAAGGAGATCCTGCGCGGACGGGAGCAGCTGCGCGCCGACAAGGCGATCTTGTCGGGCGGCGAAGCCTCGATCCACCCAAAGTTCATCGACCTCATTCGGTACGCCAAAGACATCGGCTACAGCCGCGTCCAGACGGTGACCAACGGCGTGATGCTGTCCAAGCGGGAGTTTTATTCCAGTGCCGTCGACGCGGGGCTTGGCGAGATCACCTACAGCTTGCACGGACACACCGCCGAGCTTCACGACCGCTTGACCGGCACCCCAGGAGCTTTCAACAAGTTGATGAAGGGCATGATGCGGGCGCTGCGCGAAGGGCGCATCATCGTCAACATCGACGTGTGCATCAACAAGCAAAACGTGCCGTACATCGACCAGATCGTCGAGCTCGCCTTGTCCGTTGGCGTCCGCGAGTTCGATCTCCTGCACGTCATCCCGCAAGGCGCAGCCTTCGAAAACCGCGATCAACTCTTCTACGACCCGGTGGAGCATCTGCCGCGCTTGCAGAAGGTCTTTCGGCTCAACCGCCATCCGGGCGTCGTCATTTGGACCAATCGTTTCCCGGTGGAATTCCTCGAGGGGCTGGAGGATCTGATTCAGGATCCCCACAAAATGCTCGACGAGGTCAATGGTCGCCGCTTTCAGGTGCGCCGTTATCTGGATGAAGGCACGCCGCTCGAATGCCGCGAGAAGGAACGGTGTCAGTACTGCTTCATCGAGCCCTTCTGCAACACCGCTGATCGCGTGATCGAACGCCAAAACGAAGCGCAATGGGATGTGTGGTGGCTCGGGGCCGCCGATGAAGCAACGTGGCCGCACGCTGAGCTGACGACGGACGATCTGCCGTTCGGCTGCCGGTACATCGGAATCGAGGTAGATGATCTGTCCGGCCTCGAACGCCTCTCGGTTGACGCGGCGATCGGCATCTACGCCAAGGTCAGCCAGGTGTCGCGGTTGGTCGATCGCACCCAGGTGCCGAACCGGCTGCTCGTGAGCACGTCTGAACCTGCACACCTTGAGGTTCTGCTGTCGGGAGCTGAAGTCCCTCCTGGCATGGAGATCGAGATCGAGCTCAATCAACGAACCGCACGCTGGCTTCTGGAACATCGCGAGCGCGTGCAGCAGTCATTGCCGCGCCTGCGTGTGCATCAGCCGAGCCACGAGTTCCTGAAGGACGCCGTCGAGCAGGACGTGCGCGCCCCCAAGGAGTTCTTCGCGCAGCTTGATTTGCCGATTCGCGTCAGCGGGTTTCCGGCGTGCCTGGCGCCGCGTACCCAGTTGGCGGAGGCACCGAGGATCCTACGCAAGGAATTGTTCGATGCGGAAACCGGGCGCGTCGCCATTCGCGAATTGGCCCGCGAGCACGTGGTCAACGGGTATTGGGGCAAGTCGCTGCGCTGTCGAGACTGCCGGGTAAATGCCCGCTGCGACGGCGCGCACATCAATTTCCTCCGTGACCAGGGTTTTGGACAGCTCGAGCCGTTGCGCGATGGCGAGTGGGCTGAGGAGGCGGCTGAGCACCTGCTGCGCTTGCGGCCACAGCCAGCGTTGCGTCTGCGCGATGGGCGGCCGGTGCAGCCAGTGGCGCCGAGCCTGCCCGGATTTGCGCCGCCGCAGCCGGCTCCTGTCGAACCGTTGATCGAATTGGGGCGACAGGCGCGCGAGAAGCGTGAGCGGCGCCGTCTCGAATTTGAAAAGCAGGGCCCGCCGCCAGTCTGAACGCTTGTGTATGCCACGTCTTCTCTTCGTCAACCCGCCGCTGGTGCTCGATGAAGACTTCATCGACTACCCGTACTTTGCCAATCACGGCCTGCTGGCGTGTGCCGGGCTGGCGGCGCGTGCCGGTGCGCAGGTCGAAGTCTACGATGCGTTCGCTCTGCCGGCCTCGGGCCGGCACCGCCGCGCCGCCGGCGGGTTCGTGCTCGGCGTTGAGCACACGGAGTTCATCACCGGCCTACCGGCGAGCGGTACCGAATCGGCGTATGATGTCGTGGTGTTCGGCGCGTCGGTGTTCCTGCGCATCGAAGCCGCGCATACCGAAACGCAACATTTGATCGCGGCGCTACGCGCGCAATATCCGCGTGCCGTGCTCCTGCTCGCCGACGGGTACATTGGCGGCCAGCACTATATGGACTACGACGGCGAGCAGGTGCTGGCGCGCTATCCCGAGCTCGATGCCATCCTCAAGTATCCCGGCGAGCGCCTGTTTGGCGACCCGGAATATCTCGCTACGCTCGGTGCGGCGCGGCTGGTGCTCAGCGAACCCGGCCAGCGCGGTGGCGATCCGCTAGACCCCTTCCATCTCCTCGATGGCATCGACCTCGGTCATTTTGATCGCTTCTTGAACCGCTGCTTCGCCGATGGCGTGTGGCAGAACACATTCGGCGTCGGCAGCGGCACGCGATCGTTCCTGACTAGCACGGGGTGTCCGCACCGGTGCATCTTCTGCACCAGCAATCCGGGATGGCGGAAGACCGGGCGCAAGCTCTATCAGCCGATCCCGCTGGCCCGCTTGAAGCACTGGGCGTTCCTCCTGCGCAACGTCTTCGCTGCGCGCAAGCTGATCGTCCTCGATGAAATGGTGAATGTGCGCACGGATTTCGAGGCTCTGCTCGGCGCATTCAACGATTTGGACCTGTCCTACGATTTTCCCAACGGCATGCGCGCCGACCATCTGAGCCACGAGGCCGTGCGGCTCATGCAGGGACGGGTGAGCATACTGAGCATCTCGGCGGAGAGCGCGACGCAAGGGGATCTCGACGGCGCGATCGGCAAGGGGCAGAAGCTCGACGCGATCCATCGCGTCGCCGCCTGGTGCCAGGAATTGAGCGTGCCGTTGATGATTCACTACATCATCGGCTTCCCGTGGGAGACGCCGGCACACATCACCGCGACCCTGGAGATGGCCTGGGAGCTGTACGAACAGCATGGGGCGTGGCCGTCGATGCAGTTCGCGACCCCCATTCGCGGTACGGCGCTGCATGACCAGTGCGTGGCGCTCGGCCTCATCCCACCGGGCGGCGTCGATCTCAAAGACGGCACGCTGTTCCAGCATCGTCCGTCGTACGAGCCGCCCAACTGCCCACCAGGCTACGTGGCCAAGGCGCGCGCCGCCTTCGACATGAAGATCGCTGCCCGTGGCGCGCGCAAGCTGATCATGAACATCACCTACAAGTGCGCCAACCGCTGCGTCTTCTGTGCGACGGGTGATCGCGTGTCGGCAGCGCTGAGCTGGGAGAAAATCGCCGACATTCTCCACCAGCATCGCGACGAGGGGACGGAGTTGCTCGACATCGATGGCGGTGAACCGACGCTGCATCCGCAACTCGTCGACACCATCGGATTGGCGCGCGAGCTCGGCTACCGTTCGATCAACGTCACCACCAACGGCCGCTTGCTGCGGGAGCGCAGCTTCGCCGAACGCCTGCTCACCAGCGGCATGGGTCACCTGCTGATCTCCCTACACGGCGCGACGGCCGAGGTACACGATGCCGCGACCGACACGCCCGGGAGCTTCGAGCAAACCATCGCCGGCATCGACACCGTGATGGCCCTGCGGCCGGCGCATCTCGAAACCGGCTTGAACGTCACCATCGTGCGCAGCAATGTCGACCATTTGCTGCCCCTCACCGAATTGGCGGTCGCCAAAGGCTTCTCCAAGATCAACTTCCAATTCACGACGCCCTTTGGCCGGGCGTATGAACAAGTGGTGCCGCCGCTCGAACAAGCCGCGGCCGCGGTGATGGCGGTCATCGACCACTACGCGGAGCGCATCAAGATCTACGTGATCAACGCACAGTTTTGCGCCTTTCCCGGGTACGAGCAGTACGTCGTGGGCGACCTGCAGAAGCTCGGCCGCACCATGATCTTCGCCGCCGATCCGCGGTTTCCGGAACAGGTCAATCTCTACCGGTGGCTGGGGGCGCGGCGCGAAAAGCGCGCGGTGTGTGCCGAGTGCCCCTGGACGACCGCCTGCGAGGGCTTCCAAGTCTTTGTGCAGGACAAGCCCGACATGCGCGTCGAGCGGACACGCTCGATCGCCGCGGTCGCGTAAGCCATGACACAGGTCCAGTTAGGCGATCAGTGGTTTGACTACGCCGACGTCCTGATCGACGTCATGATCGGCTACGCGTGCAACGTGCAGTGCGATTACTGTTCCGTGACCGACGAAATGCGCCAGGAAAACATGGTTACCGCCGCCGTGATGGCACAGCTGAGCGCGGCACGGGCGCGCGGCGCCACCAAGGTGAGCTTTGGCGGGGGTGAGCCGACCATCCGCCGCAGCCTCCTGCCGCTGGTCCGCTGGTGCCGCGATCGCGGCTACCGCTCGATCAAGATCCCATCCAACGGCTTGATGTATTCGTATCGATGGTTTGCGCAGGAAGCGATCGATGCGGGGATCAACGTGTTCAACCTGTCCCTGATGGCGCATACCGAAGCGCTCTACGAAAAGATCATGGGGAAGCCGGGCGCCTTCCAACTCGTCACGCAGGGAGTGGCCAACCTGATCGCACTGAAACAGAAGCCGGTGGCCGACCTCATCATCAAGAGCGACACCTGGATGCACCTTGCCGATATCGTCGAGCATTGGGCGGGTGCGGGCATCGACACGTTCAACCTGTGGCTGGTCTCCCTGTCGGATCGCAACCGGACGAATGTGGCATCGCTGTTGCCGGTCAGCGCGATGCGTGAAGGGATTTTCGCCGCGTTCGAGCGGGGCCGGCAGTTGGGCGTGACGGTGCGCTCGCGTCACATCCCTCGCTGCATGCTGCCGGGCTATGCGAAGCATGTCGCCGACTTGCGCGAGGACAAGGTGCTGGTCATCACGCCGCGCACGTCGTTCGCGCTGTGGGAGTCGCGCATCTCGCCCAACAGCTACACGGAAAAATGCACCGGGTGTCGTCATCAACACGGCGCCTGCCTGGGTGTGCGGCGAGACTACCTCGATCGCTATGGCGATGCGGAGCTTCGGCCGGAGTATGATGCGGAGGCCCGATCGGAGCCGGCATCGACCGCTGCGTGATTTGGATCGAAAGAAAATGGAAAACCGGAAACGGGAAACCGAGAATGGAGAACGGGCCAATGGTTCGTCGTTGCATTTGCCGGTTCTAAATTCCTGGTTCTCCATTCTCGGTTTCCCGTTTCTCCACTTGGTTCCAGCTGGCTGGGTTCGGTGAAGATCGAAAAGTGAATGACCCCTCGGATTCCAAGGGAGGCTACGGGACGAACGTGATGACTGCACCACAGATCGAGACACTCACCCCTGAGACAGCGACGCTGTCGCTGTCACTCGACATGGACCTCTACCCGCGGGACGTACTGTACGCCGCGGCGTATGTCTTCATTGACCGCGCCTACGTCCTGCTCGACCAGATCGTGCCGCGCTTCATCGTACATTTCCGCGGCAAGGATACCCTGAACGAAGCCGCACTGCGCGCTTTGGCCGGTGAGTTCGAGAATGAGCTGCTCGCCCAGGCGTTGCGTCACCGGGTGGTGAATGCCAACCAGCGCATCATCGAGGCGATCACCAGTCTCGCAATTGCCGGAGCCGCCGGCCCCTCAGAGCTCGATCCAATCAGCGAGGGTGCGGAGCGCGATAGTGCGCTGATCGATATGCGCGACCCTGGAGATGACGGATTTTTGAACGACCCGTTGGGCGTCGCCGTGCCCTGGGAACCGACGAAAAAGGAAACGTGAAGAGGGATGTCGCCGATGCGCCACACCGACTCCGCGACCGTGAAACTGCATCACGCGCTTTACGCGCAGGAGGCCATTGCCGCCGCCGCCGATACGTTTGCCGATTTCGCCTCGTTCGCCGTGCGTCGTGACGGCGATCACTACGTCGTCGAGGTTACCGATATCACCAGCGCCGTCGAAGGCGACGTGGTGGCCGAGTTCTGCAACTTTGCCCTCGCCAACACGGCCACGCTCAGGAAGGGCAGCGATGCGTGATCCCGTGGAGTCCCCCGCATTGAGCTCCACGGCCACAGCACCAGCCTCCCTGCTGCCCCGTGGCCGCCAGGTCGACCTTACGCGATGCTCCAACCCCAGCCGGTGGAAGCCCGAATTCGCGGTGCCCTACAATCAGCGGATGATCGGCCAGAGGGTGCTGATCTCCAACGACCTGGGCGATTGGTTGCTGCTCACTCAGGACGAGTTCGGCGATCTGGTAGAGGGCCGGCCACAACCGGGGCAGCCGCTCTACGAAAAGCTCGCGGCGGCCAACTTCGTCGCTGCCGAGGTCGACATCGCGGCGCAGGCCGCGCGCTGGCGGCGCAAGAAGCAGTACCTGTGCTACGGACCGACGCTGCACGCCTTCGTGCTGACGCATCGCTGCAACCACGGCTGCCAGTATTGTCACAGCTCGATCGTCGGCATGGAGCGCACCGATACCGACATGTCGGTCGCGGTCGCCGAGCGTGCCTTGGACATCGCCTTCCAGACGACCGCCCGGGGACTCACCATCGAATTCCAGGGCGGCGAACCCACCGCCAACTGGGAGGTGCTGCGCCATGTCGTCGAGGGCGCGTGCCAGAGGAACGTCGAGGCCCGGAAGGTGTTGTCGTTCGCGCTCGTCACCAACCTGTCGCTGATGGACGACGAGAAGCTGGACTATCTACTGGAGCGCCGCGTGCAAATCTGCACCAGCCTGGACGGCCCGGCGGACCTGCACAACAAGATTCGCATCTTCAAAGGCGGCAACAGCCACGAGCTGGTGCTGGCCTGGATGAAGAAGATCAACCAACGCTATGCGGAAATGGGCCTGGATAGGAACCATTACCGCGTCGAGGCGCTCCCGACGATTACTCGACCCAGTCTCACCCGCTGGAAGGACGTGGTGGATCAGTTCGTCGAGGCCGGGTGCCGCGCCGTTTTCCTGCGCAAGCTGGACCCGTTTGGTTTTGCCGCCAAGAGCGCCAAAACCCTGGGGTACTCGATGGACGAGTTTCTCGAATTCTACGCCAACGCCGTCGACTACATCATCGAGCTCAACCGCCAGGGCATCCAGGTGATGGAGCGCCACGCGGCGATCATGCTCAACAAGATCCTGGCCGACGAGGAGCCCAACTTCCTCGACTTGCGCATACCGGGCGGCGCCTGCATCGGGCAGCTGGGCTACGCGCCGGATGGCAGTATCTATTCGTCCGACGAGGGACGCATGGTTGCGGCCATGGGCGACGACATGTTCAAGATCGGCACTGTGGACGATAGCTACCGCCAGCTGATGACCAACGCCGCGACGCGGGCGTTGGTGATGGCCGGTCTCAACGACGGCCAGCCGGACTGCGTGAGCTGCGTGTACAAGCCGTGGTGCGGCCAGCAGGTTGAGTACAACTACAAGACCCAGGGAAGCCTGCACGGCCACATGCGTGACTCGGTGTGGTGCAGGAAGCACAAATCAATCTTCGACTATCTGATGCACAAGTTGGAATCCGCCGACGACCGCGACATGCAAATGTTCCAGCTGTGGACGACCAACCGCCAACTGGAGCACTTCATCCTCTAGGGGCTTGCAGCCGGCGTGTTTTCTATGGTCCGCTCCCGTTGGTCGCTGCCGGCTCGCAAGATTGGAGCGAACCACTGGTGCACCTCCTCTGCATCGAGAATGGCAGATCCGAATGAACGACGCCTTGGTGGTGATTCCGACCTATAACGAGTGCAACAATCTGCTCGCCCTGGTGGAGCAGATCTGCGCGCACACGACGGGTTGCGACGTGTTGATCGTGGACGACAACTCGCCGGACGGTACGGGTGTCGTCGCGGATCGACTGGCGCGCGCCTGCCCTGGCGTGCACGTGTTGCATCGTCCCGCCAAGCTCGGCCTCGGTCCCGCCTATATTGCCGGGTTCAAGTGGGCGCTGGCGCAGCCGTACGAATTCATCTGCCAAATGGACGCGGATCATTCGCACAACCCAGAGCAGCTTACCGACCTGTTGACCGCCGCGCAGGATTACGATCTCGTCCTGGGCTCGCGCTACCGTGGTGGTGTGCGTGTGGTCAAGTGGGAGAGGCACCGCGTGCTGGTCTCGATCATCGGCAATTGGTACGCGCGTGCGGTCACCGGATTGCCGTTCGCTGATCTCACCGGCGGTTTCAAATGCTACCGTCGCCGTGTTTTGGAAGACATCGACATCGACGGCATCCGCAGCCTCGGGTACGCGTTTCAGATCGAGATGACGTGGTCGGCCGTGCAAAACGGATTCCGAGTTGGCGAGGTGCCGATCACGTTTTATGGGCGCCAGAAGGACCAGACCAAGTTCTCCACTTCCATCATTCGAGAGGCCATCTTCGCGGTGTGGAGGCTGCGCCTGGGCGCACGAGGGAACCGTAGCGCAGAGACGCGGGGCACTGAGCACACGCCACCGACGCAGCGAACGGACGTGGAGGTCGCGGGTCCATGACCTCGCCGGCCGCGATCGGCCAGGTCACTGGCCACGGCCTCGTGCTCCCAAACGACCCGTTGGATGACACACGCGCCCTGGCGGTGGCCTATGCCCGCTACCTGGCTGCCTGCTGTCGCCGATTCCTCAGCGTCGAGACCCGGCTGCCGGCCCACCTGCGCCCAGCGCACCGGCAAATCGCCACGCTGGTACGGCAGGCGCTCCAGCACAGCCAGCGACAGATGTTGCACTGCTTCGCCTCACCAATGGTGAGCACGCCGTTGCAATGCCTGGAGCTACGCGATGATCTCGATGGCTTTCGGACGCGCATCGACGCGGCCGCAGCCGACCTCATGCCTCACCTGCTCCTGGAGATGGCGCTCCGGCGGCTCATCGCCGATGGGCAGTCGGTCCTCTGGGAGCACGGGGCTCCGCGTCTCGCCTCGCTGGCGATCGGCGGCGAGCTGATGCCGCCCGCCGGTGCCACAGGCCTGCGCTTCTCCGCGAGCCACATTGTCGCCGTGGACGGTCGAGGGGAATTGGCGCGGCTGGCCCTCGTGCGGCGCGATGGTATGTTCCGCGCGCTCGTCGAGGAACAGAATGGTTTCCATGTCGAGCGCCGCTTCTGGCGGACCGGCAAGATCGCGCACTTTGCAACCATGGATCACAATCCCATCGCGGAGTTCGAGGCGCACCCCGACAAGGCCGGCAATCATGTCGACCTTGGCGGCCATTCGGAGCAGGACTGGATCGGCGTTCTCGACCAGTGCTTTGCACTCCTCGAAGAGTTCATGCCCGGCGAGCTCGCCGAGATGCGGACGATGCTCCACGTCATCATTCCTGTCGGCTACCACGAGGTACGGCATCTTTCCGCGTCCTACCGCGAGGCCGTGGGCACGATCTACCTGACACTCCATCCGAACGTGATGACCATGGTCGAGGCGCTGGTGCACGAGTTTCAGCACAACAAGCTCAACGTTTCGGCGCACAGTGTGGAGCTCCTCGTCAACGGACTGCACCCGCTGTATGCAAGCCCGGTGCGCCCCGATCCGCGGCCATTGTGGGGCATCCTGCTCGCCGTGCACGCCTTCCTCCCGGTGGCCGAGCTCTATCGCCGCATGCGCGACGGCGGCCATCCCTGGGCGGCGCTTGGCGGGTTCGAGCGTCGCCTCGCGGAGCTCGACCACAAGAACCACGAGGGCATGGAAATGCTACGCGCCCACGCGCAATTCACCACCGCCGGCCGCGCCGTGTTCGACGAGCTTCAGACCCTCGAGCGCCGCCATCTGGCCGAGCGCGCCTCTCGCGGTCTCGAGACAACTCCGACCGAGATCCATTTCTCGTGAGCAGTATGAAACTCGGCGAGGATTTGCTTCGCCTTCGTTGATACAAAGATACCATGATCTCGCGCGGGACGATGGAAAGCCAGCGCTTCCGCACCCGTGCCACTTCTTGGCACCCGTCGCCTTCGTTCGCTTCGATGTCAGTGCGCTATGGCGCGGTCGTGGCGTCGAGGTCAGCGGATGAGCTCGCCGGCGCTCGCGGGCCACGCAGGAGTCCTACCAGCTCGTCGATGACGGCTTTGATGCCGTTGGGATCGCCGGCCGGCGTGGGTCGAAAGTCGACACCGACCTGCGAGCGGTTGCCGCGCGCGCCGAGGGTGAAGCAGAGGTCCACACGAGATCCCCCCGGGCCCCGCGCCACGATGTCCCCGGTGGCTTCCGTGGACCAGCGCAGCCGTTCGAGGTGCCAGCCCGGTAGGGAGAACCGGTTCTGGATACGCTCTGCGAGGGCAGCAACGCGTCGGCGTCCCCGCACCATCACGGCCCGGTGCAGCGTGCGTCCGACCGCGTCGTCCGCGAGAATGGGGGCCGCAGACGCTGCCGGCGCCAGGCGCGCGCACAGCCAATCCAATACGCGCGCGAGCGCATCCACCGGCACCAAGAGGTCGGCTTCGGCGTCGAGATCATACGTTGCCGTGCTGCACACCGGCGCCCGTCCGCTTCCCGCGGGAACGAAGCGTAGCCGCAGCAGCGCGCCCGTCTCGTGCCGCAAGACCATTTCCACCCGGCGCAAACGGTCTTCGCTGATTTCCTGCTGCAAGCGCCACGCGGGCCCCATCTCGCCCGCCGCCAGCGCCGCGCGCAATGGAGTCAACAACGGCTCTACCAGGACGACGAAGTTGCGCCGTTCGGGGTCGAGCGCGGCCAGCGCCGCGTGGCTGACGGGGCGGAACTCGTCGCCACCGTGCAGCTCGAGGTAGACACGAAAGATACCGGTGCAGCGCGAGCGGAACACGCACTCGGCGCAACCCGGCAGATGCGTGCGCAACGACCCTTGCCACTCGTACTTGTTCATCGAGTCCTCGAGACCAGCTGCGTCCGAGGACTTCGTCACCGTCTCCTGCCCGCCGTGGTGAATGCGTGAGGCCCATTCAGGCAGGATGCAATACGGGAGGTTGCCGACGTTGACGTCGAAGTCCGGATTCCAGCGCTCGAAGCCGGCGAGCATCTCGCTGTAGTAGGGAGCCATGTCGGAGTACCGCGGCATGATGTCGCGCAAGTAGGCTTCGTCGCGTTCGCCGGTACTCTCGGGCCGTACAATGTCGACGTGCAGCTGCCGCACGCCATACTGCGCAAGCAGCTCCGGGTAATGCGGAAGCGAACGATAACTGCGCTCGTTCACGCACATATTGGCAGTCACGAGCTGGCCGCGGCGCTGCAGCTCGGCCAGCCCGTGCAGGATGCGCCGGAACGAGTCGGGGCGTTCGGTGGTGGCGACGTGGGCCTCGTCGGTGGCGCCTTGAATGGAGATACGCCACTCGAAGTTGCCCAGCGCGGTCACCGAGTCGATGAACCCCGGATGCGGAAACATCACGCCGTTGGTGAAGATGACGACGTGCTCGAAGCCCAGCGCGACGGCCTTGCCGAGGGCCTCGAGGAAACGCTTGTGCAGCGTCGGCTCGCCGCCCAGAAAGGTCAAGTGCGTGGCACCGGCGGCGCGCGCCTCTTCGAGCGCCGCAAGGATCGGTTCGATCGGCACTGAGCGCGCGACTTTCATCGCGGTCAGCTGGCCACTCGAGCAGAACACGCAGCGGTTGTTACAAAGATGGCCGAGCTGGATTTCGAACCTGTGCCCCGATCCCGAAGTCGTGACCGCCGTCGCCGCGCGGCGGTCTTCTTCGGTGATATTGGAGTGTACGGCCATTAGCGAGTCGCATCGTAGACCAAAGCGGCGCGCCGACGCAAGAAAATTGCACGCTTTCCGGCAATCCCGAGATCCGTGCAGGGCTCGCCCAGCAGCCTACCGGACATGGCAGGTCCTGGCGACCAATCCTGTCCTGAGGCTCCCCGAAGGGGGGAGCGGTCCATAACGAGAGGCCGGCTGCAGGCGCTAGCGACCGGCGGGAGCCGTCCATCGAACAGACGCCGGCCGCACACCCGCCGGCCGCACACCCGCCGGCCGCAGGCCCGCCGGCCGCAGGCCCCCTTGACCCGAACGGCGCGGCGGTGATAGCCGGCTGCCGTCATGCGTCCGCGCGTCAGACTCGGCCAGAGTGCGCTCGAGGTTGCCCCGCTCGGCGTGGGGTGTTGGGCGTGGGGTGACCGTGAATACTGGCTTTACGAGGTGGGGCACGGCCCGCGTGACGTCGTCGACGCCTTCGACGCCAGCGTGGAGGCAGGCCTCGACCTGTTCGATACTGCCGAGGCGTACGGTTGGGGCAGGAGCGAGAAGATCCTCGGCGCGCTAGCTCGACGCAGCGGCACAGCGCCAGTCATCGCGACCAAGTACGCACCGCTCGCGGGCCGTGGCGGGGCCGCAGCGATCCCCAGGGCGCTTGCGGGGAGCCTCAAGCGGCTGGGCCTGCCGCGCCTCGATCTGTATCAATTGCATTGGGCCGATACCGCAGAGCTCCCCATCGCCGCCGCGATGGAGGCCCTGGCAGACGCCGTCGAGGCGGGAAAGATCCGGGCGGTCGGCGTGAGCAACTTCAGCGCGGCGGAGATGCGTGCGGCATACAGCGCCCTAGAACGGCGCGGGGTACCCTTGGCCACCAACCAGGTGCGCTACTCGCTGCTGCATCGCACCCCCGAGGAGGACGGCGTCCTCGATGCCTGTCGCGCGCAGGGCGTGACCCTACTCGCCTACAGCGCGCTCGATCAGGGTTTGCTCACCGGAAAGTACGCCCCCGGTGTGCTCCCCGCGGGCGAGCGCGCGGCCACCGCCCGCTTCGCGCCGGACAACGTCGCCGCTGCGCAGCCCGTGATCGCCATGCTGCGCACCATAGCTGACGCCCATGGCGTGGATGTGGCCGCCGTCGCCCTCGCCTGGCTGCTGGCGAAACCGGGCGTCGTCCCGCTCGCCGGAGCCAAGACGGGCACGCAGGCCGCCCGGAATGCACAGGCGCTGGATGTACGGCTGAGCGACGCCGAGGTCGAGCAACTCGACACGGCAACTGACGCCTGGCGCGGCGCACAAACCTGATGAGTCACAACTGCTTCACCGCGAAGCACGCGAAGGCCACGCAGGAGAAGGGCAGTTGATGAACCCCAGCGACAGTTCATTTCCTGTTCTTCGTGGTCTTCGCACCCTGCGTGGCGAAATCTTTTTGTCAGAGCAGGGCGAACTGGTGTACACTACCCGCGGTTGCTGGCGTTGAGGCGACCACCACATGCAAGCCGACGAATCAGTCATGCCGCGTGACTCTGCCCCGGCCCAGCGGCTGTTCAAGCGGCAACTGCCGGAAGAGGCGCCGGTTACCTCCAGCAGTGCGGCGCTCTTCCGTTTCGGGGAGCAATGCAATTACCGCTGCCCGATGTGCAGCAACACCGGAGAAGCCGCCCTCTTTTTTCGCCCGACGGACGAGCTGCTGCGCCGCGCCGCCGTGTTGCAGCACTGCGGCTTTCGTCGCGTCGTCGTTACCGGGGGCGAGGCGACGATCCATCCCGGATTTTGGACGGTCATCGAGCACCTCGCCGCCGCCTCCATGGTCTGGGACATCAACACGCACGGTGGTTCTTTTGGGGCCGCAGGCTTCGCGCAACGTGCGGTTGACCACGGCCTCCAACGGGCGATTGTGTCGCTGCACTCGATGCATGGAGCAACCAGCGCGGCCATCTTCGGTACCAACGAGGGAGCCCATCGCGGCACGATCGCGGGGATTGACCGACTCGTGGAAGCCGGCGTCGAGGTGCTGTTGAACTGCGTCATCACGCGGCTCAATCTCACGCAGCTCGAAGACTATTTGCACACCGCGACCCAGCGTTTCGACCGCAAGGTCGCCTTCAAGTTTGTCTTTCCGTCGACGTTGGGCAAGGGCGGTCACTGGCCCGGTATTGCGACGCTGCGCTACCACGAGCTGCGCGCAACCGTGCGCCGGCTACAAGACCTCGCCGCGCACCAGCAGCTGCGCATCCTCTTCGAATCATTTCCCAACTGTGTCCTGGAGATTCCCGAGCATCTGAACTACGGCCGCGCGACCTTTGGAGAAACCCATTACCTGGACGACGCCAGCGGTGATCGCGTGTATTCCATGCGTCACATCGAAGCCGAGCTCTCGGCCTTCGGCGAAGCCTGCCTGCGCTGCACGGCGCTGCGCCATTGTCCGGGCGTCTCATTAGCGTACGCCAGACAGTTCGGGGTTGATGAGCTCACTCCATTTCCGCCGCGGTCACGCGACCGCATCTCAACTTGACTGGATGATCATGAGGGTGGTACTGACTTTTTGATTGTTATCCCCCTGAGAGAGCGTCGGCGACTGGCACAAGCGACAGTCGAGATGCATCATCGGTGGAACGCGACATGCTTGAGCCGATCCATTTTCACGGCGACCTGTACAGGCGCGATGCCTTGGAGCTGATCGCGGCGAGGTTCCGCAGCAAAGCGCTCATCGAGCTCGAAGATTGCGGCCGTGATGTCGTGGCTCGCGTCGAGCCCTTGATCGAGGCGGAGGATTGCCAGGTTCTGCGCGACGAGTTTTGCACCGAGGTCCTCTCCGCAACCGTCACCAAGCTTCGTGCGCTCGCGGATGGCTCCCGCACGCGGGAATCGGTCGGCCCGGTTGCCAGCGAACCGCCGTGGCCGCTCCTTGCACCGTTCGGTGCAGGCGTCGCGCTGGGGCTCGGCTGGGTACTCGAGTCGCTCAGCCCGGTGCGTAATGGCGCTGCGACGATGGTGTTGCGCCACGCGCGCGACGGGATAGCCCGCGTCACCATCCGCCGGAACTGCGGCGCGCCGCGCGGCGTGGCCTACACCGACCAGCTCGACTTCATGCTGATGAACGGTGGCGGCGGGACGGCACGCACCGATGCCGTCATCGAGCGCGTCCTCGCCCACCTCGCGGACAAATTACGCCGCAAGGAGAATGGCAACTGCAGCGAGGATCTCCTTGCCTTGCTTTTGCCCCACTCCGGCGCGCTGCCGCAGGACGACCGGCGGCGCAACGGCGCTGCGGGCGCTACGGACGCTTCAAAAAGCGGCGCACCACGGATCGACGTCGCGAAGAGAACTGTTTGCTTCGACATCGACGAATCGGGCCTCAGCCGCACCATGCTCTATGGCGCGCTGCTTGCCTTTGCGGATCGCTGCTACGTCTTCCTGACACGGCCGGCGAGCAACCGGCTCGGCGTGCAACTCAAGGTGAGAGGCGAAGCATCGGCGGATAGACTCGCGGCGCTGGCGCTAGACTTCACCAAGGCATTCGGACAGCTGAAGGGCAAAGGGGCGGCGAGCCAGGCCCCCGCTACCGTTGGCACCAATAGCGCGGGACTTCCGCGGCTCTTTGGTCAGACGGTCAACATCGACGCCCTGCTTGCCGATCTCGTGTCCGCGGATCCCGCAACCGTCGGCCGCGGATTGAAGCCTGAGAGGGGACCCGGGCACGAGGATCTCCGGGTTTTGAACCTGCGCGGGACCGGCGCGTGCAACAGCGATTGCGTGTTCTGCGTCGAGAAGTTCAACCCAACCCACCGCCCGATGGCGAAGGCCGATGCCACGCGCCAGTTGATCCTCGATTCCGCTGGGCAGTTCGACATGCTCTTTTTCGCGAGCGGTGAGCCCACGATCCACCCCAAGCTGTTCGAGTACGTCGAGCTCGCGAAGGGTGTGGGGTTCACCTGCTTCGGCATGTCGTCGCATTTCCGGACCTTCGCGGATCCTCACTTCGCCCTGAAAGTCCTTCAGGCCGGCTTCGAGTACTTCGACATCTCCCTGCACGCGGCCGACGCCGTCACCCAGCTCGAGGTCAACCCGATTGCGGACAATGGCGACTCACTCCTCGAAGCACTCAAGGGCCTCGCCGTGCTCTATCGGCTCGCGGAGGCGTTGGGGATTCGGATCAGCGTCACGCACAAGATCGTTGTCTCGCGAATGAATGTGACCCGCCTGGAACGGATCTTTCGGGCCACCTACGAACGCGGCGTGCGCCATTTCATCCTCCAGCCCGTGCGGACCCTCGGCCTCGCCCCGGAGTTGCAAGCCAAGCTCGCAATCTCCGAGGAAGGCATTCTGCCGCATCTCAACGAGCTGCTTCGCAGAACCGAGGGACTCGGAGCGCTCCTGAAGCCCTACGGTTTCTCGCGTCAGCACCTCTATTCCGGCAGTCACGTCGAGACCGAGCAGAATCGCGTCAAGAACATCTATGGGAAGGCCAGGCATGCGCCACAACCACGCGGCTTGCCACGCATCCAGGAGGAGCGCCGCATCGACGGGCAGCACTGGGTCGAGGTGAGAGTGTGGCCGGACGACCGTTTCGGATTCTCATCGAATGGCAGCGCCCCCGTGCTCGACGACGCGCTGCAGCGTGGCATGGATCTCCCGTTTGGCTGTCGGATGGGATCGTGCGGCATGTGCTGCGCTCGATTGGTGGAAGGCAGCGTCGATCAAAGTGGTCAGATCTTCCTCACACCCGAGCAGCTGCAAGCAGGCTTCGTGCTCATGTGCCAGGCGCGTCCCCTCACGGACGTTGTCCTCCGGGTGTGTACAGACGACGAAATCGATCAGCTCTGAAGGGCACTGTTCGGGCCATGCACGTTCAACGGGTCGTAACCAACGAGACCTGCAATTTGAACTGTTGGTTCTGCAACGCCCGGCGGCCGGCGGAGCGTCCGGAATTCGTGAATCGGCGGGCGGCGCGGCAGCGGATCGACGCGGCGCGGGCGGGCCAGCCGCGAGAGATCGTGCTGACCGGTGGCGAGCCAACCCTGAGAAGCGACATTGCGGATCTCGTGCGCCGGGCGGTTGGCGACGCCGCCGACGGTGCGGCACGCGTCGTCCTCGAAACCAACGGCGTACTCATTGACGCCGCCCGCGCCCGCCGGCTGGCGGAAGCTGGATTGGATACCGCACGGGTTCAGCTGGTTGCGTGGGGCGACGACGCCGACGGCATCACCCGCGAGCCCGGCAGCTTTGCGGCGGCGCTGCGCGGCATCCGCGCCCTGGCCGCCGCCGGGGTGCGCGTCGAAGTCACGGCTCCAGTGGTGCGGCGAAATCTGGATCTCTTGGAGGCACTGCCGCGAGAGATCAACGCGGCGAACCTGCGGGTTGCAGCGCTCGTGCTGGTCGTCCCCACGACCACACCCGATCTATCGGAGTGCGCGGCGCTGGCCGAGGCTGGACGCACCATTGTTGCCGTCGCCGACGCGGCGCGCAGGATCGGCCTCGCCGTCCGGCTCGACCCGACGACGTTCGTGCCGCCTTGCATCTTTGAGAAGCCTGAACGGGTCGCTCATCTGTTCGCTCTGAACCGCGGCAACGCGCTTCGACCCGACTGCGAACGCGTGGCGGCGTGTGCGCAATGCCTGGTCAACGATCGCTGCCCCGGTCTGCCACGGGCGGCGCTACTAGCGGCGTCGCCGCCCCCGCTCCATCCGGTTGCGGATGATCGGCTGCGCCGCCGTCTGACCGTGGTTTCGTCCGTCGAAGAGCAGGTGCAACGCGAGCTCGTCACGCGGGATGAAGCGCGCGGCATGGACGGCCCGGTGACCGAGTACACCGTGCGAGTGAACTTCCATTGCAACCAGGCGTGCGAGTTCTGTTTCGTCTCCACCCACTTGCCGCCGCCCGCCGAAGCCGCGGTCCGTGCCGCGATCGAGACCGCCGCAATCGCAGGCGCAGTCGTGATCCTCTCCGGTGGTGAGCCCACATTGAACGCCCACCTGATCGAATATGTGCGACTGGCGAAGCTCCGCGGTGCTCGCGCCGTCGAGTTGCAAACCAACGCGGTCCGCCTTGCCGATCGCGGCTTGGCGCGGGCGCTGGCGGAGGCCGGCCTCGACCGGGCGATGGTTTCGCTGCATGGCTCGACGGCCGCGCTCTCCGACGCCATCACGGGAGCACCGGGCACCTTTGCCGCCACCGTGCGTGGCCTGGACGCGCTGCTGCAGACCGCGGTGCATGTCCGTCTCAACTTCGTCTTTTGCCAGGCGAATCGAGAGGACTTTCCACACTTCGTCGACTTTGTGGTGCAGCGCTGGCCGGCGCTGGTGGCGGCCGGTTGGTCCGACGGCGGGGTCGTCTTCTCGTTCGTGGGTTCGCATACGGACGTGGTTCCGCGCAGCGCCGCACTCATCCCGAGGTTCACGGCGGTGATGCCGTCGCTGTTGGCGGGGCTTGCACGGGCGCGCGCCGCGGGGCTGCGGGTCAGCGGGTTTGATTCGATGTGCGGCCTCCCACTCTGTCTGCTCCCCGAAAGCGAACGCGCCGCCTTTTCGAACATTACCCTGCCACTCGATGCCGGCGCCGGGGAATTTGTCAAAGCCGCGGCGTGCGCGCAGTGTGCCGCCCGGCACCGCTGCTTCGGTGTGCGCCGCGGCTACGCCGAACTGTACGGCACGGCGGAGCTCCGCGCCCTGTCGGATGAGGACGCCACGGCGGCAGCGTCGTGAGCCAACGGCACTTCGGCATACTCTGCGTCCTCGGCTACGTGGCGCTGTCGTGGGCGGTGCGCTTCGATATGCGGCGTGGCGAGCAGATCGCGTCGCTGCTCTATCCCCTCGACACCTTTTCCATGTATGCGCCAATTCCCGGCGCCTATATGAGTCACCTCTTGATGCGCGATGCGACCGGGGAGGTGCATCGGGTCATGGCGTTTCGCGCCTTCGACTGCGCGGAACCGGTGACCGGCAACGGCGCGCCGTGTGCTGATGAGCACGGGATCGAATATCACTATGACGACTTGATCCACTATATCGAAAGTCATCGCGCCGCCGGGGAGATGAATGCCGATCTCATCACCCGCACGTGGCAGGTGCGCTCCGGCGCGGCGCCGGTCCATACCTCCGATTGTGTCATCGCGCACTGCAAGGTCTCGCCATGACGCGCCCGCTCTTGCGCACCGTCCTTGCCACCATCGTCGTCGTCGATCTGATCTCATTCTATTTCTTTCTCGGCGATGCGCGGACCATCGCGCTCGCAGAGGGACTGCCGATCGATCCGTTCAGCGAGTTGGTCTCACGGGCGCTCGTCCGTGGCGGCATCATCTTGATCGGCGTCGCCAGCGCCGTGGCCTTCGCCCGTAGGCCAGGGCGTCTTTGGGAAGGCACCCTGGCCTTGGCGGGTTTGATCCTGCTCAGTACCGCGCATGCGCATTTGTTCGGTTCACCGTGGCGCCATCTGTTTTACAGCGGCTTGTGTCTGCTGGGCTGGCTCCTGGGACTCGCCGTCAGCCGCCGCGGCGGCGCGCCGCGCGATGAATCGTACGCCCGCATCGGCAGCATCGCCCTGCTCGGAGCGGCGTACCTGAATGCGGGCGTTAGCAAGCTCGCCTATGGAGGGGGCGATTGGATTTCGGGCACTCCGATTCAGGCTGTCATTCTCGGGCAGGACGGGCTGGTCGGCGACGGCATTGTGAGCCTGTACCGTTCCTGGGTTGTCGCAACGCCGTGGGCCGCCGGCCTGTTCTCGTTTGCGACCGTGGGGTTCGAACTGGCGGGACCCTTGATGCTTGTGGGCCGCCGCGTACGGCTGCTGGTCACCGCTGGCCTGCTGCTCATGCATGCGAATATCTATCTGCTGACGGACATCCTGTATTGGGAGTCGATGGTGTTCCTCGTGGTGTTTGGTCTCTCTTGGGATGCGCCCACACCGGAGACGCTACGACCGGTGACGGCGACCCGTTCTCACGACCGCAGGCTTGCTGGCGCCGCCGTCGTGCTCGCCACGTGCGCGTTGCTCGCCATCGTGCATCAGAGTCGGCGTTTCGCGCACCCGGAGCCGGCAAGCGCTGCGGCCAGCGTCTCCCCCGAGCCGCCGCCGATTGCCACGCCGATGCTGCGGCAGATTGGACCGTTCACCCTCGGGCAAACGGTCGGGCAGAGCTGGTCTGTCGAGTCATTCAGTATCAGCGACGGCGGCTTCGTCGCGGTGCTCTCAGGAGGACCGGGCCGGCGCGCCGCCTTCGAGGTGACTTGCGCACGCACGGAGCATCGTAGCCCGTTCGACCTCGGAGCGGCGCACGTATTTTACTCCAGCGATCTGGATTTTCCCGAGCTCGAAGACGTCGGCCGAGAGGTTCAGCAGCAAGTTCGACAAGCGGCTGCCGGCCACGACATCTGCGAACAGCTTGCGACGTGGCGCCGCGCGGCAATGCCGCCGCGCTGAGCGGCGCTCCCCGCTTTTCTCTGCTTCTTCAGTCAGGACCGCCGCCGCCCTCGCCGTCCCCGCCTTCACCTTCATCTCCCCGGGGTCTTTGGTCGCGCGCACCGAAGATATCACGCAGCCGATCCTTGGTGCGGCTGCGCTCCCGATTGCGCTGCCGGATATGCGCTTCGATGTCGAGGCTGGTCTGCACGTCGTCCATCAGCTCGTCCACGGCCAGCTCCGCCAGGCCGGTAATCTTGTCGCCGAAGCGCTCACGCAAGCGCGCCTTGGCGGCCTCGAACAGCAGTTCGCGGAATGCGGGTCTGGTGACGGCCTCCGCCTCGGCATAGAGCACCTCCGACATTTCCAGCTGCAGGAAGCGCGTATCCGGCCCGTCGCCGCGCGCCGCTGAGCGCTCCGCGTGACGCGCGCGATCGCGCCGTCCCTCACCGTGGTGGTCGCCGCAGCAGTCGTTTCCGCGGCGCTCGTGCCGTGAGCCGTGGCGATCGTCTTCCCCGTCCCTGTGGTCGTGCATCCGAAGCACCTCCTTGGAAGCACGTCCACAATACCAGACCTTCCCACCGGACTGCCAGCGATAGCAGCTCGTTGAAAAACTTCCGGCGCGCATGCAGGGAGGCGTGCGTCACCGGATTCTGCCAGCTGCCAAAGCCGATGGCGCAGCGGTGCCTGATGGCGTGCATTTTCCCATGGGCCCTGCGGCGACCCTGGTAACCGCAGCTGCAGAAAATGCCCCCGATTCATGGACCGCCGATTTCGTTGACACGCCTGAGTCAACCCTGTTACAGGCGGCGGCGTGCTTCGGGTCGTCAACATTGTCGGCACCCGGCCAAACCTGGTGAAGATGTCCGCGGTGCTTGCCGCACAGCAGGCGTATCCGGACGTGTTTGCGCCACTGCTGGTCCATACCGGTCAGCATCGTGACCCCGCGATGTCGGCGCAGCTCTTCACCGAGTTGGAGCTTCCGGTACCCGACGTGACGCTGGCAGGAGACAGCGGCGGCGGGCAAGCGGAGCAGATTGGGCGGATGCTCATCCTGCTGGAGCCCGTGCTCGCCGCGTTGCGGCCCGATCTCGTCGTCGTGGTTGGCGACGTCAATTCCACCGCCGCCGGAGCCTTGGCGGCGGCCGGGCTACGGATTCCAATCGCCCACGTCGAGGCAGGTCTGCGTAGCTTCGATCGCAGCATGCCGGAGGAGCTGAACCGCATCGTCGTCGATGCAGTGAGCGACTACCTCTTCGCATCGGAAGCGAGCGCGGTCACCAATCTGGCAAACGAAGGACGGCCGGCGACGGCGATCCACCACGTCGGCAACGTGATGATCGACGCGTTGGTACGCTTCCAATCACGTGCCGCCGGGCGCAACCCAGCCGCCGCGCTCGGCATCAACGGGCCCTATGGCGTGCTCACCCTGCATCGGCCGTCCAACGTCGATCGCCCCGCGGCGCTCGGCCCGCTGGTGCGCGCCGTGGGCGCCGCGGCGCGCCGCCTGCCGATCGTTTTTCCGGTGCACCCGCGTACGCGCGATCGTCTCGACGCGTCCGGGCTCGGGACGGCGCTCGCTCAGCTGCGCGGCGTTTCCACCACCGCGCCACTCGGCTATCTGGACATGCTCGCGTTGATGGCGGGCGCGCACGTAGTGCTGACCGATTCCGGCGGCGTTCAGGAGGAAACCACCTATCTCGGTGTCCCATGTCTGACACTGCGCGAATCCACGGAGCGGCCGGCCACCGTCAGTGACGGAACCAATCGCGTCATCGGCGGCCGGCCGGCGCGGATACTCGCCGAGATCGAGCGCGTCCTTGACGGAGATCGTCCCGCCGTGCGCTGTCCGCCGTTATGGGACGGGCACGCCGCCGAACGCGTGGCACAGGTACTGGCTGGAATCACCGGCAGTGCGACCACGGCGGCAGCCGGCGCGGCACGGCGATGAAGCGGGTCCGCAGATCTTGTCGCGCCAGCGACTGACCGGAATCTTTGCCGCGTCAGTCCGATGAGCCAACTTCGCGTTCAGCTCGGACGCTTGAGGATCGTCAACGCCTCCTCCACGTGCCGCGTCGCCTGGAGCTGCGAGTTGAACACGTGGCGCACGATCCCGTCGCGATCGATGACGAACGTCACCCGCCCCGGGAGGAGTCCGAGCGTCGCCGGCACCCCGTAGCGTTGGCGCACCGCGCCGCCGGCATCCGCGAGCAGCGTAAACGGGAGCTTGAACTTCGTCGCAAACTTCGCATGCGACGCCTCGGAATCGGAGCTGACACCGATCACCTCCGCCCCGGCCTCCTTGAAAGCCTCGTAGCTGTCGCGGAAGCTGCAGGCCTCCTTGGTACACCCCGGGGTGTCATCCTTTGGGTAGAAGTAGAGAACCACCGCCTGCTTGCCGCGGAAGTCGCCGAGGCGAACGCGCTTTCCCTGCGCGTCGGCGAGATCGAAATCGGGCGCGGGTTGCCCCACATCGACGGCCGGCCGGCCACCTCCGAGAAAATCGAATAGTGCCATAGTCACCCCTTCCTCAAGAGCATCGGAGCATGCCACGCAAACCGGATCTGAGCAAAGCCTGCGGGCCTGCGGCCAGCGTCCTTCTATGGAACGCTCCCGTTGGTCGCTAGAGGCTGCCAAGTCCGACAGACGGCTAGGGCTTCCAAGTCCGGCGGCAAGATATCTCGCCCCTCGCGGAGCCGCGTGCGGTAGTACCCGAATCGAATCCGTGCGACGGCACCGCATAGCAACCCAACGGGGAGCGGGCCATAGAAAAGACGCCGGCCGCAGGCCTAAAAGAGCGCCAGTTGCTTGCGCGTTTGCATCACGGTTTCGAAGTCCGTGCCGAGGAAACGCAGGATGGCGTCGGCGATGGGCCCGATCTGGTGCTCGATGTAGTGCGTATAATCGGGGGTGGCGGTCAGGTCGTCGACAGGTTCGGGGCCGTTGCTCGTCATGACGTACGCGATGATGCGCCCGGTGGCCGTTCCTTGACGGCGCGCCGCCTTGACGTGCGGCGGTGTGGTCTTGGTGTAGAGATCCAGATCTTTGCGGATGGCCTTCTTGTACGTCAGCTCGTGGTCGAAGCGCCCCGCCCGCAGGTCGGCGACAAACCCGCGGATGAACGCCTCGACCGGTTCGTCGTGGAAGACGCGCTGCAGCAGCTCGCGCTGCAAGCGTTTGCTGACCTCGCTCCAGTCGCGGCGCACCGACTCGAGACCGACAAACTCGATCTCCTCACGCCCGTCTTCCACACGCAACCCGGCGTAGCGTTTCTTGCTCCCGACCTTGCCGCCACGGACTTCGGGAAGAAAGAAACGGTGATACAGCTTTTCGAACTCGAGCTCCAGCACGCTGACGCATCCGAACTCGGTGGCAATGCGCGACGCGACCGCCGCACCACCTTCGACGCGCAGGCGCTCCGCCAGTTGCAAAGCGCGCTGCGCATTCGGCTCGCGCGGGTAGACGAAGAGGGAATCAGTGTCGCCGTAGATGACCTCATGCCCCTGGCGTCGCACACACTCGGCGGCGTGTTGAATGAGCAGTTGGCCGAACGAGGTCACAGCATTGGCCACGTCGGGGGAGAACAACCGCGACGCGCCGGCACCGAGGACACCATAGAAGGAGTTCATCAGAATCTTGATCGCGTTCGCCTTCACCCGGTTGCCGTCCTGCTTGGCCTGCTCGCGCTCGCCGGCGAGCGTGGTCAGCAACTCCGGAATGATCCCGGGAACGTCACGCCGGAAGACGGCGCCGTTGGGCGCGCGGACCGCCTGATGGTGCGGCTGCGCCGCGCGGACGTGGGTCAGCGGGTCGATGTTGAAGGTGCGAATGATACTCGGATACAGGCTCTTGAAGTCGAAGACGAGGACGTTTTCGTAGAGCCCTGGCTTCGACTCCATCACATAGCCGCCCATGATCTGGGCGGCTTGCGTGTCGACGTTCACCGACGGCGCCACCACGCCGCGTGGTCGCAGGGCATTGAGGTACAGCGAATCGATCGACGCGATGGCAGCACTGACCCGGTCGAGCTGCATGCCGGTGAGCCGGCTGCGCTCGATGGCCAGCTCGACGAGCCCGGTCTTGTCGAGAATCTCCGTGACCAGACGCGCATCCTGCAAGTTGTAGTCGACCAGCCGTTGCGGGTCGCGATGATAGAGCGCTGCGATCTCGGTGTGACGGCCGTCGCCGGCCAGCAACTTGCCTTTGCCGAGAAAGGTTTGCGCCGCGGTCTCCAGCTTGTAGTCGTCGAGACGGATGAAGGCGCCGCGCATCAGCGACAGGCCATCGAGCACCTGGCGGCCGAAGACGATAGCGCGCGACTCGCGCGTGAACGACGCGTCCTTGCGCAAGTCGAAAGCGTCGTCGTTGCGGCCGATGGCGAAGGATACGCCGTGCCGGCGCGCGATACGTGCCAGGACCGCAAGATCGAAGTCGACGACGTTCCAGCCGGTGATGACGTCGGGGTTGAGCGTCTCGAGATACCCGAGAAACCGGCGGATCGCCGCTTTTTCCGAGGGTACCGAGTCGGCGCACGCCAGTGTCCCATGGTGGACGATGATGACCCGCTCGAAATCAGACGTGTGCAAGGCGATGGCGTACAGCTGGTCGCCCGTCGGGTTGGTCTCAATGTCGATCGACAAGACTTTCAGCCGCGGCGTCCAGTGCGCCGGCCGCACTGCGGGATTGCGGTAAACACGGCCAAGGCGCACGTGCGTCACAGACTCGCCATCGACATCGAACGCACCACGGATGCCGCGATCGATCAGGTAACGGTAGGCGAAGCGCACATCGGCTTCGAAGCAGGTGACCCCGCGCTCTTCGAGCTTGCGGCGCAAAGGGGGCACGTCGCCAGGAACGCCCACGGCGACGGTGACTACGGGCTCGCCGTCCAGTGTGACAAGTCCGCTCCGCTCAGTGTCCAGACCGGCTGCCAGCACCCTGTCGGGCTTGGAAGGTCGTAGCGACCCAACGGGGAGCGGTCCCGCCGAACTGACGCCGACCGCAGGTCCCAACGTTGCGAGTTGTTCGACGTGGCGTTCCAGGATGAAGAAATGCGGGCGCGTGCGGTCGTCGATGATCAGACAGGGCTCGCCCGACTCGAGCACGCCGTACAGATGCACCTCGGGCACGCCGCGCACGACGCGGTAGGTGGGCGTCAGGATGAAGCCGCGCATGCGGCTGATTATAGGGGGCAACGGTTGCGCGGGTCTACGGCTTCTACGCGCCCGGAAGTTTCACTTTCTCGTACACGTCAGCCAGCGCCAGGCGCGCGCCGACGGATTCTACTTGGATGCAGTCGTCGAGGCGATTGGTCTCCGACAAGATCCAACGGCCGTCAGGCTGACGGACAAAATGCTCGACGTGCACCTTCTCTTGCGCGATGAGCACGTACTCGGCGAATGACTCGATGGTGCGATACTGCTCGAACTTCGCGCCCCGATCGTAGTCCTGGGTTGTCTTCGACAGCACCTCCACGATGACCTTCGGGTTCAACAACGTGTCAGCGTGCTGGTCCTCGAAGTGGGGCTCACCGCAAACCACGACGACGTCGGGATAGGTGTACAGGCCGCTGGCCGACACCTTCACACGCAGGTCGGTCGAGTAAACGGTGCAATCACGCTTACGCAGCTGCCCCGAAAGCTCGCGCACCACGTTGGTGACAACGAGCACATGCGCCGGGCTGGCCCCCGACATCGCGAAGATCTCGCCCTCGAAATATTCGCTCTTCGTCTCGGCGCGCCGCTCACGCGCCAAGTATTCTTCGGCTGTGATCCGCGGCTGCAACTGGCGCGACATCATCACTCCTGCGTTGACTTCATAGCACGAAGCCCACCGCCCTGCGCCATTGACTGTGTCCGTTCAAGCCCTCACACCCCCAAGCCCTCGAGCCCCGGTCTTCAGATGAAATCCGCCAGCGGCGCCAGGCGCTCGATCCATTCGTCCGGCAGGAGCGTCACCGTGCCGCCAAACTGCTTGCAGTAGAGAACGATCTTGGCAGTCTCTTCCAGCAGCATGGCGCGCGTGGCGGCCTTGCGGAGATTCTTGTCGACCGTCATCAAGCCGTGATTCTGCAGGATGCACCCGCGGCTCTTCTCCAGCGCCACCGCCACCGCGTCCGCCAGCTCGGTCGACCCGGGCATAAACCACGGGACGATCTGGGTGTCCTTCAAGAAGACCGCGTCGGTGTTGATCGGCGGAAAGGTCTGGTTGGTGATGCCGAAGGCCGTGGCGATCGGGGCGTGGGTATGGACGGCGCCGGTTGTGCCGGGGCGGACCCGATACGCCCCCCAGTGCATTTGCCACTCGACCGACGGGACACACGTGCCCTCGACGATCGAGCCATCGCGCTTGAGGCGCACGAGATCGTTCTGTGTCAGCCCCCCCTTGTACATCTGACTCGGCGTGATCCAGAGCGTCTCGCCATCGGGCGACGTAGCGCTGACATTGCCACCGGTCGCGGTCAGCAACCCCAGGGAGAACAGCTCATTGGTGATCTGGATGATTTGTTCCTTGCACTCGGCGTCCGTCGACATGCGATCTCTCCTTCGTGCCGCTACCTTTCGCTGGAGCGGCGGCGAAGGTCAAGGGAGGAGACGACAGACGACACACAACAGAGAACAGACTCCAGACGACAGAGCACAGACTCACTTCAGTACGGACGCGAGCCGGCTCCAGGCATCGTTCACCGTCTGCAGTCTGTCGTCTGTTGTGTGTTGTCTGTCGTCTCTCAGCTCAATCCGTTGGCGCGATCTTGCGCTTCCGGATCGAAGTCCTCGAATTGGACGATCTCGAGCCGCTCGAAGGCCTGACGGACGCGCGGCGTCAGCAGACCGAGGCGTTTGATGTTGGGGACCACACGCGCAAAGAGCGCTTGGCGGAACATCTTCATCACCGGCGACGCCAGGACGATTTCGCGCACTTCCTGGCGATCGAGGCCCAGGTAGTCGGAAACCTCCTCGGCAAGCAGCCGATCACGCATCAGCTCGCAGGCTTCGATGACGAAGTCTTCACGGTCACGCCGCTCGACCTCCGGCATGTCGAGGTAGTGGTCCTTCAGCGAGATGACGCCGAAGGCGACGTGGCGCGACTCGTCCTTCATCACGTAATGAAGGAGATCCTTGACGAGGGGTTCCTGGGCGAGTTGGTACATGTTGGCAAAGGCCCCCATGGCGAGCCCTTCCACCAGGATCTGCATGCCCAGGTACTTAAAGTCCCAGCGCCGATCGCAGATGATGATATCGAGCAGGCGCTTCAGGTTCGGGTTGATCGGCCACTCCCACTCGAGCTTCTCGCGCAGGTAGCGGCTGAAGACCTCGACGTGGCGCGCTTCGTCCATCGTCTGCGTGGCGGCGTAGTACTTGCCGTCGATCCACGGCACCGCGCCGGTGAGCTGCGAGGCCACGATGAGCGCGCCCTGCTCGCCGTGCATGAACTGCGAAAGCTGCCAGGCCATCATGGCGTGGCGGAAGTGCGCCACTTGTTTCTGGTTGAACTTCTTGTATGGCCCGTACTCCTCCAGCGGGTTGTAGATCTGGGGAATAATCTCGCTCTCCGGGTCAACCGAAGTCTCCCAGCGCAACTGCTGGGTGCCGTTCCACTGCTCACGCTTCGCCTTTTCGTAGAGGTCACGCAGCCCGGCCTTTACGCTGCCATAGTTCCAGGCGTAACTCGTGTCGTACGACGTGAGAATGGTTTCGAGCTCCACATCGATGCGGTCGGGTCGTGCAGTGGAAGAGAGCGCCGCCTCAGCCATGTGTGATCCTTTCAGGCCTGCGACCGCCATCCGTGCAACGATTCACTCCCGCTGGGTTCGCTGCAGGCTGCGAGATCCGTCAGGCTGCCAGAGTATGGCGCCTACGCTAAACGGGGTCAGCGGTCCAGTCAACAGGAGTTTGTACCCCCGGGGCCACGCAGCAAAGAACCCTCCTTGTACGCGACGCTCGCGTGCACTATAGCTGCCTCCCGCCGAGAACCCGGGCAAACAGGATGGAGCAATACATCCGATTCATCGTCCGTCACCGCGTGGCGGTGATCGTTGCCGTCCTGGCGGTGACCGCGTTGCTGGCGACGCAACTGCGCTACGTACACATGGAGATCCGGCGCCGCGCCAACCTGCCGGACCAGCACCCCTACGTAGTCATTCAAAATCGCATCTCCGATCTCTTCGGAGGTGAAGCCGTCGCCATCATCGGCGTGGTGGCCAGTCGTGGCGAGATATTCACGCCGGCGATCCTGGGCAAAGTTGCACGCATTACCGAGGCGCTGCGTGCGACCCCCGGCGTGATCGAAACCAGTTTATTCAGTCTGGCGGCACCGTATGTAAAGGCCGTGGTCGCCGGTGCCGAGGGCATGGACGTGCACACGCTGATGGAACACCCGCCCACCACGCCGGAGCAGGCCGCGCAATTGCGCGACGAGGTGCAACACGACCCGGTCCTGCGCAACCATCTCGTTTCCGACGACGGCAGCGCCACAGTGATCGTCGCCGAGTTCGACGATCGCCTGACGGACGTCGCCATCGCGCAGCGCATCGAAACCGCGGTTGCACCGGAGCGCGACGCGAGTGTGACGATCGCGCTCGCGGGAGCTCCGATCCTGCGCGCTGCCCTGGCCCACTACACCGGGCTCATTGCGATTCTGTTCCCGCTGGCCGTGGTCGTCATCGGCATCATCCACTACGAAGCCTTCCGCACCATACAGGCGATGGCCTTGCCCCTGGTCACCGCGTTGTTGAGCGTGGTCTGGGCCTTGGGCATCATGGGTTGCTTGCGGCAGCCGATGGACACGTGGAGCGCGATTACACCCGTCGTGATCCTAGCCGTGGCCGCGGGGCACGCAGTGCAGATTCTCAAGCGCTACTACGAAGAGTTTGCCATCGTCGGCGACAGTGAACAGGCCGTGATTCGTTCGATTACCGCCGTCGGCCCGGTCATGCTCACCGCGGGACTGATTGCGTCGGCGGGCTTTGCCTCGCTCACCACCGTCGGGATCACCAGCGTCCGCGTCTTCGGTCTGCTGCTGGCGTCCGGTATCCTGAGCGCGCTGGTGATCGAGATGACCTTTACGCCGGCGTGCCGTTGTCTCCTGCCCGCGCCCAAAACCCGCGAGCTGTACCGCGAGGGGCAGGCATCGTGGCTGGACCGTGCGCTCGGCCGGCTCGCAGATGTCGTGGTGCAGCGGCCCCACATCGTCCTGGTGTTGGTTATGGCGATTGTCTGCGCCGCCGGCCTCGGGGTCTTGGAGCTCCGCGTCGACAACAGCTTCCGCTTGTGGTTTTCGTCGCGCACGCAGGTGCGCAAGGACGACGCGCTTCTCAATGAGAAGTTGCCTGGAACGGCATCCCTGCGCGTGCTCCTGGAGGGTGAGCGACCAGGAGTGATGGAGGATCCCGAGGTCTTGAAGGCGGTCAGCGACTTCGAATCGTTCATGGAGCGGAACGCGAAGATCGGCGGGATCACCTCGATCGCCGATCACGTCAAGCGCATGCATCAGGCGGCGAACAACGGTGATCCGGCGTATTACACGATCCCCGACAATCAGCGGCTGATCGCTCAATATCTCCTGCTATACGGAATGTCGGCCGGGCCGGACGGCCTGAGCGCCTTCGTCGATGCGGACTATCAACGGGCGGTCATTCGCGCCCTGAGCAAAACCGACAGCGCGGCGTTCTCCCGCGCGCTGTTGAGCCAGTTGCAGGACTACGCCGCGCAACGCTTCCGCGGTCTTCCCGTGACCGTCGAGATCGCGGGGGGAACGCTCGGGGTCCAGACGGCAATGAACGACATCGTGGTGCACGACAAGATCATCAACACGCTGCAGGTGGGGGGCATCATCTTTCTGTTGTCGGCGCTGGTGTTGCGCTCAATCCTCGGCGGCCTGTTCGTGCTGCTGCCGCTGGCGCTCGCCGTTGTCGTCAACTTGGGAATCATGGGCTGGTCGCACACCTGGCTCGACATGACGACGGCGGCAATCACCGCCATGGGGATCAGTATCGGTGCCGATTTCGCCATTTATCTCATCTTTCGTGTGCGCGAGGAGGCGGCGACCGCGGCGTCGTTGGAAGATGCCGTGCGTGCCGGTTTGCACACCTCAGGCAAAGCCATCTTCTTCGTCGCCTCGGCGGTTGCCTTGGGGTATATGGTCTTGCCGTTTGCGGGCTTCAGCATCTGGACGCGCCTCGGCGTGCTGACCGCCATCATCGTCAGCGTGAGCGCGCTGGCGACGCTGACGGTGATCCCGTCGCTGGCATTGCTGGGACGCCCGCGATTCCTGGTGGGCACGCGGCGCTTCGCCGTTCCGGAAGCGGGCGGACAACGCCTGGCCGGTGGCGGGCGCTGACGAGAGCATTGCCGAGGACCGTGATGGTTGGCTTTGAGCTATCCGATGAGCAGCGCGAGCGGCAGGCGCGCGCGCGGGCGTTCGTACAAAGCGAGATCGCCCCGGCCGTCGTCGCCATCGACGACGCTGGAGCGTTCCCGTGGCCCGTCGTCGAGAAGGGCATCCGCTTTGGCTTGACGACGATGCTGATTCCCACGACGTACGGAGGCGCAGGCTATGACAACCTGTCCGCCGGCTTGGTGCTCGAGGAGCTCGGCGCCGCCTGTGCCGGCGTGGCCACCATATTCGGCGCCTCGATTCTCGGCATTGGACCGATCGTGCTCTTGGGTTCCGAAGCGCAGAAGCAGCGCTGGCTCGGGCGCATCACCGCGGACGAGAGTGGGCGGTTCCTGTGCGCGTTTGCCGTAACCGAAGCCGCCGCCGGCTCGGCGGCCGCGTCGGGGCACCCGCAGTTCGGCGTGCAGCTGCGCGGGCAGCGCGACGGCGACAGCTACCTCTTGTCGGGTCGCAAGTGCTTCATCTCCAACGGCAGTGTGGCGCGCCTGTACACGGTCTTGGCGCGCACCCACCCCACCAAGGCCGCGCTCGGCGGCCTCTCATTCTTCGCGGTTGAGGCGAGCGGCGTGCGCATCGGCCGGGTGGAACAGAAGCTGGGACAGCGCGCCTGCCCCGCCGCGGAGGTGTTGTTCGAGGAAACGTGCGTGCCGGTGGACGACCTGCTCGGGCGCGAAGGCATCGGGGCCATCGGTCTGACGCAGACCATCTCGATTTCGACGCCGCTGGTCGCCGCCATCTGCGTCGGGGTGGCGCGGCAGGCAACGGAGCTGGCGCTGGCGCACGCGCGCCGGGCAACCCCATCGCTGTTGGACGACCAGGGAGTCGCCATGCGGCTCTTCGATATGGCGACGTCGGTCGAAGCAGCCCGCAATCTCGTCTGGCGGGCCCTGTGTGAGAACGACCGCCGCCGCGATCCGGCGAGCGGCAGACTCCTGGGCGCTCCCAACCTCAAGTTGGCGGCGATGGCCAAGGTGTTTGCGTCGGATGCGTGCGTGCGTCTGGTCGACGACGCGCTGCGGATCATCGGCCCCGCCGCGGTCACCGGAAACCACCCGATCAGCAAGCTCGTGCGCGACGCGAAGTTGATGCAGATCTTCGAAGGGACGAACCAGATTCACCGCATCGCCACGGCTCGGTTACTGTAGCGCCGGTGGCGGGCGTCAGAGTGGCGACCGCCTGGCCGTCGGAGAATCACGAAAAGACGAAATCTCGAAAGCACGAAAAGGGAAGAAGCGGCAATCCTTCCTCTTTTTCGTGCTTTCCCCTTTTCGTGATTCTCTGTTGGTTGTGGCCAACCGCCCGCTACCGTCTGTGGATCGATTCGCGTCTCAGCTTCACTCAGCATCCGGGCGGGCGCGGAACAGGATCCAGAGTGCGGCCGGGAGGGCGGTGAAATCCGCCACCATCGAGAGCACGAAGGCGAGCGCCGCGAGGACCCCGAACTGACGCATCGGCGGCAGATCGGCGAGCCCAAAGGCGAGGAAGCCGCCGGCGTTGATGAGCGTCGCAAACATGATCGCCCGCCCGGCAATGCGCAAGGTGTGGCGCAGCGACTCCTCTACCGTTCCGTCCTGCCGCTTCTCGAGGAAGTGATAGAAGAAATGGATCTGATCGTTCTCCGACGTGCCGAGCACCGTGGAGGCAATCAGGATCGTCGCGATGTTGAGCCGCATGCCGCACAACCGCATGATCAGGAACATCACCAGGATCGCGAAGATGGAGGGAATCATGGCCATCAGCCGCGCCGTGCCGTTGCGGAAAACAAGCAGAAACGCGCCGAAGATGACGATCATGGTCAATCCAAAACTCTCGATCAGCGTCGGCACCAGGTTCTGCGCCATCTTGGCGTGCAACGGGTTCAATCCGACCGTGCGCATCTCGAACTGGTGCAGCGCGGGATGCGCCGCAACCGCTGCCTGCCAGTGTCGGCGAATCGAGGCATCGAGGCGTTGAAACCCTTCGTACTCCGCCGTGCGCGTGATCACCGTCACCTGTGTCTGCGCCAGCATGTGCGGCTGCACAAAGCCCTGCAGCATCGGCTCGGTGGCCATCAAGCCTTCGAGATCGCCGGCAAGCTGCTCGACCTCCTGGGGGTCGTCGGGCCAGCGGTCGCCGGCTCCCCCGACATAGCGGAACATGCGCAAGATCGTCGTCAGATCGACGGCCGCGCCAACATCAGGATCGCCTTCGAGCGCTTGCTGAAAGCTGTGCAGGCCCGTCAGCACACCGGGATCGGACACGGCGCCGAGCGGCCCCTTGAGCCACACCTGGGTGATCGACAGCCCGGGGATCATCGGCTGCAGGCGCCGGATGTCCTTGTACAGCGGCGAGTCGTGATCCATGTACTCGACCGGATCGGTCAGAATCGGCACCCGCCCGATGAGGCCCGGAAACCCGAACAACGCGATGCCGCCGCACGCGCTCAACACCAACGACCCGATGACCAGCGCCCAACGCCAGCGATAGGTGAAGCGCGGCAACCAGGTGGCGAAGCGAATCAGCCACGCGCCCGCCGGGCCGCGCTCCTGCTCGGTCGGCGTCTGCAGGATCTTTTGCAACGCCGGAAAGAGGGTGAACACAATGACCCACGTGAACACCATTCCGGCCGCAACCCAGAGGCCCATCTCGTGAATCGGCCGGATATTGGACACCATCAGCGCCGCAAAGCCGGCCGCCGTTGCGAACAGCGACGCGGTGCACGCCACAAACTTGTTGGTCAACGCGAAGATTTGATGCGCGTCGACCGACGAGTCTGCCGGCCGTTCGACGAAGCGTGAATGAATGTACACCAACGTTGCCGTTGCGGTGACCAGAATCGTCATCGGCACCATGGGTGAGACGATCGTCAGCATGCCGCCGGTCGCCCCGATGTAGCCGACGGAGGTTGCCAAGCAGACCCCGAGCGTAATCAGAAATGCCGTGAGGGTGCGCAGCGAGCGGTACAGCACGAGATTGAAGACAATGACGAATACGGTGAACAACACGAAGTAGCGCCACGCCGAGCGCAGCGTGTCATCGAGATAGACGTTGACGTACGGTTGCCCCAGCTTGTGAAGCGCCTGCCGCGCCACGGCGTCCGGCACCGCTTGCTCGATGGCAAGGTCGATCGCCGCCAGCGTCCGCCCGCGCTCCTCGTTGCCGTGCACGTCGATGATCAGCCCGATGGCCAACGAGCGGTCGCCGACCAAGCCTTGCTTGCGAAACAAGTCGGTGCCGGTGACGAACTCCCGGAAGGCCTCGATTTGCTCGGCTGTCGGCTCGAAGCCGGCGCGGGCGCGCCGAAATACCGACAGCGCAGAATTTGCGGTCACGTGCGCGATCGGACGCAGCGCGCGCTCGATGCGGTCCACCTCTTCGATCACCGTTGGCGACAACGGTTGGTCGGCCTCTACCAACAGCAGCGCGAACTCGCCCGCACCGAAGACGCGCTGAAAATCCTGCGTGGCGACGTAGTCCGGATCACTCGCGGTAATCAGTCGATCGAGAGAATTGTCCTGGCGCACCCGCGCCGCGAAATACGCGCTGGGAATCAACAGCAGGGCATAGCAGGCAACAATGTACCAGCGTCTGGCGACGACAAACGCAAAGAACGGGGAGAATCGGCTGCCAGTTGTCTCGGTCACGGTGGCCTCGGGCCGGCATCGTGCTCCGATCCGGTTTCGCCTGCAAGGACGGAGCCTATTTCGTCTTCTTGGCCGCTTGCCGCTTGATCACGAACTCGCCGAAGGTGACGCCCAGGTCGATGCCCTTGCCGGTTCCCGACAATGCCAGTGAGACCGTCCCTTTGGTGACCACCCGGGCCGATGACGACTCGCCCATGCCGGCATGCGCGTCCGCCGACGCGTAGCTTCCGAATAGCTCGTCGATGTCCGCGACATCGGAAAACGTTCCGCTGCCATTGGAGATCTTCGACTTGCCAGCCGTCAACCCGCCACCTTTCGCGCGCAGCGCCACCCGTGCCCACTGGCCATTGTCGCAGGTGATCGTGCCGCTGCCGGTCGCCGTCGAGTAGAGCACCGACCATCCGGCCATCGAGTACTTCATCGTGCACTTGGTCGACTCACCCGACGCCGGACGAGTCAACACCGCTGTAGACAGCAACGCCACCATCATTACCCGCCTGACCCAGCTTGCTCCCATCTCTCCCTCCTCACCTGATCAGCTTTGCGGTTCTTTCTACAGCATACGGAACCCAGTTGCACATCAAGGCGCGCCCACTGCATTTCAGTCTACGCGGTACGAGGATTGCGTAAAGAATAATTGCGTGTTGGAATTGCGTGTTGGAATGGAATCGCAATCTCGCCAGGCCCCGCGGGCGGCTTCTATTCTATGGTCCGCTCCCGTTGGTCGCTAGGAACCCAAGTCCGACAGATTCCTCGTACAATCGGACTCTGATTTTTCTTGGCTCGGGAGGTGCAAGCTGACCCATGAGGAGGGCTCCGACACGGCCAGACCTCGCGCCGTTTCCGCGCTGATCGTCATCGACCATCAGCGCGGGGCGCAGCCGGACAACGACGACCGACGGCTGGCGGGAGTTGTTACGCTGACCAGCAGCTATCTCATCTGGTCACATTGGAACGTCAGAGCCTCATGGCACCGCATCATTACGAACTACAACCAGGACTCCGACGTGGTCCTTGGAGGCATCGGTTATCGCTTTTGAACCCTTGAACGGCGTCGTCGCCTGTCGCGATGCTCTGCGCGCGCATCAATCCGCGTCCCCGGCACGTTGGGGGGGGTGAGCCTCCTTGTGGTTCGCCCCGCGATGCCGTAGCAGCGACGTCATGCAGTTTCGGCTGCCACTCGTGGTCCTCGCCCTCGTCGCGCTCGCCAGCATGTGTGCGCGGCAAGCCGTCGCCATCGATCTCAAATTCAAAGTGAGTCTCGGCTATCACTACAGCTCCGGAACCTATGGCACGTCGAGCACCACCGAGATCGCGTATGTACCACTGATTGCCAAGGCAGAGATCGGCGCGTGGACCATCCAGGGAACCGTACCGTATCTGCGGATCAGCGGCCCGGCCGGAATCGTGCCAGTCGGCGGTGCCGTAGCTCCGACCGCCGGCGGCACGGCCGATGGGCTCGGCGACGTGCTCCTGCGCGGCGCATACACGTTTGATCCGCTGGCGACGTGGATGCCGTTCGTGGATGTGGCAGCGCTCATCAAGTTTCCGACCGCGAGCCGGAGCGCGGGCCTCGGGACTGGCGAGTTCGATTACGGCTTCGAGCTCGAGGCCTTTGAGGAACTGGGGAAATGCACGCCATTTGCCATGGTTGGCTATCGCTTCCTGGGGAGCCCGCCGGGCACTGACTTGGACAACGTTCTGGTAGGCTCCATCGGCATGATCTACCGCATCATCGAGCCAGTGCACGCCGGGCTATTTCTGGACTACCGGCAGTCACCCTCGGCAAGAGTGGGCGAGCTTCTCGATCTGGTTCCGTTCGGCTCGTGGCAGATCGACCCGCACTGGTCCGTCGACCTCTACGCTTCCGCGGGCCTCGCGCGGGGCAGTCCCGATGCCGGCACCGGCCTGCAGTTGGCGTACTCGTGGTGATGTCGCGATGCGGACAGGAGTCACTGATGACTGATCAGTGATGAGGGATGAGTAATCTCGCCATCCACTGCCGCCGTCACGGCCGGTGCGGGATCTCTGGTCTCACCGGAAGCGGCGGGCGATCGGGACGAGGCGGGCGATCCGGCGGCCGCGGCAGTGACGGACGATCGGGCGGCTGCGGGATCGGCGGGCGATCGGGAATTTGCGGCAGCGCCGGCCGATCGGGCGGCTCCGGCAACGAGGGACGATTCGGCATCGGTGGCATGGAAGAGTGATCACCCGGTTGCGGTACTGGCGGACGATCGTTCCACATGGGTTCTGGCGCGCCGGCGCCCTCCGCCTTCGCACCCCAGTCATCGTGAGGCGGCGGGCCTCCCCCCTCTCCGGGCCTCGATGGATCTGGCGGCGGGGCGGCACCGGCACTCCGCCCCTCGCCAACTCTGCCGCCGCTCGACGCGGGGGCATCACGCGGTAACAGCGGCGGAAGCGACGGCAACTCATCCATGACGCCGATGCGTTCAACGATCACGTGGCGATTCTGGACGACGGCTTGAACGCGGATGCGCGTATCGAGTCCGGACAGCCGCTGCACATCTTGCGCCGTTGCCGGGGACACCTCGACCGCGAAAGCGCCCACCTGCAACTGCCCCCCAGCGGTTGCGCGTGCGAACCCCTCGATTTCGACGCGCGCAACGTGGCCGTCAAACGGAACGCGCGGCATCGCCACGACCGAGTTGGCCGCAAGCGCAGTGCCGTCCCAGTGACCCGCGACGTGCACCTCATCGCCGATGGCGACGGACACCGGGGTTTCGAGGCGCACCGCCGTGCCTGCAATCCAGAGCATCCCGGCATCGAGGTTGGTAACGGGTCCCACCACGTGCGCAAGCTCGCGCGGCTCGATACGGCTGGCGCGCGACGCCACCACGATTCCGTCTTCGCGGCGCATGCCACTGATCTGCACATACGATTGGAGCGGGAATGCGGTTGCGACCGCGGCGGATTCCCCGTCGGCGGCACGGGTCAGCGGAGACAATGATACCGTCTGACCAACGACGTCGATCTCATTGTGCAGCGCATCGACGCGCGTCACTGGCCCGCTGACGACGTGGCGCACGGAGATTTGCTGCGCCTGCAGCTCCGTACCACTGCCGCTCGCTACGGCCTCGACCACCTGCCCGACCGCGAGCTGTGCCGCCGCGGCGGCTTGCCCGTCAATCCGGATGGGGGTGTCGGTGCCGTAGTGAATCTCGACCCCGCCGACACAGATGCTCGCAAAACCCGTCACCGTGCCGATGACACCCGTGTCGGCGTCCGCGGAGACGCCTGTCCCACCGATGCCGCCTTCGTCGTCCGGACGCGAGGGCCGGAAGCCGGTACCGCCGATGCCTCCATCATCGGGACGCATCGAGGAGATCCCCGTCCCACCGATGCCGCCCTCATCCGGACGCGGCCGGCCGCCGCCGGCACAGCCGCGCTGCGCCGCACACCGTGCCGGTGCGGCAAACGAGAGGAGCGCGAAAAGCAGGGCCACCAGCGCGTGTCGCAGACGCCGCTCAGTCGTCATCGGCCTGCTCCGCGCCTTCGGCTGCCTCGTCTTCACGAAAGAAATACACGCCAAAGTTGACGCGGTGTGAAGCCCCGGGTGTTCCCGAATCCCGTTGCTGGAACTGCAACGCGCGCGCGTTGAGCTCCTGCAAGACCTGCATGCCGCGCAGCTTGGCCAACTCGGTCAACTCCGCCACCGCCGCCGGACTCAAGTTATTGTAGTGCACGCTGCGCTCCAGGAATGGCTCCGCTCCACCCAGCATATTGTGCACTGCCGCCGCGACGTGATCGTGGAGATTACGCCCGAAATAATACGTCATCTCCTCTGAACCACGCGCCGGCACGAACGCCTGGACATTCAGGTGCACACGGTCTTGCTCGTCGAGCTGCGCGATGCCGAGACGCAGCCACTCGTCGAGTACGACGCGCGGTCGGATATCGGTGTTGAGTGAGCGCACCAGCGACTCGAAGGAGTGTTCACCGCCCGATGGCAACCGGGGCAACGGTTGCGGGGCCCCATGCTCGTCGAGATATTCCGGCAACGTCGTCCAACGCGCCATGAGCTGGGAGCTCAGCGAAGCGACGCGCGGCGGGCGCAACGCCAGATGCGGCTCGCCGCGCAAGCGCTTCACGTCCTTGCGATGCACCCCAGTTATCAGCGTGATGCGACTGTCCGTCTGCGGCTTCCCCGCGACGGGGAATTCCTTCACCGCCACGTCGATGTAGATCCGCCGCAGCAGATTCGCTGCAAGCGGAAATGGAATCGAGCGGTGAATCAGGAGCCGCACCAACGGCCTCAGCAGGCGTTGCATCGCTGCGATGAGCGTCTCGGGCACGGCGGTAGCGGTGGAATTTTCCATAGACCCCAAGACCGTGGGATTATTTACCACAGATTTTTCCAGAATTCCACTTGACGTGGGAAATATTCCCACGTACTCTTCGTCGCGCGTGGGAATATTAACCACGCAATGCGACGCGAAGGAGTTCGAATGAGGAATCAAACTTCTCAGGTCCGTCAGAGGTTGGCAGCCATCGCTCCACGCAGCAACTCCGCTGTGCCGGCGCGCCGAGCGCGCGCCTCACGCGCAAAGGTGGTGATCCGGGCTCTGACACTCGTGCTTGCAGGTGCGCTCTGCGCAACATTTTCCCTGCCGGTCGCGGCGGAGAACGCAGCGACGGTCCCCGAGTCCACACGGGCTCAGCCACTCGCGGTGCAGGCGCTGATCGTTAACGGGCAGGCGACATCCGGCTACCCGTCAGTCGGCGCGTTGCTGTTGTACGCTGATGCCACCGCGTCCAGCTTCTACGGCGCGTGCTCCGGGATCCTCATCGGCTGTCGGACATTCCTGACGGCCGCACACTGCGTGTGCCCGGACAACGCGAGCGATGCCGCCACCTGCGAACGCGAAGGAAAGTCCGACCCCTCTACGCTACGCGTTTTCCTTCAAGCAGCCGGCATCGTTCCGGTCGCCGATGTTGCCATCGCCCCCAACTACACCTTTGCAGTCGGCGGAGATGTTGCGGTCATCACCCTCGCCACGCCGGTGACGGGCGTTGCTCCGAGCGCCCTCAACACGGCGCACCGACCGGAGATCGGCACTGCCGCCACCATCGTCGGCTACGGCACCACCGCTACGGGCCGCGGCAGCACCGACGACAGCGGCCTCAAGCGTATGGGCACGGTGACCACCGCGGCTTGTCCAACGGACATTCCCAGCGAGGCGCACATCTGCTGGGAATTCGGCGGCAGCGGCGCCAACTCGTGCGAGGGCGATTCTGGCGGACCGCTCTTTGTGGATTTCGGCGGCGGCATGGTTCTCGCCGGCGTCACTTCGGGTGGCCACAGTTTCAACTGCTTGGCGCCCGACAGCGCATTCGACGCCGATGTCTTCGTCAACCGGGCATGGATTGCAGACACCGCTGGTACCGACTTGGGCACTGAAAGCTGCGATCTCCCGGCCGTGGGCACGGCACTGACCACGACTTCATTGAGCGACGGCGATCTCTCCTCGGCCGGCTCGGAGGCGCGCGCGCAGTTCGAAGTTCCGGATGGGACCGCGGTGCTACGCATCGCGCTCAACGCACAGATCGGCAGCGGCTCGGGGTTTGCCAGCGAGCTGAACGACTTCGATCTCTTCGCGCGCGCCGGGAGCGCGCCCACCACGCAGGTGTTTGATTGCGCCGACACCAACCCGACGCCGTTTGGATCCTGTGAGATCACCGCACCCCGTTCGGGCACTTGGCATGTTTTGATCAGGCGCAATCTGGGCGCCGGTGCCTACCAGGTCGCGGCAACGATGTTTGCAGCCGCGGCCGCTCTTCCGTGTACCGGTGACTGCAATGGCGACGGTGCCGTCACCGTCGACGAGATGGTCACTGGTGTCGCCGTTGTCCTGGGCAGCGCCGACCTCGGCGTCTGTAACGCCTTGGATGCAAACGGGGACGGCATGGTGACGGTCGATGAGATTGTCGCGGCGGTGACGTACGCCCTCAACGGGTGCCCGCGGCCCTGAAAACGAAAGGAGGAGTCTATGAGATGGCACCCCGGTCTCGGCGGCGAATGTCTTCTCGACCCGGGGTGACGTTCCGTAATGCCGGTCAACAATGCATTCACTCACTGTAATTCCAACAACCAACTGACAGGAGATCTTACATGATCAAGACACATTGGAAGTCGATGGCGGCAATCCTCGCAATTGGCACACTCGCGCTGACCGTGCAGGCCTGGGCGCGTCCCTTTCCTCACGGCGGAGGTGGGCCGGACGGTCCTGGCCCGGAAGGTCCTGGCCTACACGGCGGACCGGGCGGATTTGGCGTGCTGCATTTCGGTCCGTTGATCGAGCAACTGATCTTCCCCTGCCGCAACGACTGCGTCGAGGCTGAGCACAGTTGCCGCGATGCCGCCGAGTCGGCTGCCCTCACCTGCGCGGAGCAAACCTGCGCGGCGACAATCGCGAGCGCACAGACTGACTGCGCGGCCGATCGGTCCTCGCAAGCCTGCCTCACCGACGTGAGCACATTGATCACGTGCGTCCAGCCCTGCATCACCACCGAAGCCGCAGCTCTCCCGGCGTGTGCCGCCACGTACAAGGCGTGTTCGAGCGCGTGCAACCCGACACCGACACCGACGCCGTGAAGTGCGCTCACCGACGCACCCGCATCGCGGCTGGGCGGCAGACCCTCCTGCCGTCCAGCCGCCGGCGGCCTCGGTGATGCCATACGTATGGAGACGACTCATGGGCAAGGGACAGACAAATTCGGAGAGCCGGATCTTCACTGTTGAATCTGCCAACTGCGAGCAGCGCGGAGGTCATATGATTATTCTCAGTGCACTACTCTGGACGTGCCTCATGTCATTGCTGACCGTGGCAACCGCCCAGGCGGGGCCCGCCGATCGGCACAACCGCGGGCAGCGTTTGCGGGTGGTGTATCCAACGGGGTTCGGCGCGCCGCTGCCCGCCGTGGCACATAATCCGTTGGACCTGGAAGGCTTCGCCAGCGGCCAGCTCGACTTCAAGGAAGTCGAAACGCTGCCGCAAATCGGGCCGGTGTTCAACGGCGTGTCCTGTGCGGGTTGCCACTCGCACCCGGCCATCGGTGGCGCCGGCTTGTTCATCAACGAGATCCGGGTGCGCAACAACACTCAGCCGGGTCCGGTCCACATCTTCGCGGTGGACAACATGCTGCGCCGGGGTGCGCAATCTCAGGCGGGTACACCGATCTTCACCAGCGGAATCGAGGCAGAGCCGTTGGGCTGTCAGATCACCGTGCCGGGTTGCCAGCTCTCGGTCTGCCAGCTCGAAGAAGCGGCCGCGACGACGTTCAACACCACCTTGCCGACCTGCGACCCGACGGCGGCAGACTTTGTCGGTGGAGGAAATTGTATCGTCGGACGCGCCGCGACGCCGCTCTTTGGCCTGGGCCTCGTCGAGGCGGTCGCCGACGCGGCATTGATCCAACTCGCGCAAAGCGAAGCGCCGGCGATGCGTGGAACGGTCAAGCAGGTGGTCGAGAACGGCGCCTCGCGCGTGGCGCGTTTCGGCTGGAAAAACGACCATGCCACGTTGCGCGCGTTTTCCGGCGACGCCTACCTCCACGAGATGGGCATCACGAACCCGGACAACCCGCTGCCCATCAGCACCTGCGCACGCAACCAGACGCAGTTCGGGATCACCCTGCAGACGAACGACGACCCGGAGGATTCGCCAGGCACCGACGGGCGCGCGGACGTCGACCGGTTCGTGGACTTCATGCGGGCGTTGGATGTCCCTCCCACACTGCCGCGCGACGCGTCCGCCCAATACGGCGCACGCTTGTTCACGCAGATCGGCTGTCAGTCCTGTCACACGTCGAGTCTGACCACGGCGCCGGACCCGGCCTCGTTCATCCCGCCGACCACCGGTAATGTTCCGATCAGCGCAACCCTCAACACCGCCCTTGCGAATCGGACCTTTCATCCGTACTCCGACTTCCTCCTGCACGACATGGGCTCGCTGGGTGACGGGATTACCTCCGGGGTGGCAAGTCCGGGGATGATGCGCACGGTGCCGTTGTGGGGCGTACGCGCGCGCTCGCGTTTCCTGCACGATGGCCGAGCGGCCACGCTGACTGAGGCGATCACCTTGCACGCCGGACAGGGCGCCGCCGCCGCGGCTGCGTTCCAGGGGCTGTCGGCAACCCAGCAGCAAGACATAATCGATTTCCTCAACACCATATGAGGCCGGCGTCCGGTGTCCTTTCTATGCTCCGCTCTCTTTTCTTTGGTCGCTAGACGCTGCCAAATCCCGCAGACTGCAAGAACCTGCGTTCGACAGCGTCTCTATACTTCGTTCCCGGTGGGTCGCTATGGAATTCCAAATCCGCAAGACTGCCAGCCAACGCATGGCACGCCCAGGGTTCATTGTACTGGTCCTGTTGCTCCTCGGCGCGCCGCTCGCGCACGCCGCTGAGCGTTTCGCGTTGCGCAACTCCGTGTCGGCGCGCGCCACCGCCGCGCGCTGGTTGCGTGGCGCCGATCCGGACGAGTCGTTGGAGATGTCGGTCACCCTGCAGCTCCGGCGGACAAATGAGCTCGCCGGACTCCTCGTGGCGCTGCAAGACCCGGGATCACCCTTGTATCATCAGTGGCTCACGCCGGACGGATTCGTCGCCCGCTTCGGGCCCTCGCCCGGCGACTACAACGCTGCCGTCGATTGGCTGCAGCAGGAAGGGTTCGTGATCAATCCGAAGGCGAGCAGCGGGCGCATCGATTTCCGTGGCACCGTGGCGAACGTGGAACGCACCTTCGGCGTCCGCATGAATCACTACAGCCATCGCGGGCGGACTCCGCTGGCGAACGACAGTCCTCCGCTGCTTCCGCCCCAGTTCCGCGACACCGTGGCGTTCATTCGGTTGAACACCTTCCCACTGGCCGAGCCGCTGCTGCGCCTCGAGAGCACTACCGGGCCGTTCAACACCATGGCTCCGTCCGACATGTACACCGCATACGATATGCGGTCCCTGCTCGACGCCGGCGTAAACGGCGCGGGGCAGACGATTGCCGTCGTTGCGCGTTCCGATTTCAAGCTCAGCGACGTCGCCAGTTTCGCAACGCAGTTTGGTGTTGGGGCCGGTTCTCCCGTAAAAGCGTTCCCGTCGACCAACCCCGGCATTGGCGCGCCCGCCGGCGCCTGCGAGGGGATCCACAATCAGCACCAGCTCCAGGATTGTCTCCAAGGCGAGGAAGCCGAAGTGCTGCTCGACACCGAGTGGGCCAGCGCCATGGCGCCGGGGGCCACGGTGCTGGTGGACATCAGCGGAGCGGACATCGATCTCTCGCTGCTGGACATCGTCACCCATCATCCGGAGGCCAAGACGATTACCATGAGCTTCGGATCCTGCGAGCGCTTGGACAGCTCCGACCTGAGCCTCTTTGGGCCCATGTATGCACAGGCGGCAGCACAGGGGCAGACGGTGCTCGTGGCCACCGGCGATGACGGCGCCGACGAATGCCAGGACGGACACGGCGCCAGCGTGAACGTTTTGGCCAGTGATGAGAACGTCATTGCGGTTGGTGGAACCGCGCTCAATCCCGGGTTTGACATGAATGGCGACGCCACCGGCTTCGTCAGTGAACGCGTGTGGAACGACAGCACCGGCGCTTCGGGTGGCGGTGCAAGCACCCTGGTTGCAAAGCCCAGCTACCAGAGCGTCGCGGGAGTACCCGCGGACGGGGCGCGCGACCAGCCCGATGTCGCGCTGCTCGCCAGCCCGTCGACGGCCGGATATGTTGTAGTGATCGAGGGGGCTATCGCGGTTATCGGCGGGACCAGTGCGGCAACGCCGAGCTGGGCGGGGATCGTGGCAATGCTCAACCAAGCCACGCGCGCCGACGGGGCGGGGGCCTTGAACCCGCTGCTGTACACGCTTGGGAGACAACAGTACGCGCAAGATGGCGCAGCGGTGTTCCACGACATCACGAGCGGCAACAACACCTTCGACCACGTCTCCGGCTACAGCGCCGGCCCGGGCTACGATCTCTCCACCGGTCTGGGAACCCCGGACGTCGCCGTGCTCGCGCAGGCTCTCGTTGCGCTCGTCAGCCCACCGGCTACGCCCTCCCCACCCCCGCAAACAAATGCGTGCGTCGGCGACTGCAACAACGATCAGGTCGTGACCGTCGACGAGATTCTTACGCTGGTCAACATCAGCCTCGGCCGAGCGGACATCTCGGTCTGTCCCGCCGGGGATGCGAACCACGACGGCCAGATCACCGTCGATGAGATGGTCGACGCCGTGAACAACGCGATCAACGGCTGCAGCGGCTGACCTCGGCGCCGCGCCTCCAGGCTATGGCGCGCCTACCCGCCGATAGCTGATCGTCGATAGCAAATGGGCTGCATCCGGAACCATCTGCCATCAGCGATCAGCTATCAGCCATCAGCGTGGAGACCTCAAGTATACGCCGTGCGGCTAATCTGGTAGAAAGCCCGTCCGGGCAGCAATCGTTTCTCAACCTTATCGGGGAGGATGCGAATGAAGTACATGATCAGCTGGTTCGAACGTCCGCAGGGTTCGCCGATGGAATACGAGAATGCCCAGAAGCGCATCCTCGAAGTCTTCGGCCAATGGAAGGCACCGGGCAATTTCAAGATCGATTTCTTTGTGATCCGAGTCGGCGAGTGGGGCGGACACATGCTGATGGAATGCGACGATCCGGTGACCATTCACAAGTTCTGTTCGATGCTCCCTGCGTTCGTGTTCGAGGTGCACCCTGTCATCCCGGTTGAAGAAGCCGTCCGCGGCGAGCTCGAGGTCATCGCCTGGCGAGACGGCCTGAAACGCAAGTGAGAGTGGGCATCGCCCTCGGCCTCTCTTCTCGCGGCGGCCGCCGCCTCGTTACTTCGGCTCTAGGCCCGGTGGGGTCCAGGACTTCGCAAGGACCCGGCGGACCATGGGAACAAAGGTTTCGAGCGGCTCGCTGGAGTAGTCAGGATCGAACGACACTTCGTCGTATTGGGCGCAGAATTCCGCGGTGCGTTCGAAGTACGGATTGTCCCGGAAGGCTTCCCGGCCATTCGGATCAATGCCGACGTTGCCGCCATAGAAGTAGGTCTGGAACAAGGGGTGGTGCAGCAGCATCCAGTGGTTGGCCTCACTGATAAAGGGGCGCAGCACCGCGGCGAGGACCTCGCCGTGGTTGAGCGGACCCAACGCCTCGCCGATATCGTGCAGCAGGGCCACGACCACGTATTCCTCGTCGCGCCCATCGCGCAGCGCCCGGGTTGCCGCTTGCAGCGAGTGCGTTCGCCGGTCAACCGGATAGGCCTCGTCCCCGCCCAGGCTGTCGAGCAGGCTGAGCAGTAGATCAGGCAGCCGTTCCAGGTTCTGCTCGTGGACGCGCCGCAGAACCGCGAAGTCGCCGCGGGTCATATCGTCCATCCGATGAAAGTGCATCTTCGCGCCTGCGGTATCGCCGGAGCGGCCCGCGGCGCCGTCGTCAGAAATGTCGTTACCAACGTGAGACCGAGTGGAAGTGGCCATTGCCGCTCAGCTCATGCAGCCTTCCAGCACACTGTTGACGGACGCGATCACTTCGTTGATCGTCACGCTGCCGTCCCCATCGATATCGACGTTGAAGCACCCGGAAACCGGCGCGTTGCCCAAGGCGATGTTGACCGCCGCGATCACCTCGTTGATGGTCACTGAGCCGTCGCCGTCGCAGTCGCCGGGGCAGACGAGGCCGCGGATCGTCGGCGTCGCGGTCGATCCCGGCGGCACCGTCGGCGTCGGGGTGCGCGTCGGCTCCGCCGCGGCGAGGTCGACGTAACCGACCTCGGACAAGTCGTAGATACCGAAGTAGAGTCGCCCGTCGTTGCGGCCGACGATGCCGGTGGGCCCCGAATCGGCGCCCGGCAGATCGAACTTGGTGATGCGGCCGTCGCGCGCGATGCGGCCGAGCCGATTCGCGGCGAGCTCCGTGAACCACATCGCGCCATCGGGACCGAGCGTTATGTATTGCGGAAATGAGCCGGAGATCGGCGTGCCGAGCTCGGTAACCACCCCCTGTGTGGTGATGCGGGCGACGCGGCCGGCGTTGTTCTCGGTGAAATAGATGTTGCCGTCCCAGCCCACCGCGATGCCCCACGGTTCGCTGTTGGCGGTGGGAACCGCGAACTCGTTCAGCTCGCCGCTGGTCGACATGCGGCCGATCTTGTTGATGCCGGGTTCGGTGAACCATAGGTTGCCGTCGGGACCGACGGTGATGCTTTGCGGATTGCGCGTGACGACGGCGACGCGCGGCCGCGCCGCAGTCGCGGGGGCGGCATTGCCGAGCGGGAAGCGCTTGATAAAGCCTTGCGGGGTGATGCGCCCGATGCTGTCCGCGTCGAACTCGGTGAACCAGTAGTTGCCGTCGGGGCCGCGCACGATGTCCTGCGGGCTGCTGGGCGGCGACGGAATCGCGAACTCGACGAGGTCGCCGTCGACCGTGATGTGACCGATGCTGTTGGACTCCTGGTTGGTGAACCAGGCACTGCCGTCCGGATCGACAGCGACCGCGGTCGGCGTATGACCGCCGCCAAGCTCCTGTTGCACCACACTGCCGTTCGGGCCGATGCGGCCGATGCGGTTGCCGCCGGCGTCGGCGTACCACACGCTGTCGTCCGCCCCATGCGCCAACCCTAGTGGCGCGCCGTCCGGGACGTTGAGGAAGTTGAACGCCAGACTATCCAATCGGCCAATTTGGTTGGCCTGCGGTTGCGTGAACCAGAGGCCACCGTCGAGCCCGACGGTGATGTCTTGGGCGGTATGGGTCTCGTCGAGAAAAAGGATCTCTTGGGCGGTGCCGGCGAGGTTGATGCGCCAGATGCCGCCGCTGTCGGTCGTAAACCAGAGATTGTCCTCCGGCCCGCGCGTGATGGCCAGGGGAATCCCGTCAAGGGTCACGTCCGGAAAGTCGGTCACTGCACCGCTCGTCGTGATGCGGTGGACGCTCGGCGGGTTTTCTCTCGTAAACCAGAGCGCGCCGTCCGGGCCGGCGGTAATGGCGATCGCATCGCCGCCGGCGTCGAAGCTGCGGCTCTGTCCACCGGTGGTGATGCGGCCGACTCCGAAGCTCGTGTACCACAGAGCGTCGTCGGGTCCGCGCGTGATGAAGCCCGCCGGATTGTCGATGGTGAATTCGCTCACCGTGCCGCTCGGCGTGATACGGCCGATGGTCCCTGCCCCGAGGACGCCGCGCAAGCCTGTTACGGCGCTTTGAAAACGCTGCTCGGTGAACCACAAATTGCCGTCCGCACCGGCGGTGATGTCGATGGAACGCGCCATCTCCGTCGCCAGTGGAAATTCGGTGATGTCGCCGCTCGCCGTGATACGGCCGATGGCCGACGTATCGAACTCCGTAAACCACAAGTTGTTGTCGCTGCCCGTCGTGATGAAACCTGGGCTGTGGTTGGTGAGCGGAGGGAGGGGGAACTCCGTAATGACGCGGTCGGCATCGAGACGGCCGATGCGGTCCTGGTCACGCTCGGTGAACCAGATGTCGCCGAGCGGCCCGGTGGTGATGCCGAGCGGGGAGCTGTTAGCCGTCGTCACGGGGAAATACTCGACGGCGTTCTCAACGATGATCTGCCCCGCAAAGGCCGGGCCGGCGTACACCGCCGTTACCAGCCAGATGCCGATCCATTTTCGTATCGCCATGGGGTGCACGTATACCACGAGTCCAATTGCAGTTGCACATCGGTGGTTTGCCTCTCAGGAACACCCTTCGCGGCGTGGTGCAGCGCGCCGGTTCGGCCGGCCTTCGAAAGGCCGGGCATTCATTCTTCTCACCTCGTGACCAGCGAAGTGGATCAATGGTGGACCTCCGCCAGTAGGTGCGCTTCCCAGCGAGCACCTTGATCGAAGGTTCGCGTACGCGAGCAGCGATCCGTGACAAATAGGTCAACGCAACGCGCGTGCGATCGCGTGCGCGCCCGGGACCGCGGCGAGGATCGGAATTCCACGTAGAGCAGCCAGACGCCGGGCCGCCGCCTTCACGTCGCCATCGGCGGCCTCCTGCCTATACGGGGCCAGGTCTGGAAAGTGGAAACTGATAACTCAATTCCACATTCCAGACCTGGCCCCAAGTTCCCATCGCTGGTTCGGCTACAGCGCATGAGGACTCTCGAAGCGTTGGGATCCAGTCATTCACGCCAGATCATTTCTACGAGCTCGCCCGCTTCAAGAGAGCGACCGGCCTTTTTCACCGCATCTTTCCACTCGGCAGGTGACGGAGCTGTCGGAGCAGGCTCTGACCCTCCCCAGAGCCCGACCTTAATGGCAAAGACCACAACACCATCCCTGACCACGGGTGGGTGCACAGACCTGGCGGCGGATTGAATCGTTGAGCCGGGCTGCGCCTTGAGCGTGGGCGTGAAATCCAGCCACACATTTGACTTCTTTCCGGGTTTGACAGCTACGACGATAAAACCACCAGTAGGAGCACTTGCGGGCGTCGATTGCGCCGCCCTGGAGACTGCCCCCTCGATGCCCTCGATGTAGCCCGACAATGCTGCAACATCCGGGACTCGCTCCTGAAGGACGATACCTGGTTGGAGCAAAACAATGTTGAAGATATGAAGCGCTTCCTTTGCCAGGGCGCTGTGGCTAGGGAGACTCATCGCCAGTGCGAAAGCTAGTATTCGGAACACGACGACTCCTGAGGCCGAACGCCAAAGCTCACACGCGCGCGGCGCTTTTCCGCGCGTCGTGTGCAGCGGGATGTTCGGCCCGAAAGCGCCCGTGGTAGGAGGCCAGGCGCGGCTACCGGCTGCAGCCATAGAGGGCATTGCCAATGATTTGAATGATAGGGAATTCCGGGATTGCTTGCGGCAGTAGAGCATTGGCGGAAGTCCCCTCACAAAGGAGTTTCGGGCAACTATCTAGTTTCTGTCTCGAAATGCCTTTAGGCCTTGTGCCGCAAGGGTGTCTGCCATCATGAGGCGGCTCGTTTTCGCATTGGGCGACGGCGATTGTCCACGGAAAGCGGCTGCTGGCGTTGATGTTTGCCTGTGGATTGCTGCTTGCGGAGCGCGCGGGCGAGCCGCGCCCGCTCGATACTGAGCCCGACCCACTCGTCCACCAGGGCGCGCAATCGTTCGTAGTTGCGCAGTTGCTGCTCGACGGCGGCGAGGTCCGGCTCGCGCACGAAGGTCGACGAGCTCTTGCGCTGGTGGCCGTAGCTGAGCTGGTAGTACGGACCGTGGCGGTGCGCCGGGTCGGCCTTGCAGCGGCAGGTGGGATTGCCGCAGACATTGTACTGGCGGCTGATTGAACCGGGGTGCAGGGGACCGAGGGCAGCGAGTTCGTGCTTGATGGCGGTGATGCGGGTGTCGATCTCACGCTCCGTCATGGCGCCCGAGGTCGTAGCCCACAGAGCGAAATCTTGCGAGCGGGGCTTACTCCGGTAGCGAGTATATGCTACCGGAGAGCGGCGGAGGTGGTGGTGGGATGCGGGAGATCACGCGCACACAGATCAGCTTTGCCGACCTGGAAGTGGGGCGCCGCGTCCGGCTCGACCCGTTGCTGCAACAGATCAGCGACTTCCTCGATCGGCACGGCGAGCTGGTGACGGCGGTGCATCGCGATGTGAGCCGCTCACTCAAGCACGCCCGGTGCGGGCGCCGCGGCCTGACCGCCGAGCAGGTGTTGCGTGCCTTTGTGTTGATGCGGACCAAGAACTGGGATTACCGCGAGCTGGCCGAACGCGTCGCCGACGGGTTCACGCTGCGCCAGTTCACGCGCTTTGATAGCGCACCGGTGCCGCGCCACCACGCCTTTCACCGCGCCTTCGTGCGCCTGCAGGCCGCCACACTGCGCCAGATCAATGACGCCATTGTGGCCGCGGCGGTGCAGATGGGCCTGGAGGATGTCGAGAAGCTGCGGTTGGACACCACCGTGGTTGAGACCGACATTCGCTATCCCCGCGACAGCGGGCTGTTGTGGGATACGGTGCGGGTGCTGAGCCGTCTGGTGGAGCATATCGGCGATCTCGCGCCGGCGGCCTGCGCGGGATTCCCCCGCCGGACGCGACGCGCCAAGCGCCGCATGCAGGAGATTGGTCGGATGCGGGGGCGTGCGCAACGCGCGCGGAGCTTGCGGCGCCAGTATCGCGATCTGATCACCGTGACCACGGAAGTGATCGAGAAAGCCGAAGCGGTGACGTGCACGGCCCGTACCGTGCGGTGCACCGAGTTGCTGGACACGCTCAAGCTGCAGGCGCTGTGCGACGCGGTCACCCAGGGCGCGGCGCTCGGCCGGCGCGTGATCGACCAGAGTGAGCGGCGGGTCTTTCGCGGTGAGACCGTACCCGCCGACGAGAAACTCTACTCGCTCTTCGAGCCTCACACCGACATGATCAAGCGGGGCAAGGTCTACAAGCCGGTCGAGTTCGGCCACAAGGTGCTGCTCGTCGAAAGCCGCATGGGTCTCATCACGGACTACCAGGTACTCGACGGCAACCCGATCGATAGCGACCAGCTCGTGCCGTCCGTGCAGCGTCACCACAAGCGATTCGGCACGCTCCCCCGCGTCCTGGCCGGCGACCGCGGCTTCCATGACGCGGCCGGCTGCGAGAAGGTGCGCCGCCGCGGCGTCACGCTCGTGGCGATCCCCCAGCGGGGCGGCAAGCGCAGTGTCGAGCAGGAGCAGTTCGAGAAGAGTCGCGCCTTCAAGCAGGCGCAGGCGTTTCGCTCGGGCGTCGAGGGCCGGATCTCGGTGCTCTTTCGCGGCCGGGGCATGAAGCGGTGCTTGTGGTCGGGCAGTGAGCGATTCGAACTGTTCCTGGCGGCGGCGGTCCTCGCCAACAATCTGTTGGTGATCGCCGCGCGTCTGCAGAAGCGACCGACGAAGGCCGCCGCCCGACGAATCGCGGCCTGATCGCCAGCGCTCCGCGTTCGCTTGTCGGTGGGCAACCGCCGACCGATCGCGCTCGTCCGTAGCCACACACCGTCGCCATATTCCCCGCGCTTTTCGTCGCGGCGGGCGTGCAACTGCCTTCGCGCGCGCGATTCCGGTGCGGGTACCGCCCTCGGTTATCCTTGAAAACAGCGGCCGACACTGATTTCGAGACAGAAACTAACTAAGAGAATGAAAAACAGGAAACAGGAAACAGGAAACCGGAAATAGGAAACGGAAAACGGGGAAATGGGCGTCGATGGTGAGTTGACCAGTCTTTAATTTTCGGTTTCGTGTTTCCGGTTTTCCATTTCTCCTTCCGAGAAAGGACGACAGGTCCTAGTTCTAGCAGCTTGTCGGACTTGGAAGCGTGCAGCGACCCAACGGGGAGCGGCCCATAGAAGAGACGCCGACCGCAGGTCCTACAGGCCCGCGATCAAGGCGCCGGCCGCAGCGCCGACGACCACCATGATGCCCAGCGCTGTGGCGACGTAGCGGCCGAAGGTGCGCGAGCCCATCACCAGGGCAATGCCGAGCTTGACCAGCGTGTTGGTTACCATGGCGATCGCCACGGCCGTCGCGGCCTGCCCACTGGACGCAGTCCCGGCGGTGCGCGACAGCGCAATGGCCACGGCGTCCACGTCAGCCAGGGAGCCGATGGTCGCGGCAAAGTAGATGCCGCCGGTGCCGAAGAATTCCTGCGCCGCGTGCACCGCGATCAGCACGACGGCGTATATCGCTCCGAAGGTGACCGCTGCGGTCAAGCTGAACGGATTGTTGACCTTGGCCGCGCTCGGGGCGCCTTCCGCCGCGACTGCGCCGCGGCCGAGCAGCCATGCCGCCACCGCGCCCTCGAGGCCCATGGCGATTACCACGGGGAGCAGCCGCGGCAGGATGGAGATGTTGACGGTGCCGGCGAACACCGCGACCCGCACACACATCACCGCCGACGCCAGGACCGCCGACGCCGCCGCAATGCGCGCCAGCCCTTGCGAGGCGCGCGCTTGTGTCGCCATCGAAACGGTCACCGCGGTGCTCGACACCAATGCTCCGACCAGGCCGGCCACAATCATGCCGCGCTGTTCGCCGAGCAGCCGCATCGCCACGAAGCCGGCAAACGAGAGCGCGCTGACCAGGACCACCACCAGCCAGATCTCGAACGGGTTCAGCACATCCCAAGGGCCGTAGCCGTGGTTCGGGACCAGCGGCAGGACGATAACCGTGATGACTGCGAGCTCCAGCGCGGATGCCAGCTCCAGCTGCGTCAGGGCGCGCGAAAAACCTTCGAGCCGTGGCTTGGCGACGAGTAAGACGGCGACGGCGACGCCGGCCGCACCGGCCAGCAGCAACTCGCCGGCGCCCGCGAGCGCGCCGATGAGGAACGTCGCCAGCGCCGCGATCTCAGTGGTCGCGCCCATGTCGCCGGCTTCGGAGCCGCGCAGGTACGACACCACGGCGACGGCCGCGACGGCCACGAAACTGGCCACCACCAGTGCCGGGCCGACGGTGGTGATGAGGAGCATGGGCACGGCACCGGCCAACGCGATCAGCGGGAAGGTGCGGACACCGGCGAACAGCTTGTGCGTTTTGCGCGCCTCGGCGCGCTCGCGGTCAAGCCCAATGAGAAATCCAACGAGGATCGCGACGAACAGTGACTCGACCGCTGCGACGGGCGCGCTGGGACTGATCACCAGACACCCAGGAGCCGTGACCGGTGATCAGTGAGGAGTGACCAGTGGCGAGTGACGAGTGATTGGTGACTACAAACGCCCGGAAGCCAGGGGAGGGGCGATGGCATCAGCGTAAGGCTGCGAGGCCGCCATCGACGACCAGGGTCTGGCCGGTAATGTAGCTTGCCTCGTTGGACAGCAGGAAGACGGTGGCGTACGCGACCTCCCAGGCGGTGCCCTGGCGGCCGAGCGGCACCGGGGTACGCTCACGTCCCGGCCGGCCTGCGGAGGCAAGGCGGCCGAGCGGCGTGTCGATCAGACCAGGCACGACGACGTTGGCGCGCACGCCGCGGCGTGCGCCCTCCAGTGCCACATGCCGGCACAACCCGAACAGCCCTGCTTTCGACGCGTCATATGCTGGCAAGGAGCTTCCAGGCTTGAGGCCGGCGACCGACGAGATGAAGACGATGGCGCCACCGTCGGACAGCTGCGGCAGCGCCGCCTTGCACAGCAGAAAATGGGCGCGCAGATTCACCGCGAAGGTGAAATCCCAGGCCTCTACGGTCGTCCCCTCCAGCCCGCGCCCCGCGGCAATGCCCACGTTGAGCACCAGTCCGTCGAGACCGCCGAGCCGGTCAACGCTGGTGGCGACCAGCGACGCACAGGTGTCGGCATCGGCGACGTCGCCAACGAGAGCGACCGCGTTGCCCCCGTTTGCGGCGATGCGTGCGACGGTGTCTTGTGCCGCCGCGGCGTCGATATCGGCGCAGGCGAGCGCGGCACCTTCACGCGCCGCCAGCAGCGCCATGGCGCGCCCATTGCCGAGCGGCGCTTCCGGGTCGGACGACGGGCGCGTGCCCGCCCCGACTACAAGGATGCGGCGGCCTGCCAGACGTGTTCGTGTAGTCGCGTCGCCGCGTGCCTCAGGGGGGAGCAGTGACGAGTGACGAGTGGCATGTGACGAGTCGGATTCTCGCTGGTCACTCATCACTTATCACTCGTCACTCGTCACTGCTTCTCTGGCACTCGCCGCACAGACCGTACAACTCCATCTTGTGCCCGGTCAGGCGGAAGCCGAGGCGGTGCGCGACTTCGGTCTGCAATGCTTCGATGCGCGCCTCCTCGAATTCGATGATGGCGCCGCAGCGCTCGCAGATCAGATGGTCGTGGTGATGGCCTTCGGCGACGCTCTCGTAGCGCGCCTCGCCGTCGCGGAAGTGGCGTTCGACGGCGAGACCGCAGTCGGTCAGCAGCTTCATCGTGCGGTACACGGTGGCATAGCCGATGTGCGGGTTGACCTGCTTCACCTCGTGATACAGCTCCTCAACGCTGATGTGGCCGCGGCTGGCAAAGAAGACGTGTGCGATGTCGTCGCGCTGTGCCGTGGACTTCAACCCTTGCTGGCGCAGATGCTCCTTGAAAATGGTGAAGCGGTCTTCCGGCGTCTTGCGTGCCGCACGCATCACGCGTTCCTCCGGTGCGAAGCGGGCCTCTCGTCATGCGCCGCCGATTTGAGCTCGGTTGCGTATGAGTCGAAGGTTTGCACGTGGCAGCGCATAGCGACCCAAAGGGGAGCGGTCGCCCGAAAAGACGCCGGGCGCAGCCCTCAGGGCTCGACGCGTTCCGTGGGTGCGGCCAGTGGCGATGCCTCGGTGGCGCGCTCGAGCAACCGGCGAATCGCGGGAGACAGGTAGACATCTTCGACCGGATGTCCGGCAAGCTCTTCGACCAGGAAGTCGATCTGGGCACCGACCGGCAGGATACGGTCGAGCAAGATGACGCGCGCGCCGCGCACGCGGCAGCTGCCGCTGCGCACGCGGTAGCCGACTTCGCGCAACAGCCGCTCGTGTCGCACCTCGAAGCCGAGCCGCGTCGCCAAACCCTTCAACTCCTCCAACAGTGCGAGCTGTGCTGCCGCACCCCGCGCCGGCTGTTCCGTTGCTCGTCCCACGTGCAGGTTTCTACTGGAGGATCGGCGCGTTGTAAACCCCGCGCGCCCGCGAGGCAGGGCGTGGGGGCCTGAGGGCTTGGAGGTTATTGGGGCTTGGAGGTTAGATGAAACAGCAGTACCGCAGCGATCCAATGGGGCGAGGGCCATAAGAGACGCGGGCCACCGGCTGCGTTGAACTTGGCAGTTTGCAGCGACCCAACGGGGAGTGGACCACAAAGAGTCGCCGGCCGCCGGCCGCTTTCTCCGCGGCGATGAAAGTGCTACGGAGCGTTGAATGATCAAGACTATCCTCGTCGGACTGGATGGATCGGACCACGCGCGCACGGCCGGACGCTACGCCCTGTGGCTCGGGGAGCGCTTCGGGGCAACGGTCGTCGGCTTGCACGTCGTCGATATCGTGTCGATCGAGGGCTCTTTTTTCCATGATATCTCGGGCTCGATGGGCTTCGAGCCGTACCTCGACTTTTCCTCGAAGATGCGCGAGGTGCTGCACGAGCGTGGCAAGGCCCTGCTGCAGGAGTTCACCGATCAGGCAGCCAAGACGGGCGCGCGCGCCGACACCGTGCTCGGGATGGGCGTGATCGCCAACGAAGTGGCCGAGTACGCCAAGACCGCGGACCTCGTGGTCATCGGTCATCGCGGCGTCAACGAGAAGTTCTCCACCGGCCTGCTCGGCAGCACGGCGGAAAGCGTCACTCGGAAATGTCCCAAGCCGGTGTTCGTGTGTACCATGGACTTCCGACCGCCCACCGACCCGCTGCTCGCCTATGACGGCAGCCAGCGCGCCGCCGCCGCCATGCAGTCGGCCGCCGAGTTCTGTACGACGTTGTCGCTGCCGCTGACCGTGTTGACGGTGAACAAAGACGAGGGCGCGGGCCGCAAGACCCTCGAAGAGGCTGAGAAGTACATGGGCTCGTACCAGCTCAAGTCCAATTTCGTCCTGCAGCAGACGGGCAATGCGCCGGAACGCATCACCAACTTCCTGAAGGAACACAACCACGACCTGTTGTTCATTGGTGCATACGGGCACAGCCGCATCATTGAAATGGTGCTCGGCAGCACCACCGAGTATGTGATGCGCAATAGCCCGTGCGCGGTGTTTCTGAATCGCTAGGACCTGCGGTCGGCGTCTCTTCTATGATCCGCTCCCCGTTGGGTCGCTGCACACTTCCAAGTCCGACAGGCGGCTATCACTGACGCGCCTCCGCCGTCAGGGGATCACGAAAGGACGAAATTCCGAAAGGACGAAAGCCTTCAACAGGACGGGAACCCTTCTTTATTTCGTGTTTTCGTCCTTTCGTGCTTTCGTGATTCTGCGCGTGCGCCGCGTTGCCGGTCTCCGGAGCGTTGGGCTCGCTGATCGACCCGCAAGCCATCAAATGAGCGCGCAGGGTACCGCTGGCTTAGCGCGCCGCGAACTCGGCGAGCGCTCGCCGCGCCGCGGCGACGGCTTTCAAATTGCGCACGAGCCGCAGCTCGATCTCAACATTGTCGCAAAAGCTCGCCAGAACCTTGGACAACAGAGCGCGATGGACGAAGATCCGCGCCGGCCGGCATGCAATCTGGACGAGCAGATCGGCAAGCGCGGCGGGAACCTGGGACCACATGTGATCCAGCCCATCCAGTGCCGTCACCAACTGGAATCCCATGATGAGCCCCTGGACTCTGTCGGCCGCGAGCAGCATGTACGGATAGTACGGCTGCCCGACGCCGTCTTCGATGCCGTCGATCTTCATCATCGGCGCCGCGAATACGTCCAACTCTACGTCTATTTCCATGGTTGGCAACGCCGCGACGCGGCGCATCCGCTCGGCATCGACGACCAAGGAAATTTTCCAGTCGTCGCAGCGCAGCCCCTCGACACGTTCGTTCCAGTCGGCAGGCTGCAGCGTTGGCGAAGCCGGATAGCGCAGCAGGTACCGTTGACCCGGCGGCGGCGTCAACGGCGCGCCGGCGGTTTGGAAACGCGGTGCCATGATCAGCAGGTGTTCGAGGGCGGTGATCATCAGATCGATCTCATCGTCGTGTACGAACCACGGGATGTAGCCGGCGCGGTAGCGTCGCAGCATCGGCCAGGCGTGTGCGCCGCGCGGCTTCACTCCCAGAGCGGCGAGCAGCTGCCGATCGCGGTGATCCAGCAGGGCGCGGTCCTCCCAGGACAGTTGCAGCTGGTCGATTTCCAGAACCACCTCCGGCTCGGTGCCGTTCTCGTCCGCCAACAGGGCCCAGAAGTCGAAGATCGCGCGCCGCCCGAGGTAGAGGGCCACGGCAAAGTGCTCCCCGGATGCGCCCATGACACTCACCAGTCCCACCTCATGCGGCGGCGGCAGTTGCACGGCGAAATTCTGCGTCTCGTCCATGAATTCCCACGGCGCCAGCGCCTTTACCAGCGCCGCCAGTGTCATGAGGTGTCGCCAGCGGTCGAGCGCGTCACTCGTCGCGGGATTTTGAACCGAGGGTGCCATCAATGCGTTCTCTCAGTCCGTGTCGAGGTCAGATGCTGAACGAAGAAGTTGCCAGGACCTGGACGGTGTTCTTGCCATGCGCGGCGGGCGTGGGCAAGGATGCGGGATGAACGATCGCATCCGCAGGATAGGACGCTTACTTCTACTGGGGAAACACGGTGTACACTGGCGACACGCCGCCGCCTGGCGCCGAAGAATGTCAGCGGCTTGAAATTGTCCTCGATTGCGGAAGAGGCCACTGAGGCCCATGAACGCGACGAGGAAAGCAAGCGCAATGGGTCTCATAGGATGTGGGGCGTCTCAACTACCCAAACGCCGGCATCACTTCGTCGATGAACACCTGCAGCCCCTCCATGTCGAACGGAGCGCGCAGGGCGAGGATGATCCACTCGGCGCCGGCTTGGACGTATGCGCCGATGCGGTCGATGACTTCCTGCGGGGTGCCGATGAGCATGCCCGGCTCGAGGAAGCTGGCGGCGGCGCCGAACTGCTGCTTGAGGTTGTCGCGCTTGCGCTGCGCCTCGATGCCGGTGCGGCCGAGCGCCAGGCCCAGGTTGACCGTCCGAATGACCGCCTGCGGCGCGCGTCCCTGTTTGTCGCACCACGCGGTCAAGACCCGATTCTTCTGGGCATACATCTCCGGCCCAATGAAGGCGACGTTCCAGCCGTCGGCGTACTGCGCCACCATGCGTAACAGTCGCTTCTCACCCATGCCGCCGATCCAGATTCGCGGCTTCGATTGCAGCGGCTTGGGATCACAACGCGCCTCGCTGAGCGTGTAATGTTTGCCTGTGAAAGTTGTTGTCGGCTGCGTGAGCAGGCCGCGGATGACCTGCACGCCTTCTTCGAGCTGATCGAGACGGTCCTTGATCGGCAGGAAGGGGATGCCGTAGGCATCAAACTCGAGCTGGCTCCAGCCGGCGCCGAGACCCAGCTCCAGGCGGCCGCCGCTGAGGTGATCGATCGTGACCATGGCGTTCGCCAGCACCGCCGGATGGCGATAGGCCATGCAATACACCAGGCTGCCGACACGTACGTTACGGGTCTCCGCCGCCAGAGCGGTCATGATGGACACGGCTTCGAAGCACGTCCCTTCGGCGTCGCCCGGGATGAGCATCGCCGGGTAGAAGTGATCCCAAATCGACACCCAGTGGAAACCGCTGCGATCGGCGAGATGCCAGACGCGCCGCAGGTCGTCCAACGCGCAGTTCTGCGGGCCGGTATGAAGGCCGAAGAGAAGCTTGCTCATCGGCAATCACCAAGAATTGAGTCATTGCGCCATTGAGTCATTTGGCCATTGTCCGACCGCCCTTCCAATCGTCAATGCCCCAATCGTCAATGGTTCAATTCCGTCAGAGCAGCATCAACGCCAAAACCGCGGCGGCGGCCAAGCCGACTTTCGGCCAGAAGCGCGGCTGGATGATGGCATGATCCGACGCCATGGTGCGGACCTCAGCGGGCCGGGTTTCTCCGGCGACCACGCTTTCGGTAATGGCCAGACACTCGCGGACCATCACCTCGCGAAAGACATGTCCAATCTCCGCCGACGCGACCGACGGATCGCCTTGATACGTCACCGTCGCTCCGCCGTAGCCGTAGTTGACATTGAGCAGCCATCCGACGCCACCGGCCAGCTCGTGCAGCGCTCGGTGCAGACCGGTGTCGGTGTCGGCGACAGTTCCGTTGCGCGTGCGCCAGCGCGTCAAGCGTTCCGCGAGCCGCGCCATGGGCTTGAACGGCGGCGGGCCGTCGGTCGGCAGGTTGCGGTAGCAGGCCTCGACCAGCTCGGGGTTCTCGGCGAGCATGAACGATGTTTCCCACGTCCCCGCGTGCTCACCAGCGAGCAAGCCACGCCGTTCGGCGTCACTCAACATGCGCCCGAGCAGCGATTCGACCAGCTCCATGCGCTGCCCCTTCACAATGCGGTACAGCGCCAGGTTGGACGGCACGATCATCTGCACGCCGTGGCGCTTGCTGATGCGGTGGCAGGCATGTTCGAGCGAGGAGGCGTGCCGCGGCCCGCCATGCCCGTTGGTGAGCACGATGTACCGGTAGCCGGCGCGTACCAGGGATTGCCCGTGCGCCATGATCGCGCCGTAGACCGTGCGTTGCGTGGCATTCATCGACCCGGCCAGCGGCAGCTCATCGGTGCCCAACGGCAGGGCCGGCAACTGTACGACTGTCCAGTCCGGGTGCGCATCGGCAAAGCGGCGGCCGCTCTCTTCTGCCATCCACCTGGCCATGTAGTAGTCCATGCCGAGGGGCAGATGCGGGCCGTGCACCTCCAGCGCACTGACGGGTTGAAAACAAATCGTGCGACTCATGTCGAGCGCACGGACCTTGGTATAAGACAATTCTGCCGCCTGAATGTAGGGCATCGCCACCTCCGCGATACGCAACTTTAGCCGGGCGCGGAGGCCGGTCGCAAGCCGAGTGGCGACGGGTCAGTCGGCAATTCCGACCGTTGGCTGTGGAAATGGCGGATGGCAGATGGCCGATCGCCGATCGCTAAAGAGCCGAATGCAGCCATCCGCCATCAGCCACCATGGAAGTACGTGAGTCGTGCGAGCAGTGTGAAGTCGGCGTCGGTCGCCACGCCGCTCACGTTATCGACGAAACCGAGTTGGAAAAGGATCGGTGCATACATCCAGTTGACGCCGCCGGCGAGCTCGACCGCGGAGTGGTCGAGGATTGGGGTTCCGGTTCCGTGCATCGGGCTGGTGTAGGTGTGCTGTTGCAGCAGTAGGGATACATGCCAGCCGATGTAGGCCTCGGCCGCTACTTGCTCGGTGACGATCGGATTGAGCGTCAGCTGCCCGGGCGTGATCGGGCCGAGCGGATACACGATGTCGAAATTCGCATAGAGCATCAGCCAATCGAGCACTTGCTGTTCGGCGGCCGCGCCGATGCCGAAGTCGGGTTTGCTGCTGCCGAAGATACCATCGGAACGTCCGGTCGGCGCTTTGATCGCGCCGCGCAACGAGAACAACGGCCAGCCCTGCGGGTGCCACACTTCGTATTTGGTGCTGGCCCAGATGTCGCCGAGCTCGAATTGCTGATCGTAGCCGTGGAAGAGGGTGGTGTTGCCGCGCTGCACATTGAAGCCGCCGAAGGTGTTGTTGGGAAAGAGGCTGCGTTCCGGGTTCTTGGTGCCGAAAAGGTCTTCGACGCTATCGATGAACGGATCCAGAAATCCGCCGAAGCGCGAAATCATCGGCACGTCGAGACCCGCTTCCCATCCCGGCGCGATCCCGTAGGCGCCACCCAGCACCGTGCGGTTGGTTTCGAATTTCAACGTGGCCTGGATATTCTTCTGTTCGGTGGCGATCTCGTTGCTCTCCGCCGAATCGAGGTGGATGGCAAATGCGCCGGGGCGCAGCGTTTGCGCCCGTTCGAAGGGCATGCCGAGAAAGATCAGCTGAATCGGCTGGTAGTTGCGCACCGGCAGCGGGCCGTAACCGGTGAACTCGTCGGCGCCCGCAGCCCGAGCCAGCAGTATGCACAGGGCCAACATCCCGATTCGCGTCCAGCGGCACATGGTCGCAGCCGCTTACCGGAGCCGCGTCACCGGTGCAAGAGCGCGCGTGGCGTGTGGCACCTCGCCGTCTGGTGGTTCAGCAGCGGCAAGTGCCAGCTACGCGCCACGTGCCACAAGCATCATTTCTTCTTCCGCTCCACCGCGCCCGACTTTTCGAACATGACTGCGGCGTTGTGCTTGGCGTGCGCCGCGTCGCCACGCAGTAAGGCGGTGCGGAAGTTGTGCGCGACGACGCGCATGAGCGCGGCTTCGTCGGGATCCAGTTGCTCGGCCATGGCGGCGAGCTGATCCATGGCGATACCGATCTGCTGCAGGCTGGCCGCCCGGTCCCCGCGGTCGCGGGCCGCCATGGCGTTCAGCAGAGCCGTGCGAATAGCCCCAAGCGCCGGCGCGACCTGTAGCCCGAGGACCGACTGCAGCTCGTCGAGACGCGTGGTGACGCTCTCCAATGCAACCGGGATGTCCGTTTCATCCTTGTGCGCCATGGCAGCGCTAGGGTACAAGCATTCGTCGAATCCGCAAGCGCCGCACGAAACTGTTGGTCGTAACCAAAGGAGAATCACGAAAACACGAAGAAGCGAAAGCACGAGAAAGAGCAGGGAGCTTTCCATCTCCCTTGCGTGATTTCGAAGTTTGATGCTTCGTGATGCTCGGCTGGCGTTGAATGCAAGGAGGTGCCCTACGCTCTTCGTGATCATTGGCTACGATGCTCCGGACGCCAAGGAGAAGCGGCCGCAACACCGGCCGGCTCACCTGGCGCACCTGGAACCGCTGGCGCAGCAGGGCAAGATCGTCATTGCCGGTCCGTTCACCGACGGCAGCGGCAGTCTGATCGTTGTCGAGGCAGCGTCGCGTGCCGACGTGTGGGACCTGGTGGGGCGGGATCCGTACGTCATCAACGGTGTCTTCAATCGCGTCGAGGTCAAGCCGTTTCTGCAGGTGTTTCCGAAGGTCTGAGCGGTATCGTGCGGCGGTGTCGGCGCGGCGCCGACACCCGATGGCGTTCGCCGGCGACGCGGCGCGCGATGCTCAGTGCCAGTAGCGGCGGTGCGGCCTCGCCGTCGTTTCCCAGCAATGCGCGCAAGCCGCGCCGCATGACGCTCGGGTCGAAGTTGAGTGCGCTACAGATGTTTTCAAACGAGAACGGCCAATCGCGATTGCATGCTTCCACCCACTGCTCGATTTCGCGCACCGAGCGTTGCGCTTTCATCCCTCGGTCGCCGGCGTGGCGGCGCAGGGTGAGCACGGCGTCTTCCAGGACCGCCAGCATGAGGCGTTTCTCCGGCAGCTCGGTGCAGTGAGGCGAAAAAAATTGGACCGGCAGCATGATCTCGGCGGCGAAGATGTCACTCGCGTGAGACGCGCTGGGCAGAGTGTCGGTCATGTTCATAGCGACTCTTTGGTGAAGGTCCCGAACTGTTAACCGCTCTCGGGGCAAAAAAGTTCCGTGGGCTCGGCACCAGCTCGAGGCGCTCTGATTCCTTCGACGGGATCAGACTAGCAGCCTGTCGGACTTGGCAGTTCCTAGCGACCAATCCTGTCCTGAGGCTCCCCGAAGGGGGGGAGCGGCCCATAGAAAAGGCGCCGACCGCAGGTCAGGCATTGGGCACGATCCGCCAATCTGCTACAGTCGCCACCGTCTCGACGCCGGCGACTATCGCCACGCGGTTTCGGATGGAATGGTCACTTGCAGTGCGACGGGGCATTGATCTTGCACACTCCAGCCACCCACGGCAGGATCCGGTGAGATGATCGAGCTGAGGAATCTTACGAAGCGCTATGGCAGCACGCTCGCCGTTGATAACCTCAACCTGCAGGTGCCGGCGGGGGAGATCTTCGGATTTCTTGGCCCAAACGGCGCGGGGAAGACGACGACCATCCGCATGATGATGGGTTTGCTGCAGCCGAGCGCGGGCAGCGTCATGCTGGGTGGCTACGACCTGGCCAGCCACGGTCTGGAAGCGAAACAGCTGTGTGGTTTCGTCCCCGACCGGCCGCATGTCTATGAGAAGCTGACGGGCGCGGAGTTTCTCGACTTTGTCGCCGGCCTGTATCACGTGCCGGCGGCGGTGGCGTCCGAGCGTCGCGACCAGTTGCTCGAGATGTTCGATCTGACGCAGTGGGCCACCGAGTTGGTGGAGAGCTACTCGCACGGCATGAAGCAGCGCTTGGTGATGGCGGCAGCGCTGATCCACGCGCCGCGGCTGCTGATCGTCGACGAGCCGATGGTCGGGCTCGATCCGCGCGGGGCACGCTTGCTGAAGCGCACGTTGCGGCAGTTGGCGCGCAACGGCGTGACGGTGTTCATGTCGACACACAGTCTCGAGGTGGCCGAGGAGACCTGCGATCGCATCGGCATCATCAATCACGGACAGCTCATCGCCATCGGCTCGGTCAACGAGCTGCGGCAGCAAGCGGGCTCGCATGCCAACGCCAAGCTGGAGGCGATCTTTCTGACCCTCACCGGCGGTGAAGACGCCGAGGTGCTGACGGCGCTGCGAGCGTGAGCATGTCAGCCTCTGCCTCGGTCAGCGACGTCAGCCGCGCGCGTCAAGCCAGCGATCGAGTGTGGAGTGATGCGGCGCGCTTCGCGCTGCTGCTGTCCCCGCGTTTTCGCGCCGCGCGCAATCGCTTCGAGCGGCTCGATCGGCGCGGCCGGCTATTGCTCGGCGGCTTTGGCTTGCTGGGGCTCGGCTTCTGGACGGCGATCTTTGTCCTCTTCTACCGCGCTCTGCGCTACATCCTGAGCGTTCCGGACTTCGGGCCGATCTTGACGTACAAGTTGCTCAGCATGGTGTTCCTGACGTTTTTCTCGCTCCTGCTCTTCTCGAACCTGATCACCGCGCTGTCGACCTTCTTCCTGTCGCGTGACCTGGAGCGCCTGGTGGCGGCGCCGATCGGGCGCGGGATGTTTTTCTATGCGCGCCTGGGGGACACGCTCATCGAGTCGTCGTGGATGGTCGTGTTTTTTGCGGTTCCCGCGTTTCTGGCGTACGGCATCGCCCATCATGCCGGGCCGCTCTTCTACCTGGCGACCCTGCTGACGTTGCCGCCGTTCTTGCTGATCCCCGCCGCCATCGGCGTCACGTTCACGGCGATTCTGGTGAACGTCTTTCCGGCACGCCGCACGCGCGAGATCCTAGTGCTGCTGTCGATGGTTGCGGCGGCGGTACTCTATCTGTGGGCCCGCATGCTCCAGCCCGAACAGCTGGTGAACCCGGAGAAGTTTTCCAGCTTCGTGCAGTTCCTGGCGGCCATGCAAACCCCATCGTCAGCCTTCTTGCCGAGCACGTGGGCTGCCGAGATCCTCTACCCGACGCTCACCGGTCAGAGCGGCTCGGCGGTGTTTTACGTGTTGCTTCTGGTCAGCACGGCGGCAGCGCTGACCCTGCTGTGTGAACGCGTGACGGGGTCCCTCTTCCTCTCCGGTCTCACCAAGGCGCAGGAAGGGCGCAAGGCAGTGTTCACGCAGCAAGCGTTGTGGGAGCGTGGCGTGCGCCTGGCGACCTTCCCGTTTGCGCCGCAGACGCGCCTCCTGGTGATCAAGGAGGTGAAGACGTTCTTCCGGGATACCAGTCAGTGGTCGCAGCTGTTTTTGCTGCTCGCGCTGGTGGTCGTCTATGTGTACAACTTCAGCGTCTTGCCGTCGCCGTTGGTGACTTTCTACTTCAAAAACTGGCTGGCTTTTGGGAACCTTGCGCTGGCCGCGTTTGTCATTGCCTCGGTGTCGGTGCGCTTCGTGTTTCCGTCGGTGAGTCTCGAGGGGAAGTCGTTCTGGATCGCCAAGACGGCGCCGCTGCCGTTGAGCCGTTTGTGGTGGAGCAAATTCTGGACGGGGCTGGTGCCCTTGCTCGTGCTCGGCGAGATTCTGGTTGTGGCTACCGACTACTACCTGAAGGTCATGCCGGTGATGATGGGGCTGTCGATCATCACCATTTTCGGCATGACCTTCGGCATCGTTGCGTTGGGGCTGGCGGTCGGTGCCGCCTACCCGAAGTTCGACGCGGACAACGCCGCCAAGGTGGCGGGGGGGATTGGTGGCCTGGTCTACATGATTCTCTGCATGTCGTTCATCGGGCTCGTCGTGCTCCTCGAAGGGTGGCCGGTGTATGCACTGTTCATGAGCCGATTGTACGAAACGGCGCTCTCCGCGCCCGAGCAGGTCGGCATCGTCACGTCACTGACTGCCGCGCTGGCGCTGACGGTTGCGGTATTCGTCGGCTCGGTGCGCTACGGGATCCGGCGCTTGGGGACGATCGAGCCGTGAGGGGCGAACCTTCTACGTGGCTGCCGGCGTAGGTTCGATATGCAAAAGCCCGCGCACGGCGGCGAACGGATCACTCTCGTGGCCGCGCAGCGCATCGATCACCGCACCGATCGTTTGTGGCAGATCGTTGCCATGTTGGCGTAAGACGTCGTCGAAGAGATGGAGCTGCTCACTGTACATGCGGTATTGGAGGATGACGGCGTTGTTGAGGTGCTCGGTTCCGAAATCGCGATAGCGTCCGGCCTGTAGCGGCGACCGGCGGAACTCGTCTTGGCCGGTGTCGAAGAGCTGCTGGCGTTCGTCGAGTGACACGCCGGCGGCATAGGCCTGGGTGAGCCGGGCGACGAACGGGTCCATGAAGTCGGAGAAGAGGATGGCCTCGTCCCATTGTGCTGTGGCGCGCTCACGCGCCGGCACATCGGCGCGCGTTGCGAAGAACAAGATGGCGCCGCGGTGGCCGACGAAATCGGCGAATGACTCGTCGAAGTCGGCGTGGCCGGCGACGTAGGTCGTGTTGTGAAGCAGTTCGTGGATGATGATGTTGGCCAGGGTGACGCGGTCGTAGCGCAGCACCGTCGACAGCAATGGATCGGCGAACCAGCCCAGCGTACTGAAGGCGACCGACGGGCGGACGTAGGTATCGTAGCCGTCGTGCTCGAGCGACGCGGCTTCGGCATCGGCGTCGGCCTGCGAGAAATACCCCTTGTACGGTACCCGCCCGACGATGGGGAACCACCACGTGTACGGCTGCAGCTTGAAGCGATATGCCGCGGAGACCACGTGGACGACCTGATTGTCGTCGACGTGCGCGTAGGTCGCGTAGCTGTCACCGGCACGCAGCTGCAGGATCTCCGCTGCAAAGGCGCGCACCTCCAATACGAGCTCGAGCTTGGAGCGCGTCGCCGCGTCGAGATCGGGTTGCTTCAGCACCTGCTCGATCGGCTGCCGGCGCCACAAGATCTTGGCCTCCTCGTAGCCGGCGCGCAGGACGTAGGTTGGCGAACACGCGGACAGACAACCGGCCAGAAGCAGCAGGGAACACGCCAGCAGCCGCGGGTAACCCGGTGTGGCCTCGCCCCGGGCCTCACCCAGAGGCAGAGGGCGAAGCTGCTTCACTTTGCGGCTCCTGCCGTGGCAACACCCACCGTCTCGGACGGGATCGCGTGCAAAGCGCTTTGCGTCTGCAGTCGATGGAGCCGCGCATACAAGCCTTTTAGGGCCAGCAGCTCTTGATGCGTCCCCAGTTCCCGAATCTCGCCGTGATGCATTACGATAATGCGATCGGAGCGCTCGATCGTCGACAGCCGGTGGGCAATGACCACCGCGGTGCGCTGTCGCAGCAGCTTGTCGAGAGCGTCCTGAATGAGCAGCTCGGTCTCCGTATCGACGCTGGAGGTCGCCTCGTCGAGCACAAGAATGACTGGGTCGTATGCCAGCGCTCGGGCGAAAGCCAGTAATTGCCGCTGACCAGCGGAGAGGTTGCTGCCGCGCTCGCGCAGCCGTTCGTCGTAGCCACCTGGCAACCGGGCGATGAAGCGCCCGGCATTTACGGTGGCGGCGGCATGCTGCACGGCCGTGCGAGTCGTCTCGGGACGGCGCAGGCTGATGTTCTCCGCCACGGTGCCGGAGAACAAGAACACGTCTTGTGCCACGGCGCCGATAGCACGGCGCAACGCCTGCAGGTCCCATTCGCGGACGTCGACGCCGTCGACCAGTACGCGCCCGCGTTGCACATCGTAGAAGCGGTTGAGTAGCTTGATGATCGTGGTTTTGCCGGCACCGGTGGCGCCGACGATGGCCACTTGCTCACCCGGCTCGACACTGAACGAGACGTCGCGCAGGACGAAGTCGTCGCCCTTGTATGCAAACCACACATGCTCGAAGTCGATGCGGCCGTGGACCATCGCCGGCCGGTGCGGGTGCTCGGGGTTGCGGATCTTGGGCGTTGTATCGAGCAGATCGAAGACCCGTTCGGCTGCCGACATCGCCGATTGCATCACCGCGTACTTCGATGAAAAATCGCGCAGCGGGATGAAGAACTTTTGCACGTACTCGATGAAGGCGACGAGCGTGCCGAAGGCGAGCGCACCGCCGAGAATCTGATGGCCGCCGTACCACACGATCAGCGCAAAGGAGATGCTGCTGACCGCTTCGACGAGTGAAAAGAGGGATGCCTCATAAATGTTCGACCAGTGATTGGCCTCGCGGTGCGCGTCATTGTAACGGTCGAACTCGGCGAAGGTCTGCGCCTCGCGCGCGAAGAGCTGAATCACCATCATTCCCGAGATGGCTTCTTGCAAGTAGGCATTGATGCGCGCGATGCGTTCGCGGATGAGGCGATAGCTCAGTCGGGCCTTGACGCGAAAGAAATTGATCGCCAATGCCATGAGCGGCAGGAGCGACAAACTGACCAGCGCCAGGCGGGCATTGATGGCCAGCATGATGCCCACGATGCCGAGCAGCGTGACGACGTCCATGAGCAGGGTCATGGCGCCGGCGGCAAACATCTCGTTGATGACGTCGATGTCCGTGGTCATGCGGGTCACCAGGCGCCCCACCGGGTTGCGATCGAAGTAGGCGGCCTCGAGCTGCTGGACGTGGGCGAAGACGTCGATGCGCAGGTCCGCAAGGCTCTTTTGCGCCACCAGCATCGTCAGATAGTATTGGAGGTAGAGGAACAATAGCTCGCCGAGCATCGCGACCGCGAACAGCATTCCCATGGCGGTGACGCCGGCGGTGTTGTGGCTGATGATATAGCGGTCGATGGTGATCTTCAGGAGATACGGTTGCACCAACGAGAACACGGAGATTGCGGGCAAACAGCCCATTGCCAACCAGAAGTCGCGGCGGTACGGGCGAATGTACATCCACAGCCGGCGGATGAGGCGTGCATCGTATGCCTTGTCGACCACTGCTGCGCGCGCCGTGTCGACCGGCGCTTCGCCTGCGGCGCTCATAGCTCGGCGATCTCCTCTTCGAGTCGCTGTTGGCGGAACATGTCGGCGTAGAGGCCGTCGCGTGCCATCAAGGCTGTGTGGTCACCGATCTCGATGATGCGCCCCTCGTCGACCACGGCAATCAGGTCGGCATCCTGGATGGTGGAGATCCGGTGGGCGATGATGATGCAGGTGCGCTGCCGCATGAGATCGCGCAGCGCCGCCAGGATCGCCCGTTCGGTGCGCGTGTCGACGCTGGAAAGCGCGTCGTCGAGCACCATGACGCGTGGATCGACGAGCACCGCGCGGGCCAGCGTCAGGCGCTGTTTCTGCCCCCCGGAGAGCGTGATGCCACGCTCGCCGACGACGGTGTCGTAACCGCGTGGGAATGCCTCGATATCCGCGGCGACGCCAGCGACGCCGGCGGCGCGCTGCACCGCCGCGTCGTCGGGGGCATCGAGACCGAAGGCGATATTGTCGCGCACGCTGGCCGAAAAGAGAAAGGGATCCTGGGGGACGAAGCCGATGCTGCGGCGCAGCTGGGCCAAGGGTAGGGTGCGAATATCGTGTCCGTCAAGCAGGACCTGGCCACCGCGCACGTCGAACAGCCGCGGCAGCAATGTCGCAAGGGTGCTTTTCCCGGCGCCTGTGCGGCCAACCAATGCAAGCTTCTGTCCGGGCTGGATGCTGAAGGAGATGCCAGTCAGCACGGAATGGCCGTTGTCGGCGGCTCCATAGGTGAAATCCACGGTACGATACTCGATGCGGCCCTGCACCGCGGGCAGCGGGACGGCATTCGCGGCGCTGGCGATCTCCGGCTGGATGTCGAAGATGTGCTCAAGGCGGCTCATCGCCGCGCGGCCGCGCTGCAGAATCGACAGCATCCAGCCCATCGCCATGGTTGGCCAGGCAAGCAAATTGAGATAGCCGATGAATGCCACCAGATCGCCGAGGCTGAGACGGCCGTCGATGACTTCAGAGCCGCCGTACCACAACACTACCAGCGTGCCGAGGCTGGAGGCGGTTTTCATCACTGGCATGATTTGACCGCGAACCCGCGCCAGCTCCAGGCTTTGTTGTTGGAAGCGCTGATTGATGGCCAGAAAGTCGGCGGTTGCCCCGGCTTCGCCGGCGTACGCACGCACGACGTGGATACCGCTGAGATTTTCCTGCACCTGGCTACTCATCTCGGCCAGGCCTTCCTGGACACGCAGGGTGCCTTCCATCAGCCGGCGGCTGAAGCGTTTGACGATCAGCAGGATCACCGGGTACGGCAACAACGCCGCCACGGTCAGTCGCGGGTCGAGGCTCAGCATGATGCCGACGCCGTAGAGGTAATACACGGGCGTATTCACAAAATTCAGGATCCCGACGCCGAGGAGCATGCGTACCGCCGTGACGTCGTTGATCAACCGCGACATCAGGTCACCGGTCTGCTGGCGGTGATAGTACGCCAGGGGTAGCCTTTGAAGATGCGCAAACAAGTCGTTGCGCAGATCGTACTCGACGTCGCGGCCGACGTTGAAGATTACCGTGCGTGACAGCGTTCGCGCCGCAGCCTGGACGATGGCGATGCCGATAATCCATAGTGCCAGTGCCGTGACCCTGCTCACGGGGGCACCGTGGGAAATGGCGTCGATGGCCTGCTTGAGCAAATAGGGCACGAGCATCGCCAAAGTTGCGGTGAGCAGGAGGCACGCTCCACCAAGCGCGTAACGCGCGCGGTAGCGCTTGAGGTACCCCCATAGACGTCGCATCAGGTCATAATCCCACAACCCGCCGCTGATGCAACGACGGGGAACTCTCCATAGTCGGGGAACTCTCCATAAAGGAAAGGGGCGGCGGAGCTTTCTGCTCCGCCGCCCCTCCTTACATCCTAATTATTATAAGCGATGTGTGGCGTTACTTGCCGTGGAGCTGGCCCAACCACACGTCGATGGAACCGAACATCCCACGCGTCGGGCCAGCCGACTTGTCGGCCGCCTTCTTCTCGTCCTTCTTCTCGTCCTTCTTGTCGCCTTTCTTGTCATTCTTCGTTTTTTCCGCCTTCGGACCGGAGTGCCAGTTTGGGGATAGCACATCGCCAAAGGCCGCCCCGATGTCGAGTACGCCATCCTTGTTGACGTCGGCCAACCCGATGCCCCAGCTCTTTTCCTTGCCGGTGATTGGCAAGCCACTATGCTCGTCGAGGGTGAAGTTGCCGGCGCCGTCGCCGAGGAAGACAAAGACACCGTAAACGCCGCCGATCTCGTCAAGGGCGGTTTTGCCGGCAGCCACCACATCGACATGACCGTCGTTGTTGAGATCGCCCATGGCGACGCCGAACACGACATTCATCGCAGAAATGCCATGCGAGTTGCTGACCAGGCTGCAGGCGCCCGCGGGGCACTCGTTTTGCCCGGAATGGGTGCACGCGGCGCCGAAGTTTGTTCCCTTTGAACAGGTCGCCTTCGGGTCGTGCGTGCCTGTGGCATCGGCGCACTCGTCATCGTTGAGGCACGCTTTGCCCGCCGCGCTACCCGTGCACACGCCCTTGCAAATCGTGGTGGCGCAGGTTCCGCCGGCGCATTGCGCATCGGTTAGGCAAAAGGAGCCGCTGTTCGGGCCGCCAGCACATTGGGTTGCGGCGGTGTTGTAGAACTTGCCGCCGTCACCTTGAATGAACACTTCTACGCCGTCCTTGGCGGAGCCAGTGGTAAGGTCGAGTTTGCCATCGCCATTGACGTCGCCCACGGCGATACCTTGATAGAGACCGTGAATGTCCGGCGCCGGCAATCCCTCTGATGCCTCGCGCCACGACCCCTTCCCGTCGCCCAGCCAAACACGGGGTCCGGCGGAATAGGCCACGGCGAGATCGAGGTTGCCATCGCCATCGATATCGGCGGTAACCAAGGACTGACCCCACTCGGTGTGAGTGAGGCCTTTGGACATCTCCCTCCAAACGCCCTTACAGTCTCCTTTGAAGGCGCGCACGCCTTCTTCTGCAGCAGCGACAATCGCCAGATCCAGGCAACCATCGTGATCAAAATCACCAACGGTTACATCTTCCGCGCCGATTGTCGGGAGCCCGGCTGAAGCGTTTTTCCAGTGTCCCGCCCCGTCACCCAGGTACACAAACACCCCGCGGCAGTGATCGGCGATGGCGACGTCCATTTTGCCGTCATTGTTCGCGTCGCCGAAATCCATGCCGCCACCACAGAAGCTCTCGCGCGGCAGGCCTGATGACGCGTCGGTCCAGTGTCCTTTGCCGTCGCCGACCCAAATGTAGGGACCATCAGCCAGCCGGGAGACTGCGCCGATGTCCGGGAAGCCGTCACCGTTGATGTCGCCGAAGGCGATTTGGCTCTTCCAGATTTTTGCGGTCGGGAGCCCGTCGCTGGCAGGGACATATTGTACCGGTGGGGGGCCCCCGGAGCGGGTCGTCGATTTTGCGGAAGGTTTCATCCACTGGCACCCGCCCAGAACCATGCCTGCGGCCAGCACATAGGCGGCGCGCTTGCCCATCACCTTCATAGAACTCCTCTTCCTCTTGGTCCGAAAGGTTATGTTGATCGGCGTGAAAAACGTGCCGGCTGCTTACCAGAGGCCCTCCGACCCGTCAAGACAGCGCCGCCGGCTCGTCGGCATATCGAAGCCGCCGTATTCGCCGGGATTTTTCTGAGAGGCCTCACCCAACTTGGGCGAAAATCGGCCCTTTTCCGCTTGACAAGCCGAGGGAGTTACAGTATCTGAACGGAGCTTTCTAGCCCGGCTCGTTGGTGCCGGAACGGGGAGGCTTAAGTGCGAGGCAACTGGAGCGGTTGCTCCGAATCAGGGTGGAGAGCAGATTTCTCCGGCGAAGGGAAAGGAGAAAGCGAATGCGCATGTTGAAGTGGAATCACGGTCTGGGGTTGCTGGGTGCGGTGGCGCTAGGGGTACTAGGCCTCGCTCGCGTTGCATCGGCTTCAGCTGACGTAACGACCGAGCAAAGCGGATCGATTCTTGTCTGGCCGAAAGTCGTGTGGGACGGCACGCGTGATACCATTATCAAGCTCACCAATACCGGCAATCCACCGGTTCACGCCCATTGCTTCTACGTGAACGCTGCCCCGTCGGTTAACCCATGTGCTCCAGCGTCGTCGACGAATCCACCCCAATGGCTGGAGACGGACTTCGACCTGTGGCTCACCAAACAGCAGCCCACGCATTGGGTGGTGAGTTCCGGACGCAGGACGGACATCTCCGACAGCGGCGACGGAGCGGGGTTTGATCCCGGCTTAATCCCGCCGGTGCCCCTGTGTTTCCAGGGGGAGCTGAAGTGCATCCAGACCGACGATGCGGGTGCGCCGACGCCAGGCAACAAGCTGAAGGGCGAAGCGACCTTGCGTAGCCTCAATGGGGACGTGAGCAGCTACAATGCGATTGCCTTCTTGGGAAATCCCGCGTTGCAAAGCAGCGACATCGGTACTGACCTGCAGATGACATTGACCGACGCGAATCCGGATGGCGAGTACAGTGCTTGCCCCGACCGGTTGCTCGTCAACCACTTCGCTTACGGAGCACCCGACTTGGCGTTCCCTGGTACGGTGAATACCTCGCTGACGCTGGTGCCCTGCAAGGAAGACTTCGAGACGCAAACCCCGGGTCGGGTGACTGTCCAGTTCCTGACTTTCAACGAATTCGAGCAGCCGTTCAGCTCCAGCACCACGGTGAATTGCTGGCTCGATGCCCCACTCAGCACGCTGACCACCAACCAAGCGACGTATAACGTGCTAGGAACGATCGGTGCGTACACGCGCGTCCATCCCAATCCAGGTGGCGGCGGTGTGATTGGCATCGCTGAAGAGTTTCACAAAGGCGGTGAAGGGCCTGGCGTTGGAGCGGCCGCTGCGTTCAATTTGAACATCGAAGGGAATCGATTCGACTCAGCCACGGATGACGATGGCCACCCGATCGCCGGGTGCAGCTCGGACCCGTCGACCTGCGATCGCATCATCATCCCGAGTGACAGCGCGCAGTAGGCAGCCATCTGCTGGCGGTGAGGAAAGGAGAAGACGTGATGAGCACGATGATGGGGAAGACGCGGCGGGTACTAATCTTCGCAGCGGCCGGCGTGGTAATGGCTGTCTTCGCTACGCGAGTCGCACGAGCCGACGTCGCGTCAGACAGACCTGGGGCAGTGCTGATTTTTCCGAAGATCGTCGTCGATACCTCAGGGCTCTTCGGCCCGAGGACCGATACGGAAATCCAGCTCACGAACACCTCGAATTCGCTGATAGCGGTCCGCTGCTTCATGGTTGACGCGACCTCGCACTGCAGTAACAACAGCAGGCAAGCTTGCACCGCCCAGAACGAGGCGTCCCCGGATGCTCCGGCGTGCAGCGCCACTGGCGGCGTGTGCCTCGCGGACACCTGTTCGGCAAATGACTTCCGGATGACGCTAACCAAGCGGCAGCCGATTGCTTGGAAGGCAAGCGAGGGCCTCAATCCGTTCCCCTGTGACGGCCTGAACACCTTCTGCCACGACAACCAATCGAACAAGGGACTCGATGGTTCGCTGTCCTCGATCCCGAACGTGCAGGAAGATCCGTTCTTCGGCGAGCTGAAATGCGTCGAAGTTGATCCGACGACGTTCGAACCGATCAGCGGATTGAACCCGGTCAACAACTTCGCCGGCGACCTGAAGGCCGAGGTCACCATCGTCTCGCAGGGTCCCGGCGGTATTTTGGACGCGCGGAAGTACAATGCCATTGCCTTTGAATCGACGCTAAATGGTCAAGACGCTGATCCAGAAACCCTCACCGTGGGTGGTCCCGATGCGGAATACAATGGGGGCCCGAACCTGCTCCTTGTAGATCACTTCTTCGACGACGCGCCGGTTACCACCCATAGAGGCGCCGTAACTGGCGACGTGACCACGGACCTCACCGTCGTTCCGGTCACAGAGAACCTCGCGAGCAGCGACATCAATACTCTCAATCCGATCACGTTGCAGTTCTTGGTCTTCAACGAGTTCGAACAGCGCTTCTCAACGTCGACAAGCTTCTCCTGCTGGCGCGAGCTGCAGCTCTCTGACCTCGATACACGGGTCGGCCCGTTCGGCAATCCACAATCGATCTTCAATTTTGCTGTGGAAGGCACCCTCACTGGCCAGACGCGTATTCGCTCAGTTGCGGGCACCGACACGGCGAACACAGTAGTTGGCCTTACCGAAGAGTTTTGGTCGGCTGCCAGCGGACCAGGTGGTCGGTTTACGGCGGCCAACAACATCCACTTTGCTGGCACGCGCGATCAAGCGGACCAGATCACGCTTCATCCAGACGCAGTCCCTTAGCGGCAAAGGTTACAAGGGCAGGAGCTTCGGCTCCTGCCCTTTTTTTTCGCCCGCTAGTTTCGCAGCGCAGAATTGGCTTTGATAGCGTTCGTGACACGTCTCTCAGTGTTGATCAGTCTCGCCGTCGCCATCGCCGTCTCCGGCGTGAACGCCGAAGTTAGCTCTGACCAACCTGGCGCGATCCTTGTTTTTCCAAAGGTTGCCAGCGACCAGACGCAAGACACGATCATTCAGATCAGCAACGCGGCGGGTGCGCAGGTACAGGCGCGCTGCTTCTATATCAACGGTGCCGCTGGCGAAGATGGTCAGCCGTTGTGGTCAGTGACCGATTTTCAACTGACGCTCACACTTGAGCAGCCTGCCGTCTGGGTCGCAAGCGAAGGACTACCCGTGCAGCCGCCGGATCGGCCTGCGAACCTATATCCAGGTCCCATCCCGCCGGTCGGCGTTGGATTCGCTGGTGAGTTGCGCTGCGTCGTGGTGGACGAAAGCGAGGCGCCGATATCCCGTAACGTGCTGACCGGCGAAGCAACGCTGATCGATCGCACCACGCATGCTACGCGGAAATATCAAGCGACTACCATCCCTGGGCTGCCGGGTAACAACGGTGATAACATCCTGCTGCTGAATGACGTCGAGTACAGCACGTGCCCTCGTGTCCTGTTGCTCAATCACTTCTTCGATGGTGCGCCGGATCCGGTTCTGGGTAGCTCGATCCAGTCGACGCTGACCTTTGTACCGTGCAGTATGGACCTTGAGCACTCCGTTCCGGGGACCGCCACGGTCCAGTTCAGTGTGGTCAACGAGTTCGAATTGCGGTCCTCCGCGAGTCTGTCGGTGACGTGTTTTGCGGACATCAGCCTTTCCGACATCAGCCATACGATCTTCGACTTTGCTCTGCAAGGAACGCTGGTGGGGCAGACACGCATTCGCGCGGTTGTCGATGCTGATTCGACCCATGGTCATGGTGTCCTTGGCATCGCCGAGGAGTTCCGAGATGGCCGCCAGACGGGGGCGGCGCTCAACCTGCACTTCATCGGCGGGAGCCTGCAATCCGATGTGATCGTGCTGCCGTCAACCTTCTGAACGATCGCTACGCTGCTCGGAAGGTCTCGTCGAGGGTTGGTTCCGCACACGGCGCACCTGTGATCAGCGCTTTCTGTACCCTTGTGACTCGTTGGAGCGCTACGGAGTTCGAAATCCGGCCGGCTACGAAAAGAGAGAGGGGCCTGAAAGCGCTACGCGCTCTTGGGGGGGGAGCCGGTGTGTGCGCGATATGCTGCCTCCGACGGAGGCTTACACGCCCTTCCAGGCGCCATTTCTGCTGCAAGCCTGGGGCGGGGGGGCCTCAGCCGCCGCTAGATCAGCGTTTCCGCTTCTTCTGGGTGCCCGCCAGCGCTTCATTAAGTAGGGCAATGACCACCTGGGTTTTGGATGCGTTGAGTTGTTTGGACAGCCGATCGACCGCGGCGGCGACATCGATCGGTAGCTTCACGTTCATCAGTCGTGTCGCAGTATGAGTTCGGGTCTTTAGATCACTGAGCCGCAGGTTGCTACGCTCAACGGGCATGTCCTGCTCCTTTCATCGTCAATGCTCGGCAGTGGTTATCACGGACAGCATCTGATCACCAGTGCCGCCAGTTGTGCCGGTGGTGTGTGGAGGTCTCATACATCATTTTGTCCAGCGAAGGTGGCCGCGCAGTGGTCTGCGTTGCATTGTTGAACTCGGGCTGCGCGGCAAAGGGACACAGGTCCGGGACCGTCGGAATCGATCGCGCGTCAGGCCGTTGGGTGTGATCCCGGACGGCCGTCCGGAAATGGTCGCCCGGCGGCAAACAGGTGCCGTGCGGAGTGCTTTTGTGCCATGGATAGGGAAAAGTTTCCGGTGGTACACGATCTGCTCTATCAGAGCTCGATGAATCGAGCGGGCAGCGAACGAATGGCCAGAACGTGCATCGGAAGTCGCACTCTTCTGACTCTTACCATTTGGTTACTGCCGGCGGCAGCCAGCGGCACAACCTTCGTGCTCATGGACCAGGCGCAGTTGATTGAAGCGTCGGATGCTGTCGTCGTTGGGACAGTCTCGACGATCGAGTCCGCCGCATCGGAGGCTGGTGGTCCGCTCTATACCTATGTGCATATCGAGCCGGATCTCGTTCTCAAAGGAGACCTTGACGCGGGTCCGATCATCCTACAAGAGCCGGGAGGAAGCGCGGCTGGGCGAGCCGAGTGGGTCTTCGGTGCACCCGAGTTCTGGACCGGCGAGCGCAGCTTGTTGTTCCTCACCCAAAATGCCGATGGCAGCCTGCAGACCACGAATTTGGCGATGGGAAAATACACCGTGAGTGTCGATGCGAGCGGAGAGCTCACAGCGGTCCGCAACTTTGGTTATGGTGCCGCCGTGTATGTGCCGGAAACCGGTAAGCTCCTGGAGGCACAGTCGGAGACACAATCGTTTGGACCGTTCGTCGAGGGGTTGCGCAATCAGGTGCATGCCCAGGCCGCGCTTCGACCGCGCCCAGTGCGGCGGTTGCACACCGGTGCGCCGAAGCTTGCGGCTGCTGCCATCGTTGAGCAACAAGAAGCGTTTACCCTGCTTGGGTCGCCGCCGGCACGTTGGTTCGAACCGGATAGCGACCAGCCGGTGCGCTTCCTGGTTGACGGCACCGGTGATGCCACCTTGGGTCCGGAAGCGTCACGGGCGGCGGTGGATGCCGCCATGGCTGCGTGGACGAATGTGCCGACGGCGAACCTCGTTCTCGAAGATGCGGGCACCGCGGCACCGGCTCCTTGGAAGGGCTGCGGCGCCAGCGAACTGAGCTTTAACGATCCAGGGCATGAGATGTCGAACCCACACGACTGTGGAGGTATCTTGGCAATCGGTGGGTTCTGCACGGGCTCGCAGACGACCGTCGTCAACGGCCGGACATTCTTGCAGATTACCAGTGGCAAAGTGGTGTTCAACGACGGTTGGGGCGCATGTTCATTCTGGAACCAATGCAACCTCGGCGAGGTGGCCACACACGAGCTCGGCCATGCCATCGGGTTCGGCCACTCCAGCGACAAGAGTGCGACCATGTCGGCATACGCGCATTTCGACGGACGGTGCGCCGGCCTCAGCAGCGATGACAAGGCTGCTGTCAGCTACGTCTATCCTGCCGTCGGTGGCCCTTCGCCGGGCGCGACGCCGACGTCACCGCCATCCGGAAATCCCACGCCGACCGCGCCACCCGGGTCGACGCCGGTGCCGACGACCGCGCCTGCGACTCCAGTGCCGACCAGCGGTCCTCCACCCGTCGCCGCACAGTGCAGCGGCTCGCATAAGGTGCAAGTGGCGTGGTTCGCGAAAAATCCCTCGGTTGCCAAGGTGACCATCTCGGCGACCAAGTGTCCGCCGCCACCGCGGTGCGATACCCCGTTTAGCGGTGGGTTGGCGACAGCAGCGCCGGCGACGATGACGCTCTCCGGTGCGAATGCCGGCGGGTTTGCGAGAGTGATCGATCAGGACGGCTACAACCATGGTGGCTGCCCAGGAGGCAGCGACACGTACGAAATGGGCTCCGACCGACTGCGCCTCGTCTTCGGAGCTGCCGGGCGGACGACGGTCGTAGCGAAAGTCTCCGTGCCGGTCGCGGGAATGCCCACGTTGAGCTCCCCTCTGACCTTTAGCTTTCGTGACGCCACCGGCTATGCGATTGACGTCTCCGCCGTCACCTGTACCACTAAGCAGACGACGACGAGCATTACCTTCAAGTGTTTCTAAGTTGTCGCTCCTTCTGCGCCGAAGAACGCCAACCTCAACCCCAACAACGCCCAGCGCTCTACTGTGCTCGGCGGGCCCACGCGATGGCCAAGGATGCAACAATGACGACGACTGTGCGCCTGTCGGCGTGTGTGTCATCGCGCAAGGTGTCTGTGATAGCTCCACGACTGACCTCACATACTGTGGTTTTGCCGCGGGCAGTTGCTCGCCAGTCGAGCCGGCGTGCAATCCGGCGTTCTCAGGCGTTTGCGTCGGCGGCCCGAATGAGACGGAGTGCTGCGACGTGAGCACGAATTGCGCGCCTGGCGTTTCCTGCGTTGGGGCGCAGAAAGTGTGCCTGGGCGGGGACCTCAAAGGGGTCTCGTGTCTGCACGACGCCCAGTGCTCGGGATCGCAGTGTCGGTCCACGGGTAGATTCTGCAACGGCGGTGATTTCAGCGGCTACGCGTGTGTCGACGCGAACGATTGCCGCAACGCCGACGCGACCGGCGGCGGGAGCTGCGACGCTGCGATCCTGGCGACGCCGACTCCCGCGCCTGGCGTGCACCGGGGACTGCGACGGCAGTGGCGAGGTGACGGTTGACGAGTTGGTTGTGCTGGTCAACATTGCGCTCGGCACTACACCACTCTCGACTTGCTCGGTGGGCGACATCGACGGGTCGGGTGACATCACGGTCAACGAGATCATCGCGGCAGTAGGTCGGGCCCTGAGCAGCTGCCCGGCAATGTCTGCGTGACCGCTCCCCCGAGCCGTGCGCACGCGGCCACTCAGGGCGCGGAACCGACCACAAGCAGCCCTTCTGACCCTGCAGATGCCGGAATCCGTTGTCTGCAGTGAGGGCGGCTTTTGACAGAGGCTGCAGCTGTAGTTGCCAGACGACAAGGTCCGACTCTTCCGTGTCCTGTCGCGGCCAGCCACGGTTCTCCGCTTTGCGCCAGGAGCAAGCTGAGGTAGAGAATAATGGACGCTGCTTCCGTTCGAATCATGATGACGCTGGTCGTTCTAGCCCACCCCTACCCGGATCGTTCGCGCGCCAACCGTGCACTGGTTGGTGCCCTCGATGGCTTGGCGGACGTCGAAGTACGGTCTCTCTATGACCTCTATCCAGACTACGCGATCGATGCCGCGGCAGAGCAGAAGGCGTTGGCCGCGGCCTCGCTCGTCGTCTGGCAGCACCCGCTTTTCTGGTACAGCGTCCCGGCGCTCCTCAAGCTGTGGTTTGAGAAAGTCCTCACCTCCGGGTGGGCGTGGGGGCATGGTGGGGACGCGTTGCGCGGCAAGCGCTGCCTCTGGGTCGTGACGACGGGTGGAGACGCTCTCGACTACTCGCCAGCCGGCGTTCACAGGCATCCGTTGGAAGCGTTCGTTCCCGGTGTGCGCCAAACCGCGGAGTTCTGCGGCATGGAATGGCTCGAGCCGATCGTGGTGCAAGAGGCGCATCAGCTCGATGCCGACGCGCTCGCCACGTGGGGGCGGCACTATCGGGCGCGCCTGGCCGCGCTCGCTGCCGAGGAGACGATTCGCGATGAGTGATCACTCGTTCCTGCAGTATGCGGCGCTGTACCTGCTGGCCGCGGTCGTGTTCGTACCCACCGCGAGCCGCCTCGGGCTCGGTTCGGTGATTGGCTACCTCATCGCGGGCTGTGTCATCGGGCCCTTCGGGCTCGGGCTGGTGCGCGATGTCGAGGCGATCTTCAGCTTTGCCGAGTTTGGTGTCGTGCTGATGCTGTTTGTGGTCGGTCTTGAGCTCGAACCCGAACGCTTGTGGGGTATCCGTGCGCCCGTGTTTGTCGGCGGCTCGGCGCAGATGCTCGTTTGCGGTGCCGGACTTTCGGGAGGGGCGTTGCTCGTCGGGCTGCCGGCGCCGACGGCGTGTCTTGCCGGGTTCACCCTGGCGCTCTCGTCGACGGCGATCGCGGTGCAGACGATGGCCGACCGCGGCGTGCTGACGACGCGGATGGGGAAGGTCGCGTTCGGCACGCTGCTGTTTCAGGATCTGGCGGCGATCCCCCTGATCGCGATCGTCCCGCTGCTCGCCACGGGTTCGGCGGCACCGAGCGGTTCGTTCTGGCTCGGCATCGGCAAGGTCATCGGCGCGGCGGTGGTTGTCGTTGGGTTCGGGCGCTTTGTGGTGCGACCGGTACTGCGCGCCATCGCGCGCACCCACCTGCGCGACGTCTTCACCGCGTTCGCACTCCTCGTGGTGATTGCCACCGCGCTGCTGATGGAGCGTGCCGGTGTCTCGATGGCCCTCGGCGCGTTCCTGGCCGGCGTGCTCTTGGCGAGCTCCGAGTATCGCCACGCGCTGGAAACCGACATCGAGCCCTTCCGCGGGCTCTTGATGGGTCTCTTCTTCATGGCCGTCGGCATGTCGATCGACTTTGCGCTGCTCGCCACGCACGCGCCGATCGTGCTTGCGTTGCTCATCGGATTTGTGGCCCTCAAGGCGGCTTTGTTGCTCGCGCTGAGCTGGGGGCTCGACATTCCGGTGGATCAGCGCCCACTGTTCGCCTCGGTCCTGTCGCAGGGGAGCGAGTTTGCCTTCGTCGTCTTCGGTGTCGCGGGTGCCGCGCAAGTGTTGCCCGGAGACTGGAACAAGATCTTGACGCTCGTCGTGGCGCTCTCGCTCTTGCTCACGCCGCTGCTCGTCGTGGCCGCGGAGCGGCTACAACGGCGCCTGAGCCGCGAGCACCGGGAGCCGGATCACATCGAATCGGACGCCGAGCAGGTCATTATCGTCGGCTTTGGCCGCTTTGGGCAGATCGTCGGCCGTTTGTTGTTTGCCAGTGGTATTCGAGCGACGGTGCTCGATGTCGATCCGGATCAGATCGATCTCCTGCGCCGCCTCGGGTTCCGCGTGTTCTACGGTGATGGCACGCGTCTCGACCTGCTCATGGCGGCCGGCGCCGAGCGGGCGAGCGTGCTGGTCAACGCGATCGACGACATGGCTTCCAATCTCAAGCTGGTGGACCTGGCGCAGCAATACTTTCCCGGCCTGCGGATCATCGCGCGTGCCCGTGACGTGACGCACTGGCGTGAGCTGCGCGAGCGCGGCATCAGCGCGCTCGAGCGCGAAACGTTCGAATCGGCGCTGCGGACAGGCCGCCGCGCCCTCGAAGCGCTGGGGGTGCGTTCACACGAGGCTCGCGAGCGTGCCGACATCTTTCGCCGTCACAATCTCTCCACGCTGGAAGCGTTGCTCCCCGATTGGATGGATGAAGCCCAGCGGATCTCCTCGGCGGTCGCCTCGCGCCTGGAGTTCGAGCAGCAGTTCCAGCGCGATCAGGAACAGTTCGAACAGGAATTGGGCCACGGCTGGCGGCGCGCCGATCTGGATTGAGTGGCCGTGGGCGCAAGACCTTCACCACGAAGGTCACGAAAACCACGAAGGAGGAATTCAGGGATACGCGCTCATGATGAACAATCCTTTTCAAATGGATACTCCCACGCCCGTGCTGAGGCTCCCCGAAGTCCGGTCTTCGCCTGGATCGAGAGTTCCTTAGTGAGCAGCGGAGACGTGCATGCGTTCCCTCCTGACGGGATTGAAGGAAACAGGCCCCGATCGTTTTGCGGTCCGTGCGATGTGTGGTAGTCGCGGTATCGAGGCTGGCACAAGGAGGTGTGCATGCAATTTAGATTGACCTTGGTGGTGGCGGCGACGGGATTGCTGCTCATGACCGGCTCCACGATTGCGGAGACCGCGCAGCAGGCGAAAATGAAATCGTGCAGCGCCAGCGCGAATGAGAAGGCCTTGAAGGGCGAGGCGCGGCAGGCGTTCATGAAGACCTGTCTGTCCGGCAATTCTGCCGCCGCGGCTCCGGCGACTGCGCAAAGGGAGAAGATGAAAACGTGCAACGCCGAGGCGACCGCCAAGGCGCTGAAGGGCACCGCACGCCGGGACTTCATGAAGACCTGCTTGTCGGCCAAGTAGCGCCTGCCGCCCCGCGGCTGGCGCCGACAGTACCCACTACTCATACAACTGGACTAGCAGAGCTATGCCTTGCCAAACAAAAGAATCCAGTTGCACCCCGCCCAAATTGTTGCATGCTGATGGGACGGCAGGATGTGAGATGGGGGAGCGTTACCGATCGTCCGCGTGTGCGGTACGATGTGGAGCTTGGAATTGCCGCCTTGGAAACGGTGGGGTATGTGTGCGAGTGGGAACGTGTCGACACCCAGGCCGCGTTCGTGGCGCATCTCCAGGACCAGGACTACGATCTGATCTTTGCCGACAACAATCTGCCGACCTTTGACGGCTTGCGCGCGCTGAGCCTCGTCCGCGACCAGGGACTCGACACGCCGTTCATTCTGATCTCCGGTACGCTCGGCGAGGAGCGCGCCATCGACAGCCTCAAAGCCGGGGCGATGGACTATGTGATGAAGACACGCCTCGCCCGCCTGGTGCCGTGGTGCAGCGCGCTCTGCGCGAGCGCCACGAGGGCCGCCAGCGCCAGGCGGCCGAGGAAGCCGTCCGCGACAGCGAGCGGCGGTTTCGCAGCTTGGCGAGCCGCGCGCCGGTGGGCATCTTCCTGACGGATCCACACGGTGACTGCGTGTTTGTGAACGAGCGCTGGCGGGCGATGGCAGGGAGAGCGGCGGAAGAGGCGGAGGGGCGGAGTTGGATGCTGCCAATTTATCCGGAGGACCACATCGTGCGCCGGTTTCTGGATGTGATTGGCGGAGCGATCACCGTCGAGAGCGAGCCCGGACACGGCACGACCTTCTACGTCTTGCTGCGCTCCGGTGCTGTGAAGCCGCTGCACGCCTGAACGGTTGCGTCCGCGGTTTTTCTTCAGCCATGGCCGCGTCGCGTTGCGCTACCTGGCTCCCCGCACAATAGACAAGCTTCGCCAATCGCGGAGCTCCCGGCATCCCTCCCGCGCCGATTTGTCCCGCCGACCTCTACAACACGTAGAGTGACGTATGGCCCCGTAGCGCTCAGGGCGAGTAATATTTCATCTGTGATCCCGGTTTCCGACAAAAGCACTGGAGAGTCAGATGAAAAGTGACCTCGTTCGGCGAACATTGACCGGCGCAGCCATCACCGCCGCGTTCCTTCTCGTGGGCCACCTGTCGATGGCGCGTGCGGCGCAGTCCGTTGCCGCGGCGCTGGTCGGGACGGACGGACAGCCAATTTCCGAGGGTGCAGTGGCGGTGCTCGACGAGATGGACCGAGTGTTGGCCACGGGTACGACCGACGACAACGGCCGCGTCTGCTTCGATGACCCAACGTTGGCGGTCGGCACCGCATATCGCATCTGTGCACGTGCCGCGGATCAGTCCTTCGGATCCTGCATCACCATGGTTGCCAGTGCCGCTGATTGTTCCACGGCTCTCGCGGCCCTTGCAGCCCCAGTTGCGGCGCCAGCGGCGGGTGCGACCATGGCAACCGAAGTGCTCGCGATCGGCGTCGGTGCCGCCGCCGCCGCTGGCGGCATTGCCATTGGCATTACGGAGACGTCGGGCTCGGGCTCGACCCAGGCGAAGCCGTTGGCTGCCAGTCGGTCCCAATGAGCACGGCGACGCGGTCCATCCATGATGGCGATCGGTGGTGAAGGATGATCGCTATAGCCGGTAGAAAACACGGCCGCACGCGTGTGCCATTCGTTATCATGGTGCTGTTGGTCGCGGCCTGCAGTACGCCGCGCGTCGTCGTGCCACCGCCGGGCACCCCGCTGCTGGATCAGGTGGCCGCACCCGGTAACCTCGAACGCCTCCGCGCCCTCGTCGCGGCACGCCAGAAAGTGGCCAACGCGACCGGCGAGTATCGCATCGGCACCGGCGACCTGTTGCTGATCAAGATTTACAACTTCCATCCGGGCGGTGGGGATTTCGACTCCGAAGTGCGCGTCGACGACGGCGGCTACATCAGCCTGCCCGTGCTTGCCCCGATGCTCGTTGCCGGCTTGACCTTGCCGCAATTTCGCGACGCGCTGCGCGACAACCTGCAGCATTCCGGAGTGCTCACCCACCCGCTGCTCGGGGTGTCGCTGAAGGAATATCAGGCCCGCCGCGTGATCGTTCTTGGCGCCGTGGCGCGACCCGGGCAGTACAATCTCTCGCGCGACGATCAAACCCTGGTCGACATGCTGGCGATCGCGGGCGGTCTGGCGGAGCGCGCCGGCAACTACGTGAAGCTGCGACCGGCGGCACCAGGCAGCGCGGCGAGTGGCGCCGACGATGCGCTCCTCGATGCGGCCACCGCGCAGGTGATCACCGCACCGCTGGATGACGGGGGCAGCGACACCGTGGTGTTCCGCCTGGATACCGCCGCGGCCGAGAACGTGTCGCCGTTGCTCTTGCCGCTGCGGGCGGGTGACATGATCGTCGTTCCAGATGCGGGCCAGGCGTTTGTCGAAGGTGAAATCGAGAAGCCGGGTGCCTATCCGCTGGGTCGGTCCATGGCGCTGTCGCAGCTGCTCGCAACCGCTGGAGGTATGACGTACCCTGCCGACCGCCGACACGTGAAACTGCTGCGCGTCACCGGTCTGGGCAGTACCGAGCAACGCGATATCGACACCGCTGCGATCGTCGATCAACAGCAGCCCGACGTGCTTCTCGAGCCCAACGACCGCATCGTCGTGCCGGCCACCACCGGGCGCATGATGGCGTACGGCCTGTATAAGACCATGGTGGCCATCGTCCATTTCGGGGTTGGCGGTACGGCGACGGTGTTCTGATGTGCACGCGCGCCACCTGCCACGTTCCCGGTCTCTCGCGCCCGCCGCCTGTTGAAACATCCAGAGAATCTCAAAACCTCACCATGGCCTTCTCCTTTGGGGACTGTCGATTTTCTTCTTCCCCCCTTTGGCAAAGGGGGGGCAGCGGATCACGTTGTGCGGACTGGAGCCAGTCGAATGAGTAGCTACCCGTTTGCCCCCGGCAGCGCGTCGCATCCAATTGCCCGCGTCGAAGCAGCTGGCGGCGGATACACCGCTCCCGCGCTGGGCCTGGAGCTCGCGCCGCCGCGCGGCGCGGGCGCGCATACGCACAGTGAGCTGGCAACCTACTGGCGTATGATCTCCAGCCGGCGCTGGTTCCTGCTGGCGACCACCCTCCTGGGGCTGGCGGTGGCGGCCTTCATCACCTTCCGCCAGCCACGCCTCTACGTGGCGCAGGCGACCGTCGAGTTCAAGAAGGCCTTGCCGCCTGGCAAGAGCGTCGACCTGGACTCTCTCGGGCGTTCCGCTCCGGTGCCTCCGGAGCTGGCGACACGGCTGCTGACCACCAAGATCCTTGCGGCCCAGGTCATCGCCGCGGAGCGGGCGCGCGGCCCGGCGTGGTTCGATCCGGCCGTCACCGGCGCCGCCCCGCGCTCGATCGTGGCGGCCGCCTGGGACAATGTGCGCAGCTGGTTCACCGGTGGCGTCGCCGTCGCCCGCTTGGTCGTGGCTCCCAAACCGGCGGTCGTGACCGCCGATGCTCCTCCAGCGGACGACTGGGACGCCGTCGGTCTCGACATCATCAACCGCTACTATGCAGGGATCACCGCCGCGCCGGTGCGCGGAACCTCGTTGGTGGACCTCAAGGTCACCAGCCCCGACCCCGTCCTCGCCGCCCGCATCGCGAATACCCACGTGCAGGCGTTCATCGACATGGATGCCAAGACCAAGGTCGCGTCCTTGTCTGATGCGCAAGGGCTCCTGGGACGGCAACTCACCGAGGTGCGCGAGCAACTCGAAGCGTCGCGCCGGGCGCTCGCCGACTACCAGCTCGAGCATGGTATTTTCAACCTGCCGAAAGGGGCGGTGACGCTCAGCCGACAATCGCTTCAGCAGCTGAATAAACTCTTGACCAAATCGGAAGGCGATCGGATCGTCGCGGAGGCCACCTACCGCAACGCCGCCGGCCTGAGCTCCAAACAGTTGAGCGCCACGCTGCCCGACGGCGGTGTCCAAGCCCTGCGCGAGCAACTGCTCGCCATGGAGGCGGCGTATCAGTCGAACCTGCAGCACTTCGGCTCCAATCATCCGGACATGGTTGCTCAGCGTGCCCGCCTCGCTGCCCTGCAGGAGCAGTTGACCAAAGAGGCCGAGCAGGCCCGCACCCGGTTGCAGGCCGTGTTCGAGGCCGCACGCGCCAAGGAATCGGGGTTGCGCGCCAATCTCGCAGCGCTCAGCGCCAATGCCGGCCGCGAGGATCGCGACCTGGTGCAACTGTCGCTCTATCAACGTGACGCGGAAAGCAATGCGCAGCTCTATGCCAGCGTGCTCGATCAGGCCAAGACGGTGAACCTCGTCAATGCCGCGCAGTGGACCAATGTGGCGCTGGTTGACCGCGCCGTAGCGCCGACCACTCCGAGCTTCCCGGACACCAGGCACACGCTCCTGGGCGGGATTCTGTTCGGGCTGATCGGCGGATTGCTCGGTTGCGTGCTGATCGAGCGCTTGGATACCACGATCAACACGCCCGAAGAGATGGTGACGCAGCTCGATTTGCCGGCGTTTGGGGTGATTCCGGATTTTCGGCGTCTGGGCGAGGCGGAACAGTTCGGCCGGTCGCTCAGCGACATCCAGGACTTCGAGGCACCCTCCAGCGATCTGGTCACCTTGCTCCGTCCGTTCTCGGTGGTCAGCGAGGCCTACCGCGCCGTCCGCACCAACCTCATGTTCGCCCTGCCGGATCATCCCCCGAAGGTCGTGCTGGTCACCAGCAGTCAGGCAGGAGAAGGCAAGAGCGCGACCACCATCAACCTAGCAATCACATTGACCCTCTCCGGGGCGCGGGTGTTGGTGATCGACGCCGACTTGCGCAAGCCGACGTGCCACCAGTTGCTGAGAGTGCCCGGCGATACCGGGCTGTCCAATGTTCTCGCCGGGCAGATCGGCTTGGACGAAGCGATCCAGCGTTCGCCCTTGTGCCCGATCTCCGGTGACACCAGCGAGGGAGCTGGGCTGTTCATTCTGCCGGCAGGTCGTGTGCCGCCGAATCCGGCCGAGCTCCTTGGCTCACAGCGTATGACGACGGTCCTGGCCACTGCGCGTGAGCAATTCGACTTCGTACTCATCGACTCGCCGCCGATCATTCCGGTGACCGATAGCATCGTCTTGGCCACCAAGGCCGACGGTGTTCTGCTGGTCATCTCCGGCGGGGAGTGGAGCCGCGACGTTGTGCTCAAGGCGCTGGCGCAGCTCGACGGCGTGCACAGCCGCGTCCTCGGCGGCCTGCTCAACAAGGTCAACATCACCGGTGGCCGCTATGCCGACTACTATCATCAGCTCTATCAGGGCTACCCCCGGCGCGGAGCGTACGGCCACGGCTACGGGCGCACGCCCGAAACCGAAGACGCCGTTGAGAGGTCATAACGATGGAGACCGGTGCGGCTCTGCAGACAAGAGCATATGCATTGGAGCAGGACCTGCGCCCTGACGAAGGCCCGCGGTGGTACGCGGTGGCCACGCAGCCGCGGCGGGAAGATCTCGCCGAGGAGCAGCTGCAACGGCTCTGCAGCCAGGTGTGCTGTCCGCGGTATCGCCGCCGGGCCATTGTGCACGGCTACCGGCGCGAGGTGACGCAGCCGCTGTTTCCCGGGTACTTGTTCGCGGCCTTCGACGCGAGCGTATTTCGTGCGGTCCACTACGCCCACGGTGTGCGCGGCGTGGTGCGCTTTGGCGACGAGCCGGCGGTGGTGCCGCCGGAGGTATTAGCCAGCATCACGGCACGCATGACCAACGGCTACATTGTCGTGCAGCCGGCGGGGTTGCACGACGGGCAACGCGTCGAGATCCTTGCCGGACCGTTCAAGGGATTCACCGGGGTCTTTGATGTGCGCCGCAGCTCGCTGGAGCGCGTCGCCATCCTCCTCGATACGCTGCAGTACAGCGCGCGGTTGATGGTGGAACGGGCCGGGATTCGGCCGCTGTGAAACACGAGCGGCCGCGGCGGCCACCGCCGCTGAAGCCGCAAAAGGTGAAAGCTATGAACCGCGCCTGGGGAAATCATTGGTCCCGTCACATTGACGGCGGATGCCGGTATCGGCGCAGCGCCGCGTTGCGGAGCGCTGCTCTCGTGCTCATGGTGTGCTCCGGCCTGATCAACGCGTCGCCGGCGCTCGCCAGCTTCACGACCGGGAGCTTCACGAAGAGCAATGCGGTGGCCCCGACCAGTCAGACGATTGCCCACGGACTTGGCGAGACACCGAAGGCATTGATCTTCTGGACCGACGGGAAGACGAGCGAAGCCTTCAGTACGAGCTTCGTTTTTGGATTCGGGGTGACCGATGGAACGAGCAGTCGGTCGGCCAGTATGGCGAGCCAGGACAACGTTAAGAATTCCAATGCCAGTCGCCGGCTGGCGGCCAAGGCGCTCACCCTTGTCCAATGGGGCGAGACAGTGCTGGCCGAGGCTGACCTTTCGTCGTGGGATGCGACCAACTTCACGCTCAATTGGACGACCAACAACAGCACGGCGTACCGCATTCATTTCATCGCGATTGGCGGGCCGAGCGTCGCGGCCAAGGTGGTCGAGTGGACAATGCCCACCACGACGGGAAGCCAAACGGTCAGCGGCGTGGGGTTTCAACCGGACGTCGTTATCCATGTCCACGCCGGCAGCGTCGTCGGGGCGCTGCCGGTCTCCGCTGTCAATGCTGCCTTCGGGCTGGGCGCCATGGATGCAAACGGGAACCAATGGGCTGACGAGATCCTCAGCGTCGACGCCGACGGAACGAGCAATACGCAGCGCGGGCAGCAAACCAATGCCGGCATCTTCATCGTTGACGACGCGCTGAGCGTTGTGAAGAAGGCATCGTGGGTGTCGATGAATAGCGACGGGTTCACGGTCAACTTCAGCACCGCCGCAGGGACCGCGAACCAGATGTTTTCGCTCGCGTTGAAGGGCGTGAGCGCGAAGGCCGGCAGCTTCTCGAAGAGTGTGGGGGCAGCACCTGCAAGTCAGTCAGTGACCGGCGCGGGCTTTCAACCAAGCGTGCTTCTGCTGTCCAGCTTTCAAGATGTCGCGCAAGCCAATCCGGTGGCGCAGATGCGCTACGGTATTGGGGCTACCGCCGGCGCTACGGAAGGGAGCTCAGCATTGCAGGACGCAGATGCGCAGCCTGATACCAGTGTCGACGGCATCGATAAGATCAGCAAAGTGTTCGTCAAGGTGAATAACAGTACTCCTGTGATCGATGCGGAAGCCGATCTCACCAGCTTCAATAGCGATGGCTTTACCTTGAGCTGGACGAAGAATGACGCGGTTGCCACGCAACTTCTGTATTTGGCACTGGCGCTGGCGCCTACGCCGACCCCGACGAGGACCCCAACCACTCCCCCCACCAGCACGCCGACGAGCACCGCCACGCGGACGCCGACAAGCTCCCCGACGTCCACGCCGACCCTGACGCCGACGCAAAGCCCGACGCGTACCCCGACCCAAACCGCGACGATCACCCCGACGAGCACACCAACCGCTACCCTGACGTCCACCAATACTCCGACTCGAACGCCTACCAGCACACCGACGGGCACGCCGACGCGCACGCCGACGCCGACGTTCACTGACACGCCGACGCTGACCCCCACCGTGACCAGCACGCCGACCGTGACCCCGACATTCACCCAGACGCCGACGGGCACACTCGCGGCAACCAGCACACCGACCAAGACGCCGACCGACACGCCGACCGCGACCCCGACCAACACCTCGACACGGACTCCCACGGCGACGCCTACCGCGACACCGACCAACACACCGACCGGCACGCCCACGGAAACGCCGACCCAGACGCCAACCCAGACACCAAGCGCGACGCCCACCGCGACGCCCACCGCGACGCCGACGTCCACCGCGACGGCAACGCCGACGCCGACGCCGACCGACACCGCGACGCCCACGGCGACGAGGACGCCCACCAACACCGCCACCACGACGCCGACGAGCACCCCGAGCCGGACGCCGACCGCAACGCCTACGTTCACCAGCAGCCCGACCAGTACGCCGACCCCGAAGCCGGTATTGAGCGCACAGAAGATCGCGACCCTGCTCACCGACAATGACTCCGACGGCGTGCCTTCACCGGGCGATGTGCTGCGCTACCAGGTGACCATCGCGAACAGCGGCAACGGCGCCGCGACGGGGGTGGTGTTCACCGACATCCCCGATGGCGTGACCACCCTGGTATCAAGCTCGATTACGACCACCCAGGGCTCGATCATCAGCGGCAACAGCGGTACGCCGCCGGTGCGCATCAACCTTGGCACCGTCGCGGTCAGTGCCTCGATCACCGTTACATTCGACGTCACCATCAACGCGTTGCCCCCCGGAGTCACGAGCGTTTCGAATCAGGGCGCGGTGGCGAGCAACGAGGTGCCGACCCTGTTGACTGATGACCCGACGGTTGGGGGGAGCCGGGATCCCACCATCACGCAGGTCACCGGGACCCCGCGGCTGCGCGCCGAGAAGACCGTGACGTTGGCGAGCGACAACGACATGGACGGTGATTCCTCGCCTGGCGATCGCCTGCGGTACCAGATTGTCATCGTCAATGCCGGCAACGCGGCCGCAACCGGCGTCGTGCTCAGCGACAAGCCGGATGTGAACAGTCCCTTGGTCACCGGGGCGGTGACCACGACCCAAGGCGCGGTCACCAGCGGCAACGTGACAGGGAATACGACCGTCGCGGTCGATGTGGGGACGGTGCCGGCAGCCGGCAGTGTCACCATTGTATTCCTGGTCGATATCAACAATCCGGTGGCCGCGGGAGTCACGCTGATCAGCAATCAAGGGCAGGTCAGCAGCAACGAGTTGCCGGTCCTGGTGACGGACGACCCGACGAGAGCAGGGAACAGCGATCCGACGGTGACCGTCATCGATGCCGAGGCGGTCCTCAGGGCCACCAAGGTCGCAACGCTGCTCATCGACGCCGACGGCGACGGGCGGCCTTCCCCTGGCGATACCCTGCTCTACCAGGTACGGGTGACCAACCTGGGGAACACCGCCGCCACCAACGTCACGCTCACCGACACCCCGGACAGCAATACGAGCCTGGTCAGCGGCAGTGTGGCGACCAGCCGCGGTAGCGTCGTGGCCGGCAACGGCGGAGCGCCCCCGGTCACGGTGAACTTCGGCACGATCGCCGGTGGCGGCGACAACGTCACGGTGTCGTTCAGCGTGATGATCAACGACCCGCTCCCGGCAAACGTGACGCAGGTGATCAACCAAGGCAGTGTCAGCAGCGACCAAACGCCGACACTGTCCACCGATGATCCGGCCGTAGCAGGGAGTGCCGATCCGACGATCACCAATGTCACTGCGGCGCCGAACATTTCGGCCTCGAAAACCGCGACCGAGGTTGTCGACCCGGACGATGACGGTGTGACGTCACCGGGGGACACGCTGCTCTATCGTGTGACGATCACGAACAGCGGCAATGCCGCCAGCACGACGACGTCCTTCAGCGATCTGCTGGACCCGAACCTGACGCTGGTGATTGGCTCCGTGCAGACCAGTGCGGGGACGGTCATCACGGGGAATACCGCGGGCAATACCTCGGTGGCCGTCGCGATCGGAGACATTCCTGGCGGCCGCGCAAGCGTCACGATCACCTTCCGCGTTACCATCAACAGTCCGCTCCCCGCCGGGGTCACGTCGGTTCACAATCAGGGCTCCGTCAGTGGTGGAAACTTTACGACGCAGCTCACCGACGATCCAGGTACGGGGGCAGCCAATGATCCGACGACTAGCGATGTCACCGCCTCTCCAGACGTGGTGGTGTCCAAAACGGTTGTCTTGGATACCGATGCCGATAGCAACGGCGCTCCGTCACCCGGCGACACGCTGCGGTATCAACTTACGATTCGCAACAGCGGCAATCAGGCGGCCGCCGGTGTCGCGCTCACTGACATCGTCGACAGCAATACCGCGCTGGTGGTGGGGTCGGTGCAAACTCACGATGGAACGGTGGCGGCCGGCAATACCCCGGGGGACACCAGCGTCGCCGTGAACGTCGGCACGCTGCCGGGCGCGGGCGGGAGCACGACGATCAGCTTTCGTGTCACGATCGTCGACCCGCTGCCCGCGGGCGTGACGCGGGTCAGCAATCAAGCAGCGGTGAGCGGAACAAACTTCTCGACGCAGCTGAGTGACGACCCGACGACACCGGCTCAAGGCGATCCGACGATCACGAACCTGGTCGCCGCACCCGCCGGTCAAGGAACCAAAATAGCCACGTTGTACATCGATGCCGACGGCGACGGCGTCCCGAGTCCGGGTGATACGCTGCTCTATCAATTGGAGTTCATCAACAGCGGAAACATCGGCGCCCCCAATGTCAGCGAGACGGATACTCCCGACCCCAACACGACGTTGGTGGTCGGGTCGGTACAGGTCAGCCAAGGGACCGTGACGAGCGGCAACAACCCCGGCGACACGTCGGTGGCCGTCACGATCGGCACGGTGCCGGGCCGCGGCGGCAGTGTCTTCGGCAGCTTCCTGGTGACGATCAACAATCCGCTGCCCCCGGGAGTGACGCAAGTATCGAATCAAAGCCGCGGATTCATCAATGGGATTCCAAGGGGGGTGTCCGACGATCCGTCCACCGCCGCGCCAAATGATGCGACTGTGACTCAGGTGACCGCTGCGCCTGCTGGGACATTGACCAAGACTGCGACACTGTTCACCGACGCTGACGGCAACGGCTCGCCCAGTCCCGGCGATACGCTGCTGTATCTCTTCGACTTTACGAATACCGGAAACACGGCCTTTGCCGGCATCACGGTAATTGACACTCCGGACTCCAACACGCAATTGGTGGTCGGCTCGGTGCAGATCAGCCGCGGGATGATCACCAGCGGCAACGGCGCCGGCGACACGCAGGTGGAGGTCGACATCGGGACGGTTCCGGTCGGCGAGCGGTTGACGGCCAGCTTCCTGGTGACCATCAACAACCCGTTGCCGATAGGCGTGACCCAGGTGTCCAATCAGGCCCAGGGCTTCAGTTTCGGGGTTCCGGCTGGCTTGAGCGACGATCCGAGCACGCCGGTGTTGTACGATCCGACCGTTACACATGTGACCAGCGCGCCGGCGGGCAGCGCGTTCAAGACTGCCACCCTGTTCACCGATGCGGATCACAACGGCATCCCCAGTGCCGGCGATACGCTCCTGTATGATTTTGAGTTTACGAATACCGGCAACACGCCCCTCCTGGCCATC
>Ga0265332_10000069_pt1 | contig 88113 bp, 83 predicted proteins | sample 41926metaG_FD_202084 | JGI IMG/M metagenome (GOLD analysis project Ga0265332, IMG submission 202084) | Rhizosphere microbial communities from Carex aquatilis grown in University of Washington, Seatle, WA, United States - 4-19-26 metaG | ecosystem: Host-associated > Plants > Roots > Rhizosphere...
CCTGCATGCGCAAACTGCTGACTGTGATCAATGCCGTAGTCAAAAACAACACCCCCTGGTGCGCTTCAGGGCTTGACCTTCAACACAGTTGCTAACGTGACCGTCACTGGCTCTTGGGTGCCGCACACCACATGGCCTGCACTTAGCTGCAACGCTACGAACTCCGCGGGGAGCTTGATACACAGTTCATGCTCCACTCGTACGATGTCCTCCAAAGTAGGCTTCGGCAGTGGCTTCGGGACCAGCTCGTTTCTCTCCAGCAACTGAGCAATGACCGTTTGCATGTGACCTCTAACGTGGAAGTGAGCGGCCTGCGCGGCTTTTCGCGCAGCTCCGCTCGACTGCAGGGTTAGAGCGCATTGGCCTTGCAACACGCGGCACAGACACTGGAGTAAGCGATGCGGTCGATTGGGATGAAGAGGTCAAAGCGCAACCCGTTTCTTTAGGTTGGTGATGACAACCTGGACCGAACGACTCTTGCGATTCACTCGCGCCGAACTGATAACGATCGCGTCTTTGGGTTTGTCGGCAGCTATGTATAGCTCAAAGATTCTGTCATCACCATCGAAGAACGTTCCGAGCGTGAGATTCACTTCCCATTCCTTAGGGATCGGTTCGTATTCTTCAAGCGCTTGACGTGTGGCGACACGAGCAAGCTCCTTGAGTTCGTCGAGTTCTTTCGGGGCAGCGCAGGTGCTATCAGCGGACGGCATGGGTTTGCGCTCTAACGTGCTAGCTCAGGGGCGACCGGAGGCCGCAGGCCGGAGGGAACCTGCCGGCGTAGCCGGCAGGACGTCCTCTGGAGCGGCGGGTTAGAGCGCAGGGCGCACGGCGAGACAAGATTCCGCTCTAGGCTCATAGGGCACGGGGTCTCAAAGTTGAAACTCGCCAGCAAAGCCGATCGGCCAAACAACCACGAATTTTTCGCTGGCCTTTAGGCGTTTGACGATCAGCGCTTTGTCTAATACGCCACGCAACTTTAGGAACGCCTGAACTCGCTCAATCACTGGGCCCCAGGAACCGGTGGGGAAAATGAAGATGTTGAATTTTCCTTCTCCAATATCGTGTCCATCGACCTCGGCGAATCTGTTTTGGGAAAAAGCCTGAATCAGTGTCTCTTCGACTTGAATGAGAGAGTCGAAGTCCGACGACTCCGTAACGGGTAATTGAACGATGAGCTGGTTCCGGGACATGTTGCGCTCTAACGTCGAAGGTAAGGGGCGCTGCGCGGCTTTATCGCGCAGCGTCCAGCGACCAAAGGGAGCGAGGTTGAGCGCCATGTTAGAACGCCTTAGCTGCTAAAAAGGTTTGAAGGACTTGAGTGGCTTTCGCCATCACCTGTTTTCTACTCGGAGCATTGAAGTACTGTGGTTCGACCACCCCGGGTATCCAACACAAATATTGCTGTACGTCTGAATCAAATGCCACACGGGCAATTTGTCCATCCACTTCTATCTTCACAACTCCTTCTCCGATGAAACTGCCGTACAAGTCTGGAGTTCTCGATGAATATCGGAAATTTCGGTCGGACCGGGGCTTCGACGGGCAATGACCAGACATCTCCCACGAGCCGATGTACCAGTCAAAGGTGTGTCCGCGTTTGGTACGTAATAATTCGTTATGCAGAGCTGCATGCCTTGCAGAACCGGGATTAAGTATTTCGACCTTGGCAATAGAAAGCGCAGCTGTCAAAAAACTGGACACTGCCGCGTGCACCTTCCGATCCCCTAGCGAGGATGACATTGCATAGCGTTTAGGAATTCCTGATTGCACTGGATGGTCCCAGATGAAGTAGTAATCAAGAACGGAAGCGATTCGCTCTCGAACTTCTGTGTCTGTCAACTCGTCGTGAGCTGCGGCAATCTCCTCTAGCTCATCCAATAACTCACGATATCTCGCCGAAAAGGTGTCCATAAGCGTTCTAACTAGTAGTAGACGACAAGTACGTCCAATAAAACGTCGGGGTATCCAATAAGCTGGGATACCGGACAGGCGGAAAGCCAATAACCATGCGGCGCTCCATTCCCTTATTACTTATTCGCATAATTCTCCTCACGTACAAACCGGACATTCCTGACAACAAAATCATACGTCATGCTCCGGTCTTTCCCCAAGCCGCCCATGCTCCCCATTAGTACCGCAGATAGGCAGCACCAGATCGGTGATCTCACTCCTGGAACAGATACAGAAGAGACCATGTGGAAAATCGGGGCGTGACTGCCCCGTTTCGCCGCCTGACAGGCGGCTGCGTCTAATAGACGAGCACGAGGAGAAATGCTGAGAGGAGGACTAGGGGAGCGAGAAGGAGACGGCGACACTGCCAAAACGGGGTTTGCCCAGGCACGTCGTCACGTGGTGCAGCTCCCGCCTGCCGAGGACCGGCAGGCGGAGAAGAACGGGCTTACTTCCTGCGGAAGATCACATCCCACACGCCATGACCGAGACGGATGCCGCGCTGTTCGAACTTGGTCAGGGGGCGGTAGTCGGGGCGGGGGGCGAAGCCGCCGTGGCTGTTGTCCACGGTATTTTCGAGAAGGGGTTCGGCGGAGAGGACTTCCAGCATCTGCACGGCGTATTCCTCCCAGTCGGTGGCGCAGTGCAGGTAACCGCCGGGGGCCAGGCGGGAGGCGAGCAGGGCGATCAGGGGCGGCTGCACCAGGCGGCGCTTGTGGTGGCGCTTCTTCGGCCAGGGGTCGGGGAAGTAGATGTGGGCGCCGGCCAGGGAGTTCTCGGAGATCATGTCCCGCAGCACTTCCACGGCGTCGTGCTGGATGATGCGGATATTGCCGAGGTTGCCTTCGGCCACCAGCTTGCACAGGCTGCCGACGCCGGGGGTGTGCACTTCCACTTCGATGAAATTGGTGTCGGGGCGCACGGCGGCGATCTTGGCCGAGGTCTCGCCCATGCCGAAGCCGATCTCGAACACGGTGGGGGCCTCGCGGCCGAAGGTGGCGGCGAAGTCGAGAAGCTGGGGACGGTGCTCGATGCCGATCTTCGGCATCATGTCGTCCAGGTAGCGCAGCTGGGCGCTGGAGACCCGGCCCTGGCGCAGGACGAAGCTGCGGATGTGGCGCTGGGCCAGGGGATTGTCCTGGTCCGCGGCGGAGTCGGCCGGGAGGTCAGCGCCGTCGATGGCGTCACGTTGCGGGTCTTGCATGGTCATCCTTCAGTGGATCATTCAGCGTCAAATGCGTGGTTCAGGGCGTGGACCTTGCCCGGCAGGGCATCGGCCAGGCCGGGACAGGCCTCGGCGGCGCCGTAGGCGAGACGGCGGCCGACACCGCGGCGCAGCTCGTCCTGCCAGGTCTTCATCAGGGCTTCGCCGTCGGCGGGCTGGTCCGGCTGCTTGGGGTCCGGCAGGCTGGCCATGTCGGCCACCAGGCGCTGCCGGGCCTCGGCTTCGCTGGCGGCGTTGGCCTGTTCCCAGGCGGCGAGGGCGGCGTCGAGCCGTTCCACGGCCTCGGGAGCGGTCTGCTGGCGGCACTGGCTCACCAGTTCCCGGGTTTCCGTGGCCCGGCGCAGGCGCTCCACATCGCCCTTGAGCAGCCATTGGGCTTCCAGGTCGTAGCGGGGCTTGGCCAGGGCTTCGGGCAGGGTGGCGCAGGCGGCCTTCAGTTCGGGACCATCGGTGGACAGGCCCAGGTCGCTCTTCAGCTGCAGGGCCTGGATCAGGTCCAGGCGCCGCACTTCCTCGGCCGGCGGCGTGAAGTAGTAGCGGGCCAGCTCGTATTCGGCCTGCTCGATGCGCACCCGGTTCCTGGCTTCCCAGGCGCCGTAGGCTTCCCGGGCCAGTTCGCCCTCTTCCGGCAACAGGGAACAGGCCCGGGCCAGCAGGGAAATGCCGTGGGAGAGGCCGAACAGGGTTTGCTGGGCCAGGATGCGGGGATGGCCGAAGGCATAGCCCTGGCGCTCCGGGCGGAAGCGGGGCACCGCCGGGGCAGCTGCGACGGGGGCGGCCGGAGTCGCCGGGGCAGCGGCCTTGGCTGTGTCTTCCGGCGCCGCGGCGGGCGCCGTGGGAACGGCCGACGGCGCGCTGGCGGCCGGAGCCGGCAGCGGGGCCAGGGGCTGTTCCCTGAAGTCCGGCTCGCCCAGGGGCTGGGCCACGGTTTCCTCGCCGGCAGCGGCTTCCGGCAGGGCGGGCGGCGGCGCGGCGGCAGCCTCTTCCTCCGCCGGTGTCACCTTTTGCACCGGGCGTGGCTGGATCACCACGCCCCGGGGCGTGGTCCAGGGGTTGGCCGCATCCAGGCCGCCGTCCTCGCTCGGGGTGAACACCCGCTGCAGCAGCTCCAGCAGGGAAGGCTGGTTGGGGTCCGGCGGCGGCATGAGAATGCTGCTGCCTTCCTCGGCCCGGGCGGCCGGCAGAGCCAGCAGCAGGGCCAGGGAGAGCACCGCGAGGCGGGGACGGAAGGCAGGGGCGGCCATGCTCAGTTCTTGCCGATGAGCCCGGTGGTGGGGGAGCTGGGGTCGGCCGAGTAGAGCTTGCGCGGCATGCGGCCGGCGAGGAAGGCCTCGCGCCCGGCCTGCACCGCCTTGTTCATGGCGCTGGCCATGAGCACCGGATTGCCGGCGTGGGCGATGGCGGTGTTCATCAGCACCCCGTCGCAGCCCAGCTCCATGGCGATGGCGGCGTCGGAGGCGGTGCCCACGCCGGCGTCCACGATCACCGGCACCTTGGCGTTGTCGATGATGAGGCGCAGGTTCCAGGGATTGAGGATGCCCATGCCGGAGCCGATGAGAGAGGCCAGGGGCATCACCGCGGCACAGCCGATCTCTTCCAGCATCTTGGCCTGGATGGGGTCGTCGGCGCAGTACACCATGACCTGGAAGCCTTCCTTGACCAGCACTTCGGCGGCCTTGAGGGTTTCCGGCATGTTGGGGAACAGAGTGGTGGGATCGCCCAGCACTTCCAGCTTGACCAGGGCGTGGCCGTCCAGCAGCTCCCGGGCCAGGCGCAGGGTGCGCACGGCTTCGTCGGCGGTGTAGCAGCCGGCGGTGTTGGGCAGGATGGTGAACTGGCTGGGGGGCAGGGCATCCAGCAGGTTGGGCTGGTTCGGGTCCTGGCCGATGTTGGTGCGGCGGATGGCCACGGTCACCATTTCGGCGCCGGAGGCATCGATGGCCTGGCGGGTCTCGGCGAAATCCTTGTACTTGCCGGTGCCGACGATGAGGCGGGAGCGGTAGGTCTTGCCAGCGATGGTCAGTTGTTCCATGGGCTCGGTTCCAGGCGGGAAGGGGTTGGGCGAAGGATGACGGCGGGCAGCGCCGGCGGCGCGGCGGGCTTAGCCGCCGCCGACGGCGACGACGATCTCGATGCGGTCGCCGCCGGCCAGGGCGGTCTCGCCGTGCTGGCTGCGGGGCACGATGTCGCCGTTGCGCTCCACGGCGATACGCTTGCCGGCCAGGCCCAGTTCCGCCACCAGGGCGGCCACGGTGAAGGCGGCGTCGCGATCGGGAAATTGGCGGGTTTCGCCGTTGATGTGCAGTTCCATAAGGGGGCGGATTTTACCATGGCCGGCGGCCGCCTCCGGCACCGCTATAATCGGTCCTGCCACCCCATTTTCCCGGACCTGCCCGCCATGAAAGCCCGCCGCCCCGCCCCCTGCCGCCGCTTGCCGGCCGCCCTCCTGGCCGCCCTCTCCCTGATCGCCGGCCCGGCCCTGGCCCAGGTGAGGATCGGCGTCATCGCCTCCTCCACCGGCGTCACCGCCCAGGTGGGCATTCCCCAGAAGAACAGCGTGGCCCTGCTGCCGGCGGAAATCGGCGGGCAGAAGGTGGAATACTTCGTCCTCGACGACGCCTCCGACCCCACCAATGCGGTCACCGCGGTGAAGAAGCTGATCGGCGAGCACAAGGTGGATGCCCTGATCGGCCCCACCACCAGCCCCGCGGCCCTGGCCATGCTCGATTTCGTCGCCGAGGCCAAGACGCCCCTGGTCACCACCGTGGGTTCCTCGGCCATCGTCCAGCCCATGGACGAGAAGAAGATGTGGGTGTTCAAGACCACCCAGAACGACGACCTCATCGCCGAGGCGGTGATCGCCCACATGCAGGCCAGCGGCGTCAGGAGCGTGGGCTTCATCGGCTTCAACGACCCCTACGGCGAGAACTGGCACAAGGTCTTTGCCGCCCTGGCGGAGAAGGCGGGCATCCGCCTGGTGGCCAGCGAGCGCTTCGTGCGCACCGACCAGTCGGTGATCGGCCAGGCCTTGAAACTCATCAGCGCCAAACCGGATGCCATTTTCATCGCCGCCACCGGCGGCCCCGCCGTGCTGCCCCAGGCCACCCTGCTGGAGAAGGGCTACAAGGGCCGGCTCTACCAGACCCACGGCGTCGCCACCAACGACTTCATCAAGCTGGGCGGCAAGGCCGTGGAAGGCACCCTGATGGCCGGCGGTCCCCTGCTGGTGGCCGACGGCCTCAAGGACGGCAACCCGATCAAGGCCGTGGCCCAGGGCTACATCCGGGCCTACGAGGGCCGCTACGGCGCCGGCACCATGTCCACCTTCGGCGCCAATACCTACGATGCGGGCCTGCTGTTGCAGAAGGCCATTCCCCTGGCCCTGAAGAAGGGCCATCCGGGCACGGCGGAGTTCCGCACCGCCCTGCGCGACGCCCTGGAACAATCGAAGGAAGTGGTGGGCGCCCAGGGCGTCTTCAACATGACCCCGGCCAACCATAACGGCATGGACCAGCGGGCACGGCTGATGATGACGGTACAGAACGGCCGCTGGGTACCCCTGCACTAGAGACCTGGGGTATTCCCGGGGGGCCGGGGTAAATGGGCTTATATGTGACGAAAGTCATATATTGCCTGTGTAATCAGCGCTATAAACCCAGCATCGGGCCCAGTCGGGCATCAACCAGGGTGGAAGGGATAGTCAATGGCGAAAGTGAAGACGGGCGCGGCGTTCGGCGCCTCCTTTCGCCTGCTGGGAGCGGGCAGCTATGCCCTGCTGGCGGCAGTGCTGCTGGTGGGCAGCATCCTGGCCCTGCTCCTCGGCCAACTGGAGGTGGATCGCCGCACCAGCGAGGCCCGCACCCAGGCCACCGCCGAACTGGCCGCCGTGCGAGCCCGGCTGGAAGGCCAGATCATGGCCACCTTCAGCATCACTGAAGGCATCGTGCACCTGCTGCGCCACGACGGCAGCATCTCTCCCGAGCGCTTCGCCGGCATGGCCTCCCAGGCCATCGCCGCCGTACCCCACATCCGCAACATCGCCCTGGCACCGGATGACGTCATCCGCCAGGTCTATCCCCTGGCCGGCAACGAGCGGGCCCTGGGCTTCGCCTACAGCACCCGGCCGGAGCAGTTCGCCACGGTGCGCCGTGCCCGGGAACTGGGCGGCCCCCTCCTGGCCGGCCCGGTGGATCTGGTCCAGGGCGGCCGCGCCTTGATCCACCGGCGGCCGGTGTTCATCACCGACAAGGCCGGCGGCAGCCGCTATTGGGGCGTGGCCTCCATAGTGGCCGACGTGGATCGCCTGCTCAACGTCGGCGGCATCGGGCGGGAAGGCCCCCTCAACCTGGCCCTGCGCGGCCGGGACGGGGACGGCGCCGACGGCGGCATGATCTGGGGCGACAGTACGGTATTCGGCCAGCAGCCGGTGCTGATGAACGTCAGCGTGCCGGGCGGCACCTGGCAGCTGGCGGGCCTGCCCAAGGCGGGCTGGCCCAGCACCAATCTGCTGCACTCGCCCCTGTTCCTGGTGGCCCTGAGCAACACCCTGCTGCTGCTCTATTTCGTCGCCCAGCTGATGGGGCGCAACAGCTTCATCCGCGAGCGCAATGCGGAACTGTCCCGGGAAATTGCCGAGCGCAAGGAAATCCAGGCCTCCCTGGCCCAGAGCGAGGGGCGCTTCCGCACCCTCTTCGAACATTCCCCCGACCCCACCTGGATCGTCCGCCAGGGCTGCTTCTCCGAGGCCAATGCGGCGGCCCTGGAGATGTTCGGCTTCAAGGACTTTTCCCAGTTCCGGGGCATTTCCCCCATCGACCTGTCGCCGGCCCGGCAGCCCGACGGCCAGACCTCGGCGGAGAAGGCCAAGGCCATGATGGAAATCGCCGTGGCCCGGGGCCTGCACCGCTTCGAATGGACCCACCAGCGCTGCGACGGCAGCCTGTTCCCGGCGGAAGTGACCCTCAGCGCCATGCAGCTCAACGAGTTGCCGGTGCTCCATGCCGTGGTGCGCGACATCTCCGAGCGCAAGCAGGCCGAGGCAGAACTGGAGCGGCAGCGCAGCCTGCTCGGTGCCATCGTGGACCATGCCCCCTCCCTGATCTACATGTTCGACACGGAGGGCCGCCTGCGCCTGGGCAACCGCCTCTTCGAGAAGGTCATCGGCCGCCCCCGCGCCGCCGTGGAAGGACTGCTGCGGGAGAGCTTCATCTCCCCCGCCCTGGCCGTGCAGCACCGGCACAACGACGAACTGGTGATGCAGTCCGGCCAACCCATGCGCTTCGAAGAGCAGGCCTTCGACGGCGGCGTGCAACGCACCTACCTCACCACCAAATGCCCCCTACCGGGGCCGGACGGCAGCCTGCGGGGCGTCCTCGGCATTTCCACCGATATCACGGAAATCAAGCAGACCACGGAACAGCTGCGCCTGGCCGGAGTGGTCATGGAGAACACCGCCGACGGGGTCATGATCACCGACGCCCGGGGCGTCATCCTCTCGGTGAACAAGGCCTTCACCGACATCACCGGCTACACCGCCGCCGAAGCCCTGGGCCAGCTGCCCAGCCTGCTGCGTTCGGACCGCCAGGAACCGGAGTTCTACCGCCTGATGTGGGAGACCCTGGCCAGCACAGGCATCTGGCGCGGCGAGATCTGGAACCGGCGCAAGAACGGCGCCCTCTTCCCCGAGTGGCTGACCATCAATGCCGTGCTCGACCAGGAGGGCAAGCCGGTCAATTACGTCGGCGTCTTCTCCGACATTTCCGCCATCAAGCATTCCCAGGACGAACTGGAGCGGCTGGCCCATTTCGACCCCCTCACCGGCCTGCCCAACCGCACCCTCTTCCACGACCGCCTGCAGCACGCCCTGGAGCGGGCCCAGCGCTACGGCCAGGAGCTGGCGGTGCTGCTGCTGGACCTGGACGGCTTCAAGACGGTGAACGACAGCCTGGGCCACCCCACCGGCGACCTGCTGCTGCAGCAGGCGGCCCACCGCTTCAAGGAATGCGTGCGGGTGGAGGACACGGTGTCCCGCCTGGGAGGCGACGAGTTCGCCATCATCCTCAACAACCTGGCCCAGGGCACCGACGCCATCAGTGTGGTGAAGAAGCTGCTGCAGGCCCTGCAGGAACCCTTCGACCTGGACGGTACCGCCGCCCTGGTCACCACCAGCATCGGCATCGCCATCGCCCCTCTCGACGGCGACACGCCGGAAGCCCTGGTGCGCAATGCCGACACCGCCATGTACGGGGCCAAGGAAGGGGGCCGCAACAGCTACCGCTTCTACCAGGCCGACATGACCCGCCGCGCCCAGGAACGGCTGACTCAGGAACGCTCCCTGCGCCGGGCCCTGGAAGAAGGGGAATTCGAGGTCTGGTACCAGCCCAAGCTGGAACTGGCCGACGGCAGCCTGTGCGGCGCCGAGGCCCTGCTGCGCTGGCGCGACCCGGCCCGGGGTCTGGTGTCGCCGGCCGAGTTCATCCCCCTGGCCGAGCGCACCGGTCTGATCGTGCCCATCGGCGAACTGGTGCTCGACCAGGTCTGCCGCCAGGCCCGCCAGTGGGCGGACCGGGGCCTGCTGGCCGGGCGCATCGCCGTCAATGTGGCGGCCCTGCAGATCGAGCGCAGCGACTATGCGGCGACCCTGCGCCAGGCCCTGGAAAAGCACGGTCTGCCGGCCACTGCCCTGGAGGTGGAAGTGACCGAAAGCCTGATCATGGAAAGCCCCAACCATGCCCGGCAGGTGCTGTGCGACATCCAGACCCTGGGGGTGACCACGGCGGTGGACGACTTCGGCACCGGCTATTCCTCCCTGGCCTATCTCAAGGTGCTGCCCATCAACCACCTGAAGATCGACCGGGCCTTCGTCGCCGACCTGCCCCACAACGCCAACGACGTGGCCATCGCCCGCGCCATCATCGCCCTCGGCCACTCCCTGGGATTCCATATCACCGCCGAAGGCATCGAGACCCAGGAGCAGCTGGAATTCCTGCGCGGCGCCGGCTGCGACCAGGGCCAGGGCTATCTGTTCGGCCGGCCCATGCCGGCGGCGGACTTCACCGCCTGGATGCAGCAACGCCGCGCCTGAAGGGGATCAGCGCACCAGGACGAAGCGCCCCTGCTGGATCTCGGTGAAAAAGGCCTGCCGCGTGGTATCGCCGAAGGCGTCGAAACTGATCTGCTGCTGCAGGCCCTGGTAGGGGCCGTACTTGAGCACCGCCGCCTTGACGCTGTCGCCCCGCTGGCGCCGGCTGAGGGCGGTGAACAGCACCGTCGCCGCATCGTAGGCCGCCACCGCGCTGTAGCCCGGCAGGCGCTGGAAGCGCTGGGCAAAGGCGTCGCGGAAGGCCACGTAGCGGGGGGATTCGTCATAGCGGTTGTAGTTCTGCAGGATCAGCAGCCCTTCCACCAGGGAGCCCCCAGTTCGGTCAGCTGCTCCGACGCCGCCCATTCCGAGGCGGCAATGGGCAGCCGGGGCGCCTGCCGGCGCGACTGCTGGGCCAGGCGGGCCACATCGATGGCGCCGGCGATGTAGAGCAGGCCGTCCGGGTCGTTCCTGAGCAGGCGCCGCACCACCTGGGCGAAATCCGTGTCGGGCTGGGAGTCGTAGGCCGCTTCGGCAACGATGGCGCCGCCACCGCTAGTGAAGGCGCGGCGGAACTCCTCCAGCCAGGATTCGGAAAAGACCCGGTTGCGGGTGTCGTAGGCCACGGCGACGCGGCGCTGGCCCCGCTGGTAAAGCATGCGAGCGTAGTCGCCGGCATTGTCCCGGGTGCTGCGGTTGATGCGCACCAGGTTGTCGTCCTTGGCGTAAAAGGCCATGGCGCTGAGGGTCGGACTGATCAGCAGGGTGTCGCTGCGGGCCAGCACCGGCACGGCCGCCGCCGCCATGGCCGAGGTGAAGGGGCCGATCACCGCCTCCACCCGCGCCTGGCCCAGCTCCGCCGCCGCCCGGGCAGCGGTCTCGGCCTTCTGGGCATCGTCCCGGGCAATCAGCTCGATGGGGCGGCCCTGGATGCCGCCTTCCCGGTTCCACTGCTCGACCGCCAGGATGACGCCGTTGCGCCCGGCATCCCCCACATCCGTGTTGCGGTCGGAAAGACCACCGAGAAAGCCGATGCGCACCGGCTCCGGTTCGCCGCAAGCAGCCAGCAGCAGGGTACCGAGGAGGATCAGGGCAGCCAGGGGCTTGCGCATGGGAAAGCTCCGCTTTGGTGGTTGGGACCATGCACTAATTCCACGCATGGTCGCCGAAAGATTCTGATAATACTAAGATAATAGACGGCAGATCATTCACCTAACCCCGGCGGCCGCCCGGCCGTCGCCCCGGTGCCCATCATGGCCTTGCACCCACACTTCCTTTCCCGCTGGCAGCGGGCCTGGCGCCGCTCCCTGCACATCCGCCTGGTGGTGCTGGGCCTGGTGCCCATGCTCGTCACCCTGCCGGTGATCATGGCCGTGCTGGTGGTGGGCGGCCAGCGTTTCGACGAACTGCTGGAGGCCAATGCCCACGCCCATCTGATCAGCACCCGCAACTATCTGGAGCAGATCCGCAACCGCTCCGGCCAGCAGGTGCTGCAGCAGGCCCTCTCCGAACGCCTGCCCCAGTTGCTCAAGGCCCACCGCGGCAACGACCCGACCCTGGGCAAGGTGCTCGACGTGTGGGCCGAATCGGCGGGCCTGGACTATCTCATCGTCGCCACCGAGGACGGCCAGATCATCGCCGCCAGCACCGACGCCGTGCCCGGCACCCGCCTGCCCCGCTCCTTTGTCGTGCGCCAGGTGCTGACCGGACTGCCGGTATCGGCCTACGAGCGCTTCGATGCGGAACAGCTGGCCCGCCTCGGCTCCCGCTTTCCCGCCCGGGCCCGGGTAGAGGTGGCGGGGGCGCCGAAGGGCGAGGCGGAGACCCGGGGCCTGCTCATCAACGCCGCCGCCCACCTGCCCCTCAGCGGCGATTACGGAGATGCCATCCTCTTCGGCGGCATCCTGCTCAACAACAACCTGGCCCTGATCGACAACATCCGGGAGGTGGTTTTCCCGGTGGGCACCCTGCCGGGCGGCGACAGCGGCACCGCCACCCTGTTCCTCGACGACATCCGCGTCGCCACCAACGTGCAGCTGGCCAACGGCCAGCGGGCCCTGGGCACCCGGGCCAGTGCCGAGGTCAATCAGGCGGTGCTGGAAGAAGGCGGCACCTGGGTGCGGCGGGCCCGGGTGGTGGACAGCTGGCAGATCGCCGGCTACCAGGCCCTGCTCGACGGCGAGGGGCGGCGCATCGGCATGATCTACTCCGGCTTTCCGGAAACCTACTACCAGAACGAGAAGCACCTGCTCCTGGGCGGCATTTCGCTGGTGCTGGGCCTGAGCATGCTGCTGCTCACCTATGTCTTCCTGAAGAAATCCCGCCGCCTCACCGACCGCCTGCAGCGCATCCGCGACGCCATGACCGACTTCGGCCAGGGCCGCACCCTGGCCCGGGTCGGGCGCATGGAGGAAGAGGACGAGATCGGCCAGCTGGCCGGCCATTTCGACGCCCTGCTCGATGCCCTGGACGCCAAGGAGAAAGCCCGGGCCCATACCGAATGGGTGCTGCGCAAACGCATGCAGGAACTGGCCTGCCTCTACGAAATATCCCGGGTCACGGAAGACCCGGCCCTGGGCCTGGGGGAAATCCTGGAACGGGTGGTGGGCCTCATTCCGCCGGGCTGGCGCTGGCCTCGGCAGACCTTCGCCTGCATCGAGTTCGGCGGTGCCCGTTACGCCACACCGGGTCACCCGGCCGCAACCGGCGGCCACCGGGTCACCTTCCGCACCCCGGGGGGCGACCAGGGCACCCTGACGGTGCTGTGCCAGCCCGACGGCGAGCACGACACGGCCCTGCTGCCGGAGGAGCGGACCCTGCAGGAAAGCATCGCCCAGCGCCTCGGCGACGCCATCAGCCGCCTGCAGACCCGCAGCGCCCTGCGCGAGCGGGAGGACATTTTCAGCGCCATCGCTGCCCAGGCGCCGGAGAGCATCTGCCTGATCGACGCCGAGAGCGGCCGCTTCATCGAATTCAACGACATGACCTGCGCCAGCCTGGGCTACACCCGGGAGGAACTGGCCGGCCTCTCCATCGCCGACCTGGAGGCGGAGATGGACCCGCAGCAGGTCCGCCAGGCCCTGGCCGCCGTCATCCGGGACGGTCAGCACAGCACGGAAACCCGCCTGCGGCGCAAGGACGGCCAGGTGCGGGACTTCTGGGTCAGCAACCGGCGGGTGGAAATGGACGGGCGCCTCGGCTGTGCCTCCGTCTGGCGCGACATCACCGAGCGCAAGGAGCAGGCCCGGGCCATGGCCAGCGAGGTTTCCATGCGCCGGGCCCTGTTCGAGCACAGCCGGGACGGCCTGGTGCTGCTCACCGAGGACGGCGCCGTGGCCGAAGCCAATCCGGCCATGGCGGCCATGCTCGGCTACACGCCGGAGGAAATGGAACGGCTCCACGTGTGGGACTGGGACGCGGCAATTCCCCGGGAACAGATCACCGCCATGTTGCGGGCCCTGAGCAAGGGCGGCGAGTTCTTCCAGACCGTGCACCGCCACAAGGACGGCCGCACCTTCAACGTGGAAGTGAGCGCCAGCCGTGTCGAGTGGGAGGGCCAGGCCTATGTGCTGTGTCTGCACCGGGACATCACCTTCCGCCTGCGCCTGGAACAGGAGCTGGAACAGCACCGCCACCACCTGGAGGAGCTGGTGCACGCCCGCACCATGGAGCTGGCCGAAGCCCGGGACGAGGCGGAGAGCGCCAGCCGGGCCAAGAGCGCCTTTCTGGCCAACATGAGCCACGAGATCCGCACCCCCATGAACGCCATCCTCGGCCTCTCCCACCTGCTGGGGCGGGAGGTGGGCGATGCCCGGGCCCGGGAGCGGGTGGACAAGATCCACGGTGCCGCCACCCATCTGCTCAACATCATCAACGACATCCTGGACCTGTCCAAGATCGAGGCCGAGAAGCTGCATCTGGACATGCAGGACTTCCTCCTGGCGCGCCTCTTCGACAATGCGGAAAACCTGCTGCGGCCCCAGCTGGAAGCCAAGGGCCTGCGCCTGGAGCGGCACCTCGACCCGGCCCTGCCCCCCGTCCTGCGGGGCGACGCCATGCACCTGCAGCAGATCCTGGTGAACTTCCTCAGCAATGCGGTGAAGTTCTCCGACCAGGGCCACATCACCCTGGGCGCCCGCCTGCTCAGCCGCAGCCAGAGCCAGGTGGAGCTGCGCCTGGAGGTGGCGGACCAGGGCATCGGCATCGCCCCGGAGCAGCAGGCCGCCCTGTTCCAGGCCTTCGAGCAGGCCGACAACTCCACCACCCGCAAGTACGGCGGCACGGGCCTGGGCCTGGCCATCAGCAAGCGCCTCATCCGGCTCATGGGCGGCGACATCGGGGTGGACAGCAAGCCGGGCCAGGGCAGCGTCTTCTGGATCAGCCTGCGCCTGGAGGTGGCGGACACCGCGGCCGGCACCACCGCCGCAACTGCGGAGCAGGAACTGCCGGCCCGCCTGCGCGCCCGCCACGGCGGCTGCCGCATCCTCCTGGCGGAAGACAACGCCCTCAACCAGGAGGTGGCCCAGGACCTGCTGCACGATGCCGGCCTGGCCGTCAGCGTGGCCGAGGACGGGCACCAGGCGGTGAGCCTGGCCCAGTCCGGCGGCTTCGACCTGGTGCTGATGGATGTGAACATGCCCCACCTGGACGGCCTGCAGGCCACCCGGGCCATCCGGGAGCTGCCCGGCTGCGCCGATCTGCCCATCTTGGCCATGACTGCCGGCGCCTTTGCCGAAGACCGGGCGCGTTGCCTGGAAGCCGGCATGAACGACTTCGTGGCCAAGCCGGTGGTCCCCGAGGTGCTCTACCAGGCCCTGCTGCGCTGGCTGCCGGCCCGCACCCCGGCGGCGGAGCCGACGCCCGGCAACGGCGCCAACGGGGAGCAGACCCAGCTGCTCAACCGGCTGCACACGCTGCTGGCCGGGGACGACATGCAGGCCAGCCTGCTCTGGCAGCAGTCCGCACACCTGCTGCTGCCCCTGCTCGGCGCCTGGGGCCCCCAGATCGACCAGGCCATCGAGTACTTCGATTTCGACCGGGCCCTGAGCCTGCTCGAGGCGGCCACCCCGGAGGCGGTCCAGCCGGCCGGCGCAGGCTAGGCGGGCCCGGCGCCAAAACATGTAAAGGAAGTTGTCGCAACGCCCCGAAACGGCCCGGATGATCTAAGATTCTGCCTTCGGCAACCGTTTCAGCAACCGTCTTTCCCGGCACCAGAACCCCATGCGTTTTTCTTTCCGCCCCCTTGTCTTACTCACCCTGAGCGGATTGCTGCTGGCGGGCTGCGCCTCCCGCCCCACGCCGGCCTACAAGCACGAGTCCTTCGACAGCAATTCCCCCTTCGAATACTGGAGCACCCGGGTTCCCGCCAACGCCTGCGAACTGGGGCGCCGGGCCCTGCTCAGCCAGGGCTACCAGGTGGAGGAAACCAAGCCCGAAAGCATCCGCGGCGAGAAGCTGTTCCAGCCCGAGGCCGATTACGGCATGCGCCTTTCCATCAGCCTGGTATGCCTGCCGAGCAACGTCGGCACCGTCATCTACGCCAACGCCCGCCAAACCCGCTTCGCCCTCAAGGCCGGCAGCAGCAGCGCCGGCCTCAGCGTCACCGGCATCGGCTCCATCTCCCTGCCCTGGGTGGCGGACAAGGATTCCCTGGTCAAGGTGGGCGAGGAAACCATCGCCGACCCGGACTTCTACAAACGCCTCTTCGCCCTCATCGACAGCCTGGACGGCGGCAGCAACAACAACTGAACGCGCCGCGCCAAAAGCAAAGGCCAGCCTCCCGGGCTGGCCTTTTTGCTTTGCGGCGGCGCCTCAGGCCGGCTGGGCCACGGGCTGCACCGGCTTTTCCCGGATCGGCAGGTTCACCAGGGCAGCGGCCGCAGCCAGGGCGATGTCGGCGTACCACATCCAGCCGTAGTCGCCGAAGCGGGTCAGGGTCAGGCCCCCCAGGTAGGCGCCGAGAAAGCCGCCGATCTGGTGCGAGAGCAGGGTCAGGCCGAACAGGGTGCCCAGGTAGCGCACGCCGAAAAGCTTGCCGACGATGGCCGCCGTCGGCGGCACCGTGGCCAGCCAGGTGAAGCCGAGGCCGGCGGCGAACAGGTAGTAGGTCCATTCCGTGCGCGGCATCATCAGGTACCAGATGATGAGCAGGGCGCGGGAGGCGTACATGGCCGCCAGGATGTACTTGCTGCGGTAGCGGGCCACACAGGAGCCGGCATAGAGACTGCCGAAGATGTTGGCCAGGCCGATGATGGCCAGGGACCAGCTGGCCACCGAGGGCGGCAGTCCGCACAGGTTCACCTCGCCGGGCAGGTGGGTGACGAGGAAGGCGATGTGGAAGCCGCAGGTGAAAAAGCCGGCATGCAGCAGCAGGTAGCTGCGGTCGCCCATGGCCTCCTTCACCGCCTGGCCAAGACCGCCGCCAGTAGCCGCTGTCGGGGCATGGGCCGGCGGAGCCCCCGCCAGACGGCCCACCAGGGGCAGGGCCGCCAGGGTGGCAATGGCCATGGCCCACAGGGCGCCCATCCAGCCGATGCTCTGGATCAGGCGCTGCAGGATGGGGGCGAAGACGAACTGGCCGAAGGAGCCGCCGGCGTTAATGACCCCGGAGGCGGCGCCCCGGGCCTCCACCGGCAGGCGCTGGGCGGCGGCGCCGATGAGCACGGAAAAGCTGCCGGCACCGGCCCCCATGGCCGACAGCAGGCCGATGGAAAAGATCAGGCCCAGGCCCGAATCCATGAAGGGCGTCAGGGCGCTGCCGACCGCGAGCACCAGCAGGCCGCCGATGAGCACCGCCCGGGCGCCGTAGCGGTCGGCCACGGCCCCCGCCACGGGCTGGATGGCGCCCCAGGTGAACTGGCCCACGGCCATGGCCAGGCTGATGCTGGCGATGCCCAGGCCGGTGTGGGTATTGAGGGGCGCGACGAAGAGGCCGAGGGACTGCCGGGCACCCATGGTCACCATGAGAATGCCGGCCGCCGCCAGGGTGGTCACCAGCACTTCCGGCCGGCTCAGGGTACGAAACATGGCAATCCTTCCCGGCCCGTACGGACCAAATCAATCGGATTCCACTCTAGTCAGCAAATCGGCGACGAAACAGCCCATAATCCCCGCATCAACGTCAACGGATCATTGACACCATGGCCTGGCTTCCCAGTTGGCACAGTTTCCTCAAGGTCGTCGAAAGCGGCAGCATGGCCGCCGCCGCCCGGCAGTTGGACTGCACCCGGGCCCAGGTGAGCAAGCAGATCGGCGACCTGGAACGATCCCTCGGCCAGCGCCTGTTCGAGCGGGCCACCCGCCGCCTCAGCCTGACCCCCGCCGGCGAAGTCTTCCTGCAGCACGCCCGCCGCGCCCTGGAAGCGGTGGACAGCGCCGAATTGGCCCTGCGCCACCTGGGCGAAACGCCCCAGGGCGTGCTGCGCATCAGCGCCACCCTGGCCTTCGGCCGCCGCTACATCGCCCCCCTGCTGCCGTCCATGGTCGAGAAATACCCGGGCCTGGAATGTGAGCTGGTACTCACCGACCAGCTAGTGGACCTGGTGGCCGACCGCATCGACCTGGCCCTGCGCCTGACCAAGGCCCCGCCCGAAGACGCCGTGGCCCGCCCCCTGCTGCAACTGGAACGCCACCTCTGCGCCGCCCCCGCCTACCTGGCCGCCCACGGCACGCCCCAGACGCCCCAGGATCTGCCCCTGCACCGCTGCTTCAGCTACCTGTTCACCGACGACGGCCACTGGCGCCTGACCGACCGGGAAGGAGCCGAGATCCGGGTGCCCATCCACAGCCCCCTGCGCTACAACAATCTGGAATGTCTGGAAGACGCCATCCTCGCCGGCCAGGGCATCGGCATCCTGCCCGACTTCCTGTGCGCCCCGGCCCTGGCCGACGGCCGCCTGATCCGGGTCCTGCCCGACCACGAACCCCAGGTCCGCTTCGGCCGCCACCTCTACGCCTGCTACACCCCCAGCCGCATCCGCCTACCCAAGGTCAAGGTCTTCCTGGCAGAACTGGAAGCGGCCCTGACGCCAGTGCCGCCGTGGCGGCAGGGGTGGAAATGAAAAAGGCCAGTCGCGGAGGACTGGCCTTTTGGGTATCCGGTGGAGCGGGCGATGGGAATCGAACCCACGGCTCTAGCTTGGGAAGCTAGGGTATTACCATTATACGACGCCCGCTCGGGCTGATTTGGCGGCTCCAGAGGCAGAACCGAGGTGGCATTCTACGCCGCCGCCTGCCGCAGGGGCAACCGGCGGGGTACGAAACTCAGTCGGCCAGGCGGCGGTAGCGGCCGCCCTGGAAGACGAGGGGGGGCCGGGCCGGGTCCTGGGCGAAGCGCTCGACCTGGCCGATGAAGATGAGGTGGTCGCCGCCGGCATGGCGGGCGACGTTGGCGCATTCGAAGCTGGCGCAGGTGCCGGCCAGCACCGGGGCGCCGCCCAGGCCGGGCTGCCAGGCCACGCCGTCGAACTTGTCTTCGAGGCGGGAGGCGAAGCGGTTGGAGACTTCTTCCTGGTTCGCTGCCAGCACGTTCACGGCAAAGTGGGAGGCGCTCTCGAAAATGCCCAGGCTGGGGGAGTTGGCGGAGAGGCTCCACAGCACCAGGGGCGGCTCCAGGGAGACGGAATTGAAGGAGCTGACGGTGAGGCCCACCGGGGTGCCGTCGGCGGCCATGGCGGTGACCACGGTGACGCCGGTGGCGAAGCCGCCCAGGGCATTGCGGAAGGCGCGGCAGTCGAAGGGGGCCGGGGTGGCGGCAGCGTCGCTGTCGCAGGTGTTGCAGGGCAGGTCGAGGGCGGAGTTTTGGCTGGAAGTCATGAAGTCGTCGGAGGCGGGCTGCGTGCTAACATGCGCGGACTTTTTGCCGTCCGGGGTGGCGCCGCTGTGGCGGTCTGCCCCTGCAATGCCCTTATTTTCAAGGAAGTGATGCTATGAGAATCGGAACGCCCCTCTCCCCTTCGGCCACCAAGGTGATGCTGCTGGGGGCGGGAGAACTGGGCAAGGAGGTGATTATCGCCTTGCAGCGCCTGGGTGTCGAGGTCATCGCCGTGGACCGCTACGCCGATGCGCCGGGCATGCAGGTGGCCCACCGTTCCCACGTCATTTCCATGACCGACGGGGCCGCCCTGCGCCGCCTCATCGAGCTGGAGAAGCCCCATCTGGTGGTGCCGGAGATCGAGGCCATCGCCACCGACACCCTGGTGGAGATCGAGGCCGAGGGCCTGGCCCAGGTCATTCCCACGGCCCTGGCCGCCAAGCTGACCATGAACCGGGAAGGCATCCGCCGCCTGGCCGCAGAGGAACTGGGCCTGCCCACCTCGCCCTACCGCTTCGCCGATTCCCTGGCCGAGCTGCAGGCCGCCATCGACGGCACGGGGGAAGAGAAGGGCATCGGCTACCCCTGCGTGGTCAAGCCGGTGATGTCCTCCTCCGGCAAGGGCCAGTCCCTGCTGAAGGGCCCCGCCGACGTGGAGAAGGCCTGGAACCATGCCCAGGCCGGCGGCCGGGTGCAGCAGTCCCGGGTCATTGTCGAGGGCTTCGTCAAGTTCGACTACGAGATCACCCAGCTCACCGTGCGCGCCGTGGGCAGCTCGGGCCAGGTGGAAACCTTCTTCTGCGAACCCATCGGCCACATCCAGGTGGATGGCGACTATGTGGAATCCTGGCAGCCCCAGCCCATGAGCGAGGCGGCCCGGGAGAAGTCCCGGGAGATCGCCGAAAAGGTCACCAGCAACCTGGGCGGCCGCGGCATCTTCGGCGTCGAGCTGTTCATCAAGGGCGACCAGGTGTGGTTCTCCGAAGTCAGCCCGCGCCCCCACGACACGGGCCTGGTGACCCTGACCAGCCAGCGCCTCTCCGAATTCGAACTGCACGCCCGGGCCATCCTGGGCCTGCCGGTGGATGCCAGCCTGCGCACTCCCGGCGCCTCCGCCGTCATCTACGGCGGCCTGGAGGAACAGGGCGTGGCCTACGAAGGCGTGGCCGAGGCCCTGCAGGTGCCCACCGCCGACCTGCGCCTGTTCGGCAAGCCCGAGAGCTTCAAGAAGCGCCGCATGGGCGTGGCCCTGGCCACCGGCGGCAGCATCGAACAGGCCCGGCAGCGGGCCAGCCTGGCCGCCAGCCGGGTGACGCCGGTTTCCGGCAAGCCCGCCACCAAGAAATAAGCGGGCCGCAACCCAATGGATACGGGCCAGTGGCTGCTCCCTTCCCTGGGGGCCGCACTGGCCCTTCTTCTTGGCCGTGCCGGCCTGCACTGGGCCATCCGGCGCGGCCTGCAGGTACCCATGGTTCCGGAACAAGGCAGCCCGGGCGATCTGGGCCTGCCCTTTCGTGAGTGCGCCATCGCCGGGCCCCGGGGCAAGCGCCTCTTCGCCTGGATGATTCCCGCCGCCACTGCCGCCGCCCCCACGGTGGCGGTGCTGCACGGCTGGGGCGGCAACGCGGAAATGATGCTGCCCCTGGCGGCGCCCCTGCACCGGGCCGGCTACGCCGTGCTGCTGCTCGACGCCCGCAGCCATGGCCGCAGCGAGGCCGACACTTTCGCCTCCCTGCCCCGCTTCGCCGAAGACCTGGAAGCGGCCCTGGACTGGCTGCCCGGCCAGCCGGAGGCGGACGGCCGGCGCCTGGCGGTGCTCGGCCATTCCGTCGGTGCCGGTGCCGCCCTGCTGGTAGCCTCCCGCCGCGACGGCCTGGCCGCCGCCGTCAGCGTCGCCGCCTTCGCCCACCCGGCGGCCATGATGCGGCGCTGGCTGCGGGCCCTGCACATCCCCTACCTGCCCCTGGGCTGGTACATCCTGCGTTATGTGGAGCGGACCATCGGCCACCGCTTCGACGCCATTGCCCCCATGCGCAGCATCGCCCGGGCCCGCTGCCCGGTGCTGCTGGTCCATGGCGACGCCGACGACACCGTGCCCCTGGCCGAAGCCCGGGCCATCCTCGCTGCCCGGGGCGACACCGCGGCCGAGCTGCTGGTGGTGCCCGGCAGCCACGACAGCTACGGCGAGGTGGAGGAGCAGATGCCCCGGCTGCTGGAATTCCTGGCCGCCCATCTCCATCCGGGCGAAGCGGGGCCGGCGACGCCCGGCGCCAGTTAGTCCATCAGCGTCCGGAAGATGCGCCGGTAGGCCTGGCGCATGGCTGCCAGGGCCTGGGGCCGGGGCTCCCGGCCGCTGTAGCTGACGATGTCGAAATAGCCCGTCAGCACATGCAGCTCCTCGGCCAGATCCGGGTAGCGGCGGTGCAGCTGGCGCCCGTATTCACGGGGGCCCTGGGCGGCGGCCCGGGGTTCGCCGTAGTAGGCGAAGAGCCGTTCGGCGGCATGGAAGTACTGGCGGATGCCGCGCCCCCCTGCCCCGTGGTGCCCGCCCAGGCCCAGGCGCAGATAATCGAGGCGGGTGCGCAGCCAGGCCAGCGGCCCCGTCTCCCGCGCCAGCAGCCAATAGGCCAGCACCAGGGCCAACAACAGCAACGCCAGCAGGGTCTGGACCACTTCCTGCAGGTGCTCCTGCATCCATTGCTTGAAGCGCTCCCACCAGTCTTCCACCGCCTCGCGGGCCGGGGCCGTGGCCTGCGTCAGCTGCTCCAGCCAATCCGCCAGATGGTTGATGGCGCTGGCCTGCCACTCGGGCATGCCGGGCCGGCGGGCGGCCAGGCGTATTTCCCCGGGACCGGGCCAGGCGGAACGGAGCGGACCGGCCTCCCCGGCGCCGCCCCCGCCACTGCCGCCGGCTGCCCCATGGCCACCGCTGCCGCCACCGGCGCCGCCGCCGGCCGGACTCTCGCCCAACTGCACCCCGCCGGGCAGGCCGTGCTTCCAGGAGAGATCGGCCCAGGAGACCTGGGGCGTGATGGCATAGAACAGGCCCGCCAGCCCCAGGATCACCAGGGCGGCGGTCACCGCCGCCAGGCCCTGGCCGGCAACGCGGCCGTCGCCCAGGGCCTGGGCCTGGACCTGGCGGGAGCGGCGATCCACCTGCTCCGCCACCAGACTCAGCACCACCGCCAGCACATAGGGCAGCAGATAGAAGAGCATGGTCCAGTCGGCCCGGTAGTGGGCGGCGGCAAACAGCACCAGCACCGCAGACACCAGCAGGCCCATGTAGAAATGGCGGCGGCTGACACTGATGCAGTTCTGCGCCGCCTGCATGCCGCACAGCAGGTAGAGGCCGCCCCGGGGCATGCCCCAGACGGGCAGGAGAATGAGGAAGAAGAGCACCCCGGCCATGACCAGCACCGCCTTCTGCCAGCCCCGGCCCAATTCGCTTGCCACGCCCTGCTGGCGCCAGCCGAGGAACAGGGTCAGGCCGAACAGCAGGGCCCACAGCGTCACCTCAAAGCCGAAATGGCCGTACTGGATGTCGAGGAAGCAGTTGCACATGACCCCCAGGGTCAGACAGGCGTACAGCCCCAGGTAGGCGGGGCCGTAGGTGAGGGGCGCGGGGGCGGCGGCAGGACGGGTCATGGATTGAACAGGGCCAGCAGATCATCGCCCCGGCGCACCGGCAGCACCCGGGCGCCCAGTTCCATGAGGCCGCCGGTCAGGCCGTCGCTGCCCCAGGCGGTGGCGCCGGTGAAGCTTTCGGGGACGAAGCGCAGGGCCAGCAGATGGGCGCCCCGCTGCCGCAGCTGGGCCAGGGCCCCCAACGTCGCCTGGCCGCCCCCGGGCACGGCCGGCTCGTTGTGGAAGCTGATCACGGTCTCCCCCGGCGTCAGGGCTGCGGCGGCCTGCTCCAGCATCTGGGCGTAGGGCGTGTCGCCGTCCGCCGCAACCACGGCGAGGGCATCCAGCATTTCCTGGAAGTGCAGTTCGCCGCAGCCGGCGCCGATCTCCAGGGGCTGCCGGCCGGCGCCCAGGAGCCGCACCGGCAGGCCGTTGCCGGTGGCGTAGCGGGCCAGGGAGGCGGCGATGCGCACCGCCACCTCGAAGCTGGAATCCCGGCCCCGGCCCAGTTCCGCGCCGGCCTGGCAATCCAGCACCAGGCACAGGCTGGCGGAGGCCAGGGGCTCGAACTCCCGCACCATCAGTTCGGCATTGCGGGCGCTGCTGGGCCAGTGGATGTGGCGCGGGTTGTCGCCCCGGCGGTATTCCCGCAGGCCGCAGAACTCGCTGCTGCCGGCCCCCTCCGGCAACTGCAGGGCGCCCCGGTGGATCAGGGTGGGCATGCCGCGCAGGGGCAGGGCGACGATGGGGAAGATCCGGGGATAGATGACCAGGGAGGTGAGCCCGGCGTTGCGCCCCTGGCGGGCCTCGGCCAGCCCCAGGGGAAAGCTGGAGGCCAGGCCCACCGGGCCGAGCTGGTAGAGGCCCCGCTTTTCCGCCTGCAGGGTGACGCTGAACTGGCGCGTGCCGCCCCCCGGCACCCAGGCCACCTGGCCCAGCACCACCTCGGCCAGGGGCGCGCCAGCCGCCGCGCCGACGAAGGGCAGGCAGTCCACCAGCTCCACCATGAAGCGGGGCAGCAGGCCCCGGTTGTGCACCGTCACCGTCAGTTGCAACGGCTCGCCCTCGGCGGCCCGCACCGGGCCGCTGCGCTCCGCCGCCAGACGGCGCACCAGCCAGTGGGGCCAGACCACGCCGGCCGCCAGGGTGGCGAGGAACAGGGCGGCCACCGCCCACAGCAGGGCCTGCACCCGGTTGAGGGCGGCCGTGTAGGCCACCAGGGTGAGACCGGCCAGGATCAGGGCGCGCCGGTGCCGCCCCAGCCAGCCGGCCAGGGGCCGGCCGTCGAACGCCAGGGGCAGGGGCGTCTCCGGCGCCCGGGAGTCGCTCATACGGGGGCCGGCACCTGGTTCAGGATGTCCGCCAGCACCGTTTCCGCATGGCGTCCCTGGGCGGCGGCCTGGGGCCGCAGGATGAGGCGGTGGGCCAGCACCGGCCGGGCCACCGTCTTCACCAGCTCCGGGCTGACATAGTCGCGGCCCTGCAACAGGGCCAGACCCTGGGCCGCCCGGCACAGGGCCAGGGAGCCCCGGGGGCTGGCGCCCAGGCGCAGGTCCGGATGGGCCCGGGTGGCCGCCACCAGGCGGGCCACGTAGTCGGCCAGGGAATCCTCCACATGCACCTCGCTCACCGCCTGGCGCGCCGCCAGCAGTTCCGCCTCGCCGAGCACGGCCTGCAGCCGCTCGATGGGATGGCCATGGGCCTGGGCGCGCAGGATGCGGGCTTCCTCCGCCGCACTGGGATAGCCGGTGGACAGGCGCATGAAAAAACGGTCCAGCTGGGCCTCGGGCAGCACGTAGGTGCCGGCCATCTCGATGGGATTCTGGGTGGCCAGGACCATGAAAACCGGCGGCAGGGGGTAGGTGTGGCCGTCCACGCTGACGTGGAATTCCTCCATGCACTCCAGCAGGGCCGACTGGGCCCGGGGCGTGGCCCGGTTGATTTCGTCGGCCAGGAGGATGTTGGTGAACACCGGGCCGGGGCGGAACTCGAATTCCGTGGTCTTCTGGTTGAACACCGGCACCCCGGTGACATCGGAGGGCAGCAGGTCCGGCGTGCATTGCAAGCGCTTGCAGTCGAGGGCCACGGACTTGGCCAGGGCCCGGGCCAGCATGGTCTTGCCGGTGCCCGGCACGTCCTCCAGCAGCAGGTGGCCGCGGCAGAGCAGGGCGACCACGGCCAGTTCGATCACCGGGCGCTTGCCGATGATCACTTGTTCCACGTTGTCGATGAGGGTCTGGATGGTCTGCATGAGGCGGCAGCGTTCATGTCGTTGGAATGGGCCGCAGTGTAGCCCGCCGGCATGGCCCCGGGCAATCCGGCGGCGGGCGGTAGAATGGCGCCCTTGAACGCTTTCCCATCAGTCCCGAGCAGCCCGTGCCCAAGACCGCCCCCGATCCCGTCGCCGAATTCGCCCCCCGTCTGATCGCCTGGCAGAAGCGCCACGGCCGTCACGACCTGCCCTGGCAGCAGACCCGGGACGCCTATCCCATCTGGCTCTCGGAAATCATGCTGCAGCAGACCCAGGTGACCACGGTGATGCCCTACTACGCCCGCTTCCTGGCCGAGTTCCCGACCCTGGCGGACCTGGCGGCGGCGCCCGTGGAACGGGTGCTGGAGCTGTGGGCCGGCCTGGGCTACTACGCCCGGGCGCGCAACCTGCACGCCTGCGCCGTGCGGGTGATGGCGGAACACGGCGGCCGCTTCCCCCGGGAGCCGGAGCGCATCGCCGAACTGCCGGGCATCGGCCGCTCCACGGCGGCGGCCATCGCCGCCTTCGCCTACGGGGTACGGGCCGCCATCCTGGACGGCAACGTCAAGCGGGTGCTGTGCCGCTGTTTCGGCGTCAGCGGCTTTCCCGGCAGCCCCAAGGTGGAGAAGGGCCTGTGGCAGCTGGCCGAATCCCTGCTGCCCCACGGCACGGGCGAGATCGAGATCTACACCCAGGGCATCATGGACCTTGGGGCCAGCCTGTGCAGCCGGGGCAAGCCCACCTGCGCCATCTGCCCCATGCAGGAAATCTGCGTCGCCCGCCGCGAGGGGCGCCAGGAGGAACTGCCGGAGGCCCGGCCGGGCAAGGTCATCCCGGAGCGCCGGGTGACGGCGGTGATCTTCAGCGACGGCCCGCGCCTGCTGCTGCAGCGCCGCCCCCCCAGCGGCATCTGGGGCGGCCTGCTGGCCCTGCCCGAGCTGGCACCGGGGGAAAGCGCCGCCAGCCTGGCCCTCGGCCTGGGCCTGCAACTGCAGGCGGAGCAGGCCCTGCCGCCGATCCGCCACACCTTCACCCACTTCCGCCTGGAACTGACGCCCCTGCTGTGCCAGGTGGCACCGGTAGCCACGGCTGGGGAGCCGGGCTGGGAATGGCTGCCCTGGCAGGACATGGCCACGGCGGCCCTGCCGACGCCCCTGCGCAAGCTGCTGCAAGCACCGCTGTTCTAGTCTGGGCGCCGCTTCCCGGCCAGTTCCCGGTCAGCTTTCGTCAGTTCAATCTATTAACTAGTACATAACGGCGGGGCCTGGGGGCGTGTTAAAAAGCGCCCGGCTTCGCGGTGCAGGGAGGTGTTCATCCGCGAGGCTTTCCAATAACAAACAAGAAGCATCGCCGAGCCTTTCATGAAAAATTTCCCGTTATCCAGGCAGATCCTGGTGGCAGCCGCCATTGCCGTGGCCGTGATGGTTGCCGTATTGAGCAGCGTCGTCACCTACCTGGCCCGCGAGGCCGCCATCAAGCAGACCGAGCAGTCCCTGCAGGAGCAGACTGCCCTCATCGTCACCACCCTGGAGTTCGCCCAGGAGACCCTGAAACTGCGGGCCCTGGACAACCTGCGGGTATTCGAGCGCTCCCTGGACGGACACATCCGGGCCAGCGGCCGCAGCATCGCCACCGGCAAGGAACAGCTGCCGGAACTGCTGCTGGGCAATACGCCCATCAACGGCAATACCCCCCTGCTGGAGGCCTACCGCAAGGCCAACCCGGGCCGGGAGCCGTCCTTCGTCATCCGCAGCGGCGAGCGCTACTACCGGGGTGCCACCCTGCTCAAGAACGCGGCCGGCGAATCCCGCAACGGCGAGGCCCTCTCCGACAAGGAGGAGTACGTGGCCTATCTCAACCGGGGCGAGCCCTACGCCGGCACCATCCAGCGCAACGGCAAGATGTACGCCCTGGCCGCCATGCCGATCAAGGACGACAGCGGCAAGGTCCTGGGGGGCATCACCCTGCGCCTGGACGCGGAGGACAACATTGCCCTGCTGAAGAAGAAGCTCTTGGGCCTGACTGTGGGCAAGAGCGGCTACCCCTACATCATTTCCCAGCCCTACGGCGACCAGACGGAGAGCGTCTACATCATCCACCCCACCCTGGAAGGCAAGAAGACCGGCGAGGCCGGCCCCATGGCCAAGCACGTCACCGACCTGCTGAACGCCAAGCGCAACGGGGTGGTGGAATACAAGTGGAAGGACAAGGAGGGCCGGGAGCGGGACAAGATCGTGGTGGTCAAGGAACTGCCCGAGCTGCACTGGATCGCCGCCATCGGCTCCTGGACCGACGAATTCACCGAAGACACCCTGGCCCTGCGCAACCAGGTGCTGGTCCTGGCCCTGGTACTCGGCATCGCCCTCATGCTGGCCATCGCCCTCCTCGCCCAGCAGCGCCTGAAGCCGGTGACCGCCGTGGTGGAAGCCGCCAACCGCCTGGGCGACGGCGACCTGTCGGTGCAGCTCCGGGGCGCCGAGGCCAGCCGCAACGAGGTGGATGTGCTGTCCCGCGCCCTAGGCCAGGCGATCACCGCCATCCGTGGCCTGATCGCCAATCTGCAGAGCACCAGCCAGACCCTGAACGGCACCGCCGCCGAAATCTCCGACGCCTCGGGCGAACTCAACGGCGCCACCGCCAGCCAGAGCGAAGCGGCCGCCTCCATGTCGGCTTCCGCCGAGGAGCTTTCCGCCAGCATCCACCTGGTGGCCGAGAGCGCCCAGGCGGCCCTGGCCCTCACCGAAGAGGCACGCCAGGTGGCCGACTCCAGCCTGGGCACGGTCAGCCAGGCGATCAGCGCCATGGGCCAGACCGCCGATGCCGTGCGGCATTCGGCAGAGCAGGTAGGCGAGTTGGGGCGCCGCTCCCAGGAAATCGAGCACGCCCTCTCCGCCATCAAGGGCATCGCCGAACAGACCAACCTGCTGGCCCTCAACGCCGCCATCGAGGCGGCCCGGGCCGGCGAGGCGGGCCGCGGCTTCGCCGTGGTGGCCGACGAGGTGCGCAAACTGGCGGAGCAGTCCGGCCATACCGCCCAGGAAATCTCCAGCATCCTCTCCCAGGTGGGCGTGGGCGTGAACACGGTGCAGGACACCATCGCCCAGGCCGTGACCCGGGCTGCCGACTCGGTCCAGGCCTCCCGCCAGCTGGAGGAGGCCCTGACCCGGGTTTCCCAGCGCTCGGCCCAGGTCAGCAACGCCATCCAGGACATTGCCGGCGCCACCCGCGAACAGTCCGGTGCCGCCCAAAGCATCGCCCGGGAAATCGAGCAGGTGGCCAGCATGGCCGAAGAGACCGGCTATGCCGCCCAGGCCAATCTGGAGCGGGCCGCCAAGCTGGTGGCGGCCGCCGACAATCTGCAACGGGACACCCAGCGCTTCAGCCTCTGAGGCATGTCTGGGCTCCCGACCAAGCCCGGCTCCGGCCGGGCTTTTTTGTACCGGTCCCGGGAACGGCGGCCAACCGGCGGCGCCTGCAACGGCCCCGCCCGGCAAGGCCTGCATTGGTGCGGGATGCCGGCCATTCTTGACAAATCCCAATAGAATCAATATAGTGCGCACATCGCCGCTTCGCGGCGTTATTTTTTTCAGTCGGTCCCTTACCCGCCTCCCCTCTGCTGAGGCGACTGCCCTTCCCTCCAACCGGGCCGACTGCGGAGGCGCTTCTGCCGCCTCCCGATTTCTTGAACCCCACTGTCACCGTATTCGCGTCCCGAGGTTGTCGACGCGGTGGCCACAGGAAAGGAGAGAGAGCGCATGTCTTCCACCTTCTCGCTCAAGTACATGTCCCGGCGCGTCAGTTGCGCCTTCAACCTGCTGCAGGTCTGTCTGGTGGTGGCCGTCCTGGCCCTGCTGGTGACGGCCAGCCCCTTGTTCGCCGAAAACGCACTGAACGGCGCCGAAAACACGGCCGAAGCCGAAACCGAGGCCGGCGTTGCCGCCGCCGAAGTGATTCAGGCCCCGGCCCTGGCCGCCGTCGCTCCCGACCCCGCTGCCGACGAGCCCCTCAGCCCCCGCATGCGGGCGGCCCTGGGCTATGTGGCCCAGCGCTACCGGGTTTCCGCCGATGCCCTGCGTCCCATTTTCCACGCCGTGCAGAGCACCAGCCAGGAACTGAGCCTGGACCCCCTGCTGATCGTCGCCGTCATCGGCGTCGAATCCCGTTTCAATCCCTTCTCCCAGAGTGTCATGGGTGCCCAGGGCCTGATGCAGGTGATCCCCCGCTTCCACAAGGACAAGCTGCCGGCCAACGCCGGCAAGGCGCCCCTGCTGGACCCGGTGACCAATGTGCGGGTCGGTTCCCTGGCCCTGGAAGAGGCCATCCGCCGCAACGGCGGCCTCATGGAAGGCCTGCAGCAGTTTGCCGGCGCCACCCGGGACGAGGACCAGACCTACGCCACCAAGGTCCTCTCCGAGAAGCAGCGCCTTGAGGATGCGGCCAACCGCCGCCTCGGCCGCGGCTGAGGCCACGCCGTCCCCACCCCATCGGGCCTGACCTTGCGTCAGGCCTTTTGCATTGGGGCGTGCCTTTCTTCAGGCTCAGGTCGCCGCCGGCCCCTTTTTATCCACCAGGCCGATGCTGAGCCGGGCCAGGCCGATGCCCAGGGCCAGGGTGACGAAGCCGGCGCTCCAGCCGCCGACCCCGTGCCGGCCGAAGGCGTCCAGGGCCATGCCGAAGGCCACCGGGCCGACGAAGCCGCCGGCGAAGCCGATGCAGGCGTAGAGGGCCAGGGCCTTGCCGCGCCGGTCCGGCGGCGTTTCGGTGAGCAGGCCGGCGGTCATGGCGGCCGAATCCAGGTTCATGGTGGCGGCGTAGGCCAGCAGCAGCACCATGGCCCACCAGCCGTGGCCGCCCACATTGCCCATCAGCGCCACCAGCAGGGCCATGGCGGCGGACAGGTTCATCACCCGGCGCAACCAGACGGTGCGGCCCCAGCGATGGGCGCCCTCGTTGCCCAGGATGCTGGCCGGCACGGCGAGGAAGGTGGCCAGGGCGGCGACGATGCCCGGAGCCGCCGTCAAAGCCGAGGGCGTCTGCAGGTGGGACCAGGTGAGGTAGGCCACCAGCCAGGAGCGGAAGCCGAACAGCTCCCAGTTGTGGCCGCAGTAGGCGCCGCAGAAGGCCAGGATGCGCCGGTCCCGCAGCACGCTGCGCCAGCCGCCGTCGCCGCTGCCGGCGGCAGTGGCAGGCAGCTTGGGCGGCAGGGCGAAGGCGATCAGGGCCACGGCGGCAGCCACCGCAGCCGCCGCCAGGGCAAACAGCAGGGGCCAGGGCAGCAGGCGGCCCAGGCCTTCCAGCAGCAGGTAGGAAAGGCCGGCGCCGGTACCGAAGGAAGCGGTGTAGAAGGCCGTGCCCCGGGACTGGAAAGCCACCGGCAGGCGGTCGGTAAGGGCCCGCAGGCCCGGCATGTAGGTGCCGGCCAGGCCGAAGCCGGCCACCAGCCAGCACAGCAGGCCGGGCACGAAGCCCCGGGCGAAAAGGGCGAAGGCGGCCAGGGCCAGGGCGGAGAGGCTGGCCGCCAGGAGGTAGATGCGGCGGGCGTCGTAGCGGTCGGTGAGGCTCACCAGCAGGGGCACGGCGGTGATGTAGCCGAGGAAGAAGACGCCGCCGAGCCAGCCGCCCTCGGTGGCGGAGAGCCCCCATTCGGCGGTGAAGGTGGGCAGCAGGGTCGGCACCAGGGCGAAACCCAGCATGGTGAGTATCTCGGCACCGCAGCAGAGCAGCACCAGACGCCAGGGGAAAGCGGCAGGAACGGTCACGGCGACGACGGGGGCGCCCTAGGACACCAGGCCCTTGGGCGCCAGATACTTGTAGAGGATTTCCAGGCGGGACAGCGGGTCTTCCAGTTCCAGCAGCTTCTGCTGGGCCAGGGGCTGCACCGGCATGACCTCGGACAGGCGGTAGCCGACCCAGCTGGCGTCGTCGAAGGCGTGGGGCGGCGGCAGGCGCTCCGGCCCCAGGTCGGCGGCGATCTGTTCCAGCAGGGGCACCAGGGGCGCCAGCCCTTCCGGCACCGGAGTGAAGGGCGCCTCCTCCAGCACTTCCACCCGGGCCCGCAGCAGGCCGTCGGCCTGGGTTTCGCGTTCCAGGATGCGGAAGCGGTGGTCGCCGGCCACGGTGAGATGCAGGATGCCCAGCTGGGGCATGTCCCACTGGCGGATGAAGGCCAGGGTGCCGACCCCGTGGGGCGCCGCCGGGGCCCCCACTTCCTTGCCCTCGGCGATGAGGCAGACGCCGAAGGGCCGCTTGTTCTTCATGCAGTCGCTGGCCATGTCCAGGTAGCGCTGCTCGAACACCTTGAGGGGTAGCACGCCGCCGGGAAACAGCACCGTGTGCAGGGGAAAGAGGGGGATTTCCAGCACCTCGGGCGTCGCCTGGCCGGCGGGTTCCTTGCCCAGCAGTCGTTCCAGCCAGCCCATCAGCCCTCCTCCCCGGCTTCGCCCCAGCGGGCCATGAGCCGGTGCGGCACCGCCAGCTGGTCGAGGATGCGGGCGACGACGAAATCCACGATCTCCTGCACGCTCTGCGGGTGATGGTAGAAGCCCGGATTGGGCGGCAGGATCACCGCCCCGGCCTGGGACAGGCGCAGCATGTTCTCCAGGTGGATGGAGGAAAAGGGCGTCTCCCGGGGTACCAGCACCAGGAGGCGGCGCTCCTTCAGCACCACGTCGGCGGCCCGCTCGATGAGGTTGTCCGAGAGGCCCTGGGCGATGGCCGCCAGGGTGCCCATGGAACAGGGGCAGACCACCATGGCATCCGGCGGATTGGAGCCGGAGGCCACCGGGGCAAACCATTCCTCCCGCCCGTACACCTCCAGGCGCCCCGGCAGGTCGGCATGGCGCTGGCGGAAATAGGCCGCCACCTCCTGGGGCCGGGAGGGCAGCTCCAGGTCCATCTCCTGTTTGGCGACTATCTGGGCAGCCTGGGAGTAAAGCAGCTGGACGCGGCAGCCGGCGGCAAGCAGGCATTCCAGCAGGCGCACCCCGTAGGGCAGGCCGGAGGCGCCGGTGAAGGCGAGGCAGACGGTCTTAGACATGGGCGGACTCCGCGGCGGCCGCTTCGGCCGCCAGGGGGGTGGAGAGGAAACGGGCGGCGATGAGGCCGTTCACCGTGCCGAAGAAAAGCGCGGCGCAGGCGAACAGGGGCGCCAGGAGAAAGACCCCGTCATGGGGGATGAGCCAGGCCCGGGCCAGGAGGATCTGCCCGGCCATGTGGGCGAAGGCGGCAATCACCGACAGGCTGACCGGGCCGAACCAGCGCCCCGGCAGGTGCCGCGCTGCCCCCAGGGCCAGCAGGCTGAACAGGGCGCCGGTGGCGGAAAGGAAGAAGCCGGGAGCCAGGAACTGGCCCAGCAGCAGGCTGCCGGCCAGCACCCGCAGGCCCGTCACCCAGGCAGCAGCCCGCCAGCCGCAGCGGGCCAGGACGATGAGGGTGACGATGTTGGCCAGCCCCGGCTTGACCCCGGGCAGGGGCGTGGGAATGGCGGCGTCGATGAGGGAGAGGCCGATGGCCGCCGCCGCCAGGCGGGCGATGCGGTGGTCCTCGGCGCTGAGGGGAATGCGCAGCACCCGGCGGCAGTCCGCGTCAGTAGCTGAGGGAGTCATAGGCGGAGGTGCGGCCGGCGATCTGCAGGCTGACGTGGTTGGGGGCGCAGATGGCGATCTCGCCGGGACGGGCCAGCCAGCCCTGGCGCACGCAGTACTGGCGCGGCCCGGGGTCGGCGGCGACGCGGGCCCGGCCGGGCTCCACGGCAATGACGGTGCGGCCCAGGGGGCCGGGCACTTCCAGGGTGCGGCGCTGTTTCAAATCCACTTCGGCAAAGACCTGGCCGCCGCTGCGCACCACCGCCTTTTCCGCCACCCCGCCCTGCCAGGCCAGGGGAAAGAGGCCGGCGCAGAGCACGGCCCCCAGGCCCAGGGTCAGCCAGTCGCCGGGACGCAGCAGGTGGCGCCATTCCTGCCAGCGCTGGCCCAGGGAGGGAGCGGCCGCCGCCGCCGGCTCACTTGGCGGCATCGGACAACTGCCGGTGACGCAGCAACACCCGCAGGCCATCGTTGCCGCCTTCGTCTTCGCCGTCGCGGAACTGGCGGGCCAGCCACTCGGCCAGGTACACGGAGCGGTGCTGGCCACCGGTGCAGCCCACGGCCACCGTCAGATAGCTGCGGCTGTCGCGCACATAGCTGGGCAGCCACTGGGAAACGAAATGGAAAATGTCCGCCGCCATGCGGCCCACGTCCTCCTGGGCTTCCAGGTAGTCGATCACCGGCTGGTCGCGGCCGGTGAGGGGGCGCAGGTCCGGGTCGTAATGGGGATTGGGCAGGCAGCGCACGTCGAAGACCAGGTCCGCGTCCAGGGGAATGCCGTGCTTGAAGCCGAAGGACTGGAACAGCAGGGTCAGGCCGTGGCTGGCGTCGGCGGCGATGAACTGGCGCACCCAGTCGCGCAGGGTGGCGGCCTTGAGGTCGCTGGTGTCGATGTGGTGGCCGAGCAGGGCGATCTCTTCCAGCAGCTCCCGCTCCTCCCGGATGGCCTCCACCAGGGTGCGGGACTCGGTGGCCAGGGGATGGCGGCGGCGGGTCTCGGAGAAGCGCTTGAGCAGGGTCTCGTCCTTGGCGTCGAGGAAGAGGAAGCGCAGCTCCACCTTGGCCTTGAGGCTATCCAGCAGCCGCGGCAGCTCCCGGATGCCGGCGCCGCCGCGCACGTCCATGGCCACCCCGACCTTGCTGTAGCCCTGGGCGGAAAGGGAGTCGATGAGCTGGGGCAGCAGCTCCGATGGCAGGTTGTCCACGCAGTAGTAGCCGCCGTCTTCGAGGACGTTGAGGGCGATGGACTTGCCGGAGCCGGAGAGGCCGGAGATGAGGACCAGATGCATGGGGGCGGAGAGCAATCGGAAGGCGGAGGTATAAAGGGCGGGCCGGTGTGGGCCCGGTCCCCGGAGCATAGCGGCGGGGGCTTTCGCGATCAAGCCGGGGCGGCATACACTGTCGGGCCCCGGTTCGATCACCGACCGTCACGCAAGTTCATCGCCATGCACCTGCTCAGCATTCCCTTCCTGCCCGAACTGACCGCCCTGCGCCGGGACATTCACGCCCATCCGGAACTGGCTTTCGACGAGAGCCGCACCGCCGACATCGTGGCCCGGGAGCTGGAACGCTACGGTATCGAGGTGCACCGGGGCATCGCCAGAACCGGTGTGGTCGGCGTCCTCAGGAATGGCAGCTCCAAGCGCGCCATCGGCCTGCGCGCCGACATGGACGCCCTGCCCCTGGAGGAGAAAAACGAATTCCCCCACCGCTCCCGCCATGAAGGGAAGATGCACGCCTGCGGCCACGACGGCCACACCGCCCTGCTGCTGGGGGCGGCCCGCTGGCTGGCGGAGCAGCGCAACTTCGACGGCACCGTGGTCTTCATCTTCCAGCCCGCCGAGGAGTCGGAAGGCGGCGCCGCCGTCATGATCGAGGACGGCCTGTTCGAGAAATTCCCGGTGGACGCGGTGTACGGCCTGCACAACTGGCCCGGCATTCCCCTGGGGGAGATGGCCATCATGCCCGGCCCGGTGATGGCCGGCACCTGCGCCTTCGAGATCGCCATCCGCGGCCACGGCTGCCACGCCGCCATGCCCCACCAGGGGGTGGACCCCATCGTCGCCGGCAGCCAGCTGGTGCAGGCCCTGCAGACCGTGGTCAGCCGCACCCTGCATCCCTGCGAATCGGCGGTGGTCTCGGTCACCCAGTTCCACGCCGGCTCGGCCTGGAACATCATTCCCGACGACGCTATCCTGCGCGGCACCATCCGCACCTTCAAGCCGGAAGTGCAGGAAACGGTGGAGCGGGCCATCGAGCGTCTGGTCAGCGGCGTCGCCGCCGCCACCGGGGCCCAGATCGGCGTCACCTTCGACCACCGCTATCCGCCCACGGTCAATTCTGGCCCCGAAACCGAAGTCTGCCGCCACGCCGCCCGGGCCGTGCTGGGCCACGAGCGGGTCATCACCGACGCCCTGCCCTCCATGGGCGCCGAAGACTTCGCCTACATGCTGCGGGAAAAGCCCGGCTGCTACGTCTGGCTGGGCAACGGCCCTGGCACCGGCGGCTGCACCCTGCACAACCCCCACTACGACTTCAACGACGAGGCCCTGGCGGTGGGTATTTCCTACTGGGTCAGCCTGGCCGAGACCGCCCTCAAGCCGGTCTAGGCCGCTGTCCCTGCCTGGCCGGCCCGGAGGGCCACGTAACGTTCGCTGATGAACTGCTCGAGGGCCCGGGTCAGATCATTGCCGGACAGGCCGGATGCCAGTTCCCGGGCCCGGGCGACAAACTCATCCTGAGCGACGCCGGCCCCCTCGGCCAGTTGCAGCCACAGGGAACGCTGTGGCGTCACCGCCTCCGTCACTTCGGGCATTTCCAGTCCTTCCTGCTGCCAGCGGGTCTTCCAGCCAGCCATGGGGTCCCAGACCCGGGGCGTGTCGTCCCCGGCCGCCGGCTCCGCTTGCGGCTGATCCGCCATCAAGACACCCATGGCCCGGGAAATATCCAGTTCGCGCTGGGCGTCGGCTTCGGTCATGGGCGCCTTCCAACCATCGATCTGGACCTTCATCGACAGATTGAGCAGGCGGTTGAAGCGGGCCTGCTTTTCCGGGTCCGGATTGTTGTGCCCGATTTCCTTCATCTCCTGGCGGAACTGCTGCAACAGGGCCTCGTTCTCCGGCAGCAGGGGCAGGTTGGCGACGCTGTCCGGCAGATAACCACCGCCGGGGGCCGGCTGGCGCTGCTCCAGCCGGCCCCGGGCTTCGGCCATGATGTCCTCGGGAAAGTCCCGGCTCATCCAGTACTCCGCATCCGGCAGCTTCAGGCCCTGGCCGGTGTCATTTCTTGCCGCCTCCCGGGCGGCGCTGGAAATGGTGACGCTGGCACTGGGCGCCGCTGCCGCCGGGGTGGAGGCGGCCTCTGCGGTATCCCGCTGGCGGCCCAGGGCTGCGGCGGAAATGCGGCTAATGCCGGCATAGCCGCTGACTGCGGCAAGGGCAGAGGTGGTGCTCATCAATCGTCTCCTGGCGGCGCGGCAAAGTCTACCGCGGGGTGGCTTATGCCCGACTTCCACGCAGAAGTCATGCCAGAAACGTAAAGCCAGGTTAACGCGCCACCAGCCAGCCCTCTTCTTCCTGCAGCACGCCGGCCCGCAGCAGGTCGGCGGTGAGCCATTCCGCCGTTTCCTCCTCGTCCATGGCCAGGTAGCGGGCGGCCACGGAGCGGGGGAAGCTGAGGCTGGCGATGAGGCCCGGCAGTTCGCGGCGCTGCACCCGGCGCTTTTCCAGCAGGTAGAAGACCAGCATCACCTTGAGGGCGTGGCGGGCCAGGCGTTCGATGGAACTCTCGAAGCCGGCCAGGCGGGAATAGGCCCGCTCGAAGCTTTCGCCGATGTCGGCAAAGGGGGCACCGTGGCCGGGAATGACCGCCCGGATGGGCAGGGCGGCCAGCATGTCCAGGGTCTGGCGGGTGGTGCGCAGACCATCGCCTCCCAGCAGTTCGGCGAAGATGACGCCGAAGCCGTCCTGCCACAGTGCGTCGCCGGAGATGAGGATGCCCTGGTCGGCATTGAAATAGGCCAGGGCGTCCATGTCGTGGCCGGGCACGGCCAGGGCCTGCCATTCCAGGCCGCCCAGGGTCAGCCGGTCGCCGGCGGCCAGGGTGGCGTCGTGCTGGAAGCGGGCCGCCTGCTGCCCCAGGGGCGAGAGCAGCAGGGCCTCCTCGTCCCACTCGGCAATGGTCGCCGCCATGCCGGCAGGCACCAGCACCCGGCAGCCGGTGGCGTGCTTCAAGGCGGCATTGCCGCCGATGTGGTCGGAGTGGGAGTGGGTGTTGATGAGGCGGGTCAGGCGGCGGCCGTCCAGGGCCTTTTCCACCAGGGCCAGGGTCTGGGCGGCGTGGGTGACGTAGCCGCTGTCCACCAGGGCCGCTTCTTCATCCTCGATACAGAGAACGTTGTTGGAGGAGAGCCAGCCCCGCTCCAGCACCAGCAGGGAAGCGGGCAGCCGGGGCGGCGGCGCCACGGATCGGGAGGATGCCATCAGTCGCTGCCTGGGCCGAGTTCGGCCTGCACATTGGCCGGCAGGGGCGCCTCCGGCTCAGCCGACGGCAACGGCTGGGGGACCGGCAGCGGCTCCCCGTCGCCGAAAATCTCGGCCTCGCTGCGGCCGCAGCCGATGCAGTAGCCGTCCTCCATGGTGCAGATACCGATGCAGGGGTTGTCCTGTTCGCTCATGGCAGACTCACTGATGGCCGCTGCCGACGGCAGCAGCAGGGGGATTCCTGAGCCTGCCGGCGCTCTTCCACCGCGGCCAGCACGGCCAGGCGCGCTTCGTCCGCAGCGCCGGCCCAGGCGGCGATTTCCTCCAGGGTGCGCAGGCAGCCCCGGCACAGGCCGGAGGCGGCATCCATCTGGCAGATGTTGATGCAGGGTGAGGCAACGGCCATGACAGTCTCGTCCGACAAAAAAGGGGCCGGGGTAGACCCGGCCCGCTACGGGGGGTTCCGTTTCAGCCGGCGCACTTGGCCAGCAGGGCCCGGGCGGCCTTGGAGGCGGACTCCCGCCCCAGGTGGGCGGAAATGAAGGCGCCGGCTTCCACCAGCCGCTGCAGGTCGATGCCGGTGCTGATGCCCAGGCCCTCAAGCAGATAGACCACGTCTTCCGTGGCCACGTTCCCCGAGGCGCCCTTGGCGTAGGGGCAGCCGCCCAGGCCGGCGACGGAGGCGTCGAACACCGCCAGGCCCAGCTGCAGGGAAGCGTAGATATTGGCCACGGCCATGCCGTAGGTGTCGTGGTAGTGGCCGGCGAGCTTGGCCATGGGCACGTGGCGGGCGCAGGCCTCCAGCAGGCGGGAAACGCTGGCCGGATTGCCGACGCCGATGGTGTCGCCCAGGGAGACTTCGTAGCAGCCCATGTCGTAGAGGATCTTCGCCACTTCGGCGGCCTTCTCCGGCGCCACGGCGCCCTCGTAGGGACAGCCGACAACGCAGGAGACGTAGCCCCGCACCTTGATCTCCAGGGCCGAGGCGGCGGACACGATGGGCTCGAAGCGCTTCAGGCTTTCGGCGATGGAGCAGTTGATGTTCTTCTGGGAAAAGGCCTCGGAGGCGGCACCGAAGATGGCCACCTCGGTGGCTCCGGCCTCCACCGCCGAGTCGAAGCCCTTCAGGTTGGGCGTCAGCACCGGGTAGGCGACCCCGGGCTGCTGGCGGATGCCGCGCAGCACCTCGCTGTTGTCCCCCATCTGGGGCACCCACTTGGGGGAGACGAAGGAGGTGGCCTCCACCGCCGGCAGGCCGGCGGCGGCCAGGCGTTCGATCAGTTCGATCTTCACCGCCGTGGGCACCACCTGCTTTTCATTCTGCAGGCCGTCCCGGGGGCCGACCTCGACGATCTTGACGTGGGTGGGTAGGGGCATGGTCAGTCTCCGCTAGGGTCAGGCCGGCAGGGGCGACATGAGGGCCTCGCCGGGGGCGGGCCCCGGCTGCCGCTCCAGCAGGCCGCCGGCGGTGGTGGCCGGCAGGGGACGGTGGAAGTAATAGCCCTGGTAGGCGGTACAGCCCAGGGCGGTGAGGAAGTCGAGCTGCTCCCGGGTCTCCACCCCTTCGGCCACGGTGGCGCAGCCCAGCACCCGGGACAGGGACAGGATGGATTTGACGATCAGGGCCTTCTTCTCCTGGCCGGGCAGGTCGGCGATGAAGGAGCGGTCGATCTTGATGGCGGAGACGGGGAATTCGTTGAGCTTGGAGAGGGAGGAATAGCCGGTACCGAAGTCGTCGATGAGCAGGGCGAAGCCCCGCTCCCGCAGGGCCTGGGCATTCTCCACCGCCAGCCGTTCGTCGCGGATGAGGCCGGTCTCGGTGATCTCGATCTCCACCAGGGCCGGCGGAATGTGGTGCCGGGCCAGGGTCTCCCCCAGGCGGTGCACGATGTCGGGACGGACGATGTCCAGGGCCGACAGGTTGATGGCCACCGGCAGCAGGCGGCAGCCTTCGCCCTGCCAGCGCTGGAGCTGGCGGCACACCTGCTCCAGGACGAAATCGGTGAGGCGGTGCATGAGGCCGGTGCGCTCCGCCAGGGGAATGAACTCCGCCGGGCTCACCGCCCCCAGGCGCGGGTGCTGCCAGCGCAGCAGGGCCTCGAAGCCCAGCACCTTGCCGTCGGCCAGGCACTTGGGCTGGTACACCAGCTCCAGGCCGCTGTCGTCCAGTTCCCGCAGGGCCAGTTCCAGATCCAGCTGGCGGTGGTGGCGCTGCTCCATTTCCTGATCCAGCACCGCGACGCTGCCTTCGGGCAGGTTGCGCGCCAGCTCCAGGGCCGTCTGCACCCGCTGCAGGGCCTCGTCCGCGCCCTCATCCAGCCGCGCCGCGGTGACGCCCACGGCCACCGGCACCGGCACCGCCAGGCCGCTGTCGGGCAGGGCCAGCTCCCGGGGCAGTTGCTGCAGCAGGCCCCGGGCCCGGGCTTCGGGCGCCTCCCCCGGCTCCAGGGGCAGCAGCAGGGCGAAGGTCACCCCGGCGGTGCGGGCCAGGAAGGCGTCGGCCGGCAGGTGCTCCGCCAGGGCCTGGCCGTAGGCCCGCAGCAGGGCGTCGCCGATGGCCGGACCGAGGCGGTCGTTCACCGCCCGCAGATTGGTCAGGCGCAGGTTGAGCAGGGCCCAGGCCCGCTCCTCCCCCGCCTGGCCCAGTTCCTCGAAACGCTGGCGCAGGTATTGCCGGTTGGGCAGGCCGGTGAGGGTGTCGTGCAGTTCCAGGTAGGAGGCGTTGGCGGCGCTGCGGGCCAGGGCCAGCTTGGCTTCCCGCAGGGGGGTGTCGTCCCGCAGGATGACCAGGAAATTGCCGTCGTGCTCCAGACGCCGGGGCTGCACCGTGACCCAGCGCAGCTGGCCGTCGGGGCGCCGCACCTGGCGCTCGCCCCCCAGCTCCTCCGGCTTGCGGCCCCAGATGCCCAGGTAGCGCTGCATGTTCTGCCCCTCTTCCAGCTGCTCGCTGCTCACCCCCAGGAGCTGGGCCGCCTGGGTGTTGGCCTTGATGATGTGGCCGCCGCGGCCGCAGATGAGCAGGGCCATGCCGGAGTGGTCGAACATGTCGCGGAAGACGCTGTTGCTGCGGGACAGCCGCTGATTGCTCACCGCCAGCTGCACGCCGCGGAATTCCAGGGCCTGGAGGGCGCGGAAGACGGCCAGGGGCACGCACAGGTTAAAGAAGAGGAAGACCAGGGTCTGGATGTAGGCGTGGCTCTCGGGCAGGGTGATGGAGTACTGGGGTCCCAGGGGATTGAGCAGGGGCTGGTTGCGCAGCAGCACCGCGAAGAGCAGGGTGTTGAGCAGCATCATGAGCACGGCCGAGCGCATGCCGAAGAACAGGCGGGCCACCAGGGGCGCGCTGTAGGCGAAGATGATGCCGAGCTTGGCTATCTCGAAGACGTCGACGAAGAAGAGGATGTGCAGGCTGGCGGCGTAGATGGTGAGCAGCAGGAAGCCGGCACCCAGGCGCACGTTGCGCAGGGCGGCATAGATGGCCGCGGCCAGCAGCAGGTAGAAGCCGGTGACGATGACGGGGATGTGGTACAGCCCGAGGCCGATGGCCTGCCAGGAACTGTGGGCCGCCACCAGGAACTCGAGGCAGATGCCGGAGATGAGGATGATGCGCAGCGCGCTCTGTCGCCACACCGGCTCGCCCAGTTCGGGCGCTTCCGGCTCGTGGAGGAGGAACAGTCTGGCAAGTTTTTTCAGCATGGTGGCGGCATACCTGAGGAAACCTGAACGGCTCAAGGGGCGGGCGGACCAGGGCCCCGTTCCTGGGGTGCAAAACCGGCGAAGACTATCCGCCATCATAGCAGCCCCGGGACGCGCGCCAAGCCTTATTGTTGCGGCACTATCCCCGGAGAATGGCTACTGTCGCCGATCTCCGGGGTATGCTCCGTTCAGGCCGCCGCTTCCGGCGCGAAATCCACCAGCTCGGCCCCGTCGGCAACCTGCTCGCCAACGGCATAGCGGAAGCCCTTGAGATTGCCCTGCTTCGGCGCCGTGATGGTGTGCTCCATTTTCATGGCCTCCAGGATCAGCAGGGGCGTTCCCTTTGCCACCGGCCCCGGCTGGGCCAGCAGGGCCACCACCTTGCCCGGCATGGGGGCGGTGAGGCCGCCGCCCTGGGCGCCGCCGGCTTCCACCAGGTGCAGGGGATCGTGGCGCTCGATGACGTAGGTGCCGCTGTTGAGGAAGACGTGGCGTTTCTCAGCCACGGCCACCACGCTGGCCATCAAGCGCCGGTCTTCCAGCTCCACCGCCAGCCGGTCGTGGGCCAGCAGGCGGCCCCGGACCAGCAGGGTGTCGTTGCGCAGGGTCAGCTGCCAGTCCTCGCCGGCATAGGCCACGCCCACGTCCACCTGGGTCTCGCCGACCCGGAAGCTGACGGTGCGGCGGGCGGCAATGTTCATGCGCCAGCCGTCGCGCCGGTTCCACGGCGACCAGGGATCGCCGCTGCGCCGGCCCTGCTGGGCCGCCAGATCCCGCTCCCGCAGCAGCTCGGCCACGGTGGCGGTGAGGATGACGTCCCGCGGCACTTCCGGGCTCTCGGGAAAGAGGAAGTCCTGCTGCCGCTCGATCAGGCCCGTGTCCAGGTCGGCGCCGGCGAAGGCGGGGCAGGACACCAGACGGGAGAGGAAGTCGATGTTGGTGGTGACGCCCACCACCCGGTAGTCGGCCAGGGCCTGGCGCATGCGGGCCAGGGCGGCCTCCCGGTCCTCGTCCCAGACGATCAGCTTGGCGATCATGGGGTCGTAGTGGGGCGTGATCTCGTCGCCCTCCTCGACGCCGGTGTCCACCCGCACATTGAGGCCCTCGGCCGGCGGCACCAGGTGCAGCAGGCGACCGGTGGAGGGAAGGAAGCCCTTGCCCGCGTCCTCGGCGTAGATGCGGGCCTCCAGGGCATGGCCGCGGATCTGCAGCTGCTCCTGGCGCAGCGGCAGGGCTTCGCCGGCAGCGACCCGCAGCTGCCATTCCACCAGGTCCTGGCCGGTGATCATTTCGGTGACGGGGTGCTCCACCTGCAGGCGGGTGTTCATCTCCATGAAGTAGAAGGAGCCGTCCTGGTTGGCGATGAATTCCACGGTGCCGGCACCGACGTAGCCGACGGCCTTGGCAGCGGCCACGGCGGCCTCGCCCATCTGGCGACGGCGCTCCGGCGTCATGCCCGGCGCCGGGGCCTCTTCCAGCACCTTCTGGTGGCGGCGCTGCACCGAGCAGTCCCGCTCGAAGAGATAGACGCAGTTGCCCTGGCTGTCGCCGAAGACCTGGATTTCGATGTGGCGCGGCCGGGTGATGTACTTCTCCACCAGCACCTGGTCGTTGCCGAAGGAGGAACGGGCCTCCCGCTGGCAGGAGGCCAGGGCGGCGATGAAGTCCTCGCCCTTGTCCACCAGGCGCATGCCCTTGCCGCCACCGCCGGCAGCGGCCTTGATCAGCACCGGGTAGCCGATGGCGTCGGCCTGCTGCTTGAGGAATTCCGGCTCCTGGTTGTCGCCGTGGTAGCCCGGGGTGAGGGGCACGGCGGCTTTTTCCATGAGGGCCTTGGCGGCGCTCTTGGAGCCCATGGCGCGGATGGCGGAGGCGGGCGGGCCGATGAAGACGACGCCGGCGGCGGCGCAGGCCTCGGCAAAATCGGCGTTCTCGGAGAGGAAGCCGTAGCCCGGGTGGATGGCCTGGGCGCCGGTGCGCCGGGCGGCGTCGAGAATCTTCTCGGCCACCAGGTAGGATTCCCGCGCCGCGGCCGGGCCCAGCAGCACCGCCTCGTCGGCCAGGCGCACATGGCGGGCGTTGGCATCGGCCTCGGAGTAGACGGCCACGGTGCGGATGCCCAGACGGCGGGCGGTCTTGATGACGCGGCAAGCGATCTCGCCGCGGTTGGCAATCAGGATCTTGCTGAACATCTTGTCTCCTCCGGGCCCCCGTCTAGGCGCGGGGGCTTGGGCATGTTGGGGTGGGGTGCGGCTTCAGTCGGTGATCCAGTGGGGCTTGCGCTTCTCCAGGAAGGCGGCGATGCCTTCCCGGCCTTCCGCCGAGGCCCGCATGGCGGTGATGCGCCGGGCGGTGTCGGCGATCACGGCATCGTCGATGGGCTGGTTGGCCACGGCCCGGATCAGCTCCTTGCTCGCGGCCTGGGCAGCGGGGCCGTTCTTCAGCAGCTTGTCCACGATCTCGCCCACGGCCTCGTCCAGCTGCTCCTCGCTCGGCACGATCTCGTGCAGCAGCCCCAGGCGGTAGCCTTCGGCGGCGGAAAAACGCTCGGCGGTGAGGAAGTAGCGGCGGCACTGGCGCTCGCCCAGGGCGGCGATGACGTAGGGGCTGATGACGGCGGGAATGAGGCCCAGCTTCACTTCCGTCAGGGCGAACATGGCGTCGTAGCTGGCCACCGCCACGTCGCAGGCGGCCACCAGGCCGACCCCGCCGCCGTAGGCGGGGCCCTGGACCCGGGCCACGGTGGGCTTGGCCAGGGTGTTGAGGGTGCGCAGCAATTCCGCCAGGTTGCCGGCGTCGGCCAGGTTCTGCTCCGGGGTGTAGCCGGCGGCCCGCTTCATCCAGTTGAGGTCGGCCCCAGCGCAGAAGCTCTTGCCGGTGGCGGAGAGCACCACCACCCGCACCGCCGGGTCGGCTTCCAGCTGCTTCAAGCCGGCGGTGATTTCCGCCATCAGGGTCTCGTCGAAGGCGTTGTGGCGGTCCGGCTTGTTGAGGGTGAGGATGCCGACGGGGCCGTCCACTTCGATGAGGATGGAGCTGAAGGTCATGGTCTTGTTCTCCCTGTGCGTTACATGCGGAATACGCCGAACCGGGTCTCTTCCGCCGGCGCATTCATGGCCGCCGAGAGCCCCAGGCCCAGCACCCGACGGGTGTCCGCCGGATCGATGATTCCATCATCCCACAGGCGGGCGCTGGCGTAGTAGGGGTGGCCCTGGGTTTCGTACTGCTCCCGGATGGGGCGGCGGAATTCCTCCTCCTCCTCCGCGCTCCACTGCTTGCCCGCCGCTTCCAGACCGTCCCGCTTCACCGTGGCCAGCACGCTGGAAGCCTGCTCGCCGCCCATCACCGAGATGCGGGCGTTGGGCCACATCCAGAGGAAGCGGGGCGAGTAGGCCCGGCCGCACATGCCGTAGTTGCCGGCACCGAAGGAGCCGCCGATGACCACGGTGAACTTGGGCACCTTGGCAGTGGCCACGGCGGTCACCATCTTGGCCCCGTCCCGGGCGATGCCGCCGTTTTCGTACTTGCGCCCCACCATGAAGCCGGTGATGTTCTGCAGGAACACCAGGGGGATGTTGCGCTGGGCGCACAGCTCGATGAAGTGGGCGGCCTTGAGGGCCGATTCGGAAAAGAGGATGCCGTTGTTGGCGACGATGCCCACCGGGTAGCCCCAGATGCGGGCGAAGCCGCAGACGATGGTGGTGCCGTAGCGGGCCTTGAATTCGTCGAAGTCGGAACCGTCCACGATGCGGGCGATGATCTCGCGCACATCGAAGGGCTTCTTGGTGTCGGTGGGGATGACGCCGTACAGCTCCTCGGCGGCGTAGAGGGGCTCCACCGGCTCGCTGAGGCTGACCGAGGGCTGCTTCTGCCAGTTGAGGTTCTTGACGATGCGCCGGGCGATGGCCAGGGCGTGCTGGTCGTTCTCGGCGTAATGGTCGGCGACGCCGGAGACGCGGGTATGCACGTCGGCCCCGCCCAGGTCCTCCGCCGTCACCACCTCGCCGGTGGCGGCCTTCACCAGGGGCGGACCGCCGAGGAAGATGGTGCCCTGCTCCTTGACGATGATGGACTCGTCGGACATGGCCGGCACGTAGGCGCCGCCGGCGGTGCAGGAGCCCATCACGGCGGCGATCTGGGGAATGCCCTGGGCCGAGAGATTGGCCTGGTTGAAGAAGATGCGGCCGAAGTGCTCCTTGTCCGGGAAGACCTCGTCCTGCATGGGCAGGAAGGCGCCGCCCGAATCCACCAGGTAGATGCAGGGCAGGCGGTTCTCCAGGGCGATCTCCTGGGCCCGCAGGTGCTTCTTCACGGTCATGGGGTAGTAGGTGCCGCCCTTCACCGTGGCGTCGTTGGCGACGATCATGCACTCCACGCCATTGACCCGGCCGATGCCGGCGATCACCGAGGCAGCCGGCACGTCGCCGCCGTACATGCCGTGGGCCGCCAGCTGGCCGATCTCCAGGAAGGGAGTGCCCGGGTCCAGCAGGGCGCTGACCCGCTCCCGGGGCAGCAGCTTGCCCCGGGCGATGTGCTTCTGCCGCGCCGCCTCCGGCCCGCCCAGGGCGATGCGGGCCATCTGCTGGCGCAGATCCGCCACCAGCCCCGCCATGGCATCGGCGTTGTGCTGGAAGTCCTCGGACCGGGGATTGAGTTGGGTTTTTAGTATGGTCATGTCTCCTCGCTTCTTATAGTTCGGGGTGGATGCGGACAAGTTGCAGCCCCGGCCAGGAGACAGCCTCCGCTCCATTTCGGCACGGCCCCGACAAGGCGGCCGGCAGGGAAAGGGTGCGGGGCAGGCTCATGGCTAGAGCTGACCTTCCTTTTCCACCCACTTGATGACGCTGGGGGGTTCATAGGCGGCCATGCGCTTGAGCAGGGCGGCGGGATCGATATCGGCCAGCAGCAGGTTGCGATGCACTTCCCGCACGAAACCCTCGTCCCGGGCCCGGTCGCACAGGGCCAGCAGCGGCGCGTAATAGCCCACAACGTCGAGGATGGCGGCGGGCTTGCCGTGGAAGCCGAGCTGGGCCCAGGTGAGGATTTCCCACAACTCCTCGAAAGTGCCGAAGCCGCCGGGCAGGGCGATGAAGCCATCGGCCAGCTCGGCCATGCGGGCCTTGCGGGTGTGCATGGAATCCACCACCTCCAGGCGCGTCAGCCCCGGATGGCCGACCTCCTTGTCCATCAGGGACTGGGGAATGACGCCGGTGACGCTGCCGCCGGCAGCCATGCAGGCATCGGCCACGGCCCCCATGAGACCCACGTTGCCGCCGCCGTAGACCAGTTCAATACCCTCCCGGGCCAGCAGGGTGCCAAGGCCTTCGGCGGCCTGGCGGTATTCGGGACGGTTGCCGAAGCTGGAACCGCAAAAGACGCAAATTCGTTTCATGTACTTTCCACCTTGGATGAAGCCAAAGCGGACAAGCATAGCGCGAGGCGGCAGGGAGGGGCCATGGCGGATGCAGTTGCCCGGGGGTGGAAAGTCATGACGGACACGACAAACACTCAGAAGGTGCCGTGGGCCAGCCAGCGTTCGATCTGGGGCAGACGGTCGGCGCCCCAGAAGGGCTCGCCGTCGATGAAGATGAAGGGGGCGCCGAAGACGCCGCGGGCGATGGCGGCATCGCACTCCTGGCGCAGCCGGGCCTTCATTTCCTCGCTCTGGATGGCGGCAGCCAGGGCCGCCGGATCGGCGCCGGCCTGCACGGCCAGCTCGGTCACCACGGCCGTATCGGAGATGTCCCGGTCGTGCACGAAGAGGGCGCGGAAGACGGCATGGGCAAAGGCCCGGGCCTGGGCGCAGTCCTGCTGGTGCAACCAGTAGTAGGCCCGCGCCGCAGCCTGGGTAGGCAGGGGGAACTTGCTGGGAAAGCGGAAAGGCAGGCCGAGGTAGCGGGCCGAGCGGTCGAAGTCCCGCCGGGAATAGTCGCCCTTGAGGGGAATCTCGGTCAGGGGGGCGCTGCCGGTGGCCCTGAAGACCACACCGAGCAGAATGGGCCGCCATTTGACCTGGCGCCCGTACCGGGCAGCGAGAGCGTCGATCTGCTCGCTGGCCAGGTAGGCGTAGGGAGAGGAGAAGTCGAAGTAGAACTCCAAAGGCTCGGCCATGGCCATGCTCCTGTTGTTGCTCCGCGGGGTTGGGGTGCGGGGCGCCGTCGTTATTGTAGGCTGGCGCCCCGGTGTTGCCGGTACTGCTTACTCCTGGGCGATGCTGCGGCCGATCACCAGACGCTGGATGTCATTGGCGCCTTCGTAGATCTGGCTGATGCGCACGTCGCGGTAGATGCGCTCCACCGGGAAGTCGCTGGTGTAGCCGACGCCGCCGTGGATCTGGATGGCGTCGGAAGCGATCTTCTCGGCAGCCTCGGAGGCGAACATCTTGGCCATGGAGGCTTCCTTGAGGCAGGGCTTGCCCGCATCCTTCAACGCGGCGGCGCGCCACACCATGAGGCGGGCGGCGTCGAGCAGGGTGTTCATGTCGGCCAGGCGGAAATTGACGGCCTGGTGCTCGATGATGGGCTGGCCGAAGGTGACCCGCTCCTTGGCGTAGCGCACGGCGGCCTCGAAGGCGGCCCGGGCCATGCCGATGGACTGGGCGGCGATGCCGATGCGGCCGGCTTCCAGGTTGGAGAGGGCGATCTTGTAGCCCTCGCCTTCCTTGCCCAGCAGGGCGGAGGCGGGCACACGGCAATCCTCGAAAATGATCTGCACGGTGTCGGAGGCATGCTGGCCCATCTTCTCCTCGGTGCGGCCGACGATGAAGCCCTTGGTGTCGGTGGGCACCAGGAAGCAGGAGATGCCCTTCTTGCCGGCGGCCTTGTCGGTGACGGCGAAAACGATGGCCATGTGGGCGTGCTTGCCGGTGGTGATGAACTGCTTGACGCCGTTCAGCACGAAATGGTCGCCGTCCCGGTCGGCCCGGGTGGTGATGGCGGCCGCATCGGAGCCGGTGTGGGGTTCGGTCAGGCAGAAGCAGCCCAGCTTCTCGCCCCGGGCCAGGGGCTTGAGCCATTCTTCCTTCTGCTGGTCGGTGCCGTACTTCTGGGTGATACCGCAGGCCAGGGAGTTCTGCACCGAGACGATGGTGGAGGTGGCGCCGTCGCCGGCGGCGATTTCTTCCAGGGTCAGCACCAGGCTCATGTAGTCCATGCCGGCACCGCCCCACTCTTCGGGCACGCACATGCCCATGGCACCCAGCTCGCCCAGTTCCTTCAGGGCTTCGGCGGGGAAGGTGTGGTTCTTGTCCCATTCGGCGGCGAAGGGGGCCAGACGCTCCTGCGCGAAGGCGCGCATGGAGTCGCGGATCATTTCCTGTTCCTGCGTCAGAATCATTTGCTACTACTCCGTCTTGTCGTTTTCGGCGCGGCGCCCGTCCGGGGCGCCGCGGTTTGCATCAATGGGACAGGCTGGGCCCGTCTCAGAACATTTCCACGCCAACGGCCACGGCTTCGCCGCCGCCGATGCACAGGGAGGCGACGCCCTTCTTCTTGCCGTACTGCTTCAGGGCGCCGATCAGGGTCACCAGGATGCGGGCGCCGGAAGCACCGATGGGGTGGCCCAGGGCGCAGGCGCCGCCGTGCACGTTCACCTTGGCCGGGTCCAGCTTGAGGTCCTTGATGGCGGCCATGGTGACCACGGCGAAGGCTTCGTTGATTTCCCACAGGTCCACGTCGGCCACGTTCCAGCCGGTCTTCTGCATCAGCTTTTCCATGGCGAAGACGGGGGCGGTGGTGAACAGGTTGGGTTCCTGGGCGTGGGTGGTGTGACCGACGATCTTGGCGATGGGGGCAAGGCCCAGGACCTTGGCCTTGGATTCCTTCATCAGCACCAGGGCGGCGGCGCCGTCGGAGATGGAGGAGGAGTTGGCGGCGGTGACGGTGCCATCCTTCTTGAAGGCGGGCTTCAGGGCGGGGATCTTTTCGATCTGGGCCTTCAGGGGCTGCTCGTCCTGGTCCACCACCACATCGCCCTTCTTGCCGGCGATGGTGACGGGAGCGATTTCCCACTTGAACAGACCTTCCTTGATGGCCTTCTGGGCGCGCACGGTGGACTGGATGGCCCACTCGTCCTGGGCTTCGCGGGTGAAGCCGTAGGACTCGGCGCATTCCTCGGCGAAGGTGCCCATCAGGCGGCCCTTCTGGTAGGCATCCTCGAGGCCGTCGAAGAACATGTGGTCCAGCAGCTGGCCGTGGCCCAGGCGATAGCCGCCGCGGGCCTTGGGCAGCAGGTAGGGGGCGTTGGACATGGATTCCTGGCCGCCGGCGACGCCGATCTCGTAGGAGCCGGCCAGCAGGCTGTCGTGCACCATCATCACGGACTTGAGGGCGGAGCCGCACACCTTGTGGATGGTGGTGCAGCCGGCGGAGAGGGGCAGACCGGCGCCCAGGGCGGCCTGGCGGGCCGGGGCCTGGCCGACGCCGGCTTGCAGCACGTTGCCGAACACCACCTCTTCCACCTGTTCCGGCTTGATGCCGGCCCGTTCGACGGCGGCCTTGATGGCCGTGGCGCCGAGCTGGGGTGCGGTCAGGCTGTTGAAGTCGCCCTGGAAGCCACCCATGGGGGTGCGGGCAACGGAAACGATGACGATGGGGTCAGACATAGTGCTCTCCTAGGTTAAAGAATCTCCGACCGCCCGCCTGGCACCGCCAGGCCGACGGCCGGATTCAGTTTCATGCCGTTTCGGCAAATAGCTCCCGGCCGATCAGCATACGGCGGATTTCGCTGGTGCCGGCGCCGATCTCGTAGAGCTTGGCGTCGCGCCACAGGCGGCCGGTGGGGTATTCGTTGGTGTAACCGACGCCGCCCAGGGTCTGGATGGCGTCGCCGGCCATCCAGGTGGCCTTTTCGGCGGAATAGAGGATGGCGCCGGCGGCGTCCTTGCGCAGGCTGCGGGCATGGTCGGCCCGGTCGCAGGCCTGGCCCACGGCATAGACGTAGGCCCGGGTGGCCTGCCAGGTGGAATACATGTCGGCCAGCTTGCCCTGCATCAGCTGGAATTCGCCGATGGCAGTGCCGAACTGTTCCCGTTCGTGCAAGTAGGGCAGCACCACGTCCATGCAGGCCGCCATGATGCCCAGGGGGCCGCCGCAGAGCACGGCCCGCTCGTAGTCGAGGCCGCTCATCAGCACCTTGGCGCCGTTGCCGACGCCGCCGAGAACGTTCTCCTCCGGCACCTCGCAGTCGTCGAAGAACAGGGGGAAGGTGTTGGAGCCGCGCATGCCCAGCTTGTCCAGGTGGGTGCCGTGGCTGAAGCCCTTGAAGCCCTTTTCCACGATGAAGGCGGTCATGCCCTTGGCGCCGGCGTTGAGGTCGGTCTTGGCGTACACCACCAGGGTGTCGGCATCGCCGCCGTTGGTGATCCACATCTTGGAACCGTTGAGGACGTAGCGGTCGCCCTTCTTCTCCGCCTTGAGCTTCATGGAGACCACGTCGGAACCGGCATTGGGCTCGGACATGGCGAGGGCCCCGACCTGCGTGCCGGAGATCAGGCCGGGCAGGTACTTGGCCTTCTGGGCCGCAGTGCCGTTGCGGCGGATCTGGTTCACGCAGAGGTTGGAATGGGCGCCGTAGGAGAGGCCCACGGAGGCGGAGGCCCGGGAGATTTCCTCCATGGCCACGATGTGGGCCAGGTAGCCCATGGCAGTGCCGCCGTATTCCTCCTCGGCGGTCATGCCGAGCAGGCCCAGGTCGCCGAATTTCTGCCACAGGTCGGCGGGGAACTCGTTGTCCCTGTCGATCTGGGCCGCCCGGGGGGCGATTTCCTTGGCTGCGAAGGCGCGCACGGTGTCGCGCAGCATCTCGATGGTTTCACCGTGACCGAAGTCCAGGCTGGGAATGTGCATTTGTCTCGCTCCTTTGGATTTTTTCCTTTCCCAGACCACCCGTGGCTTTGTCGCCTTCGCCTCGCCGTGCTGTTCGCACTGTCTTCGGCTTGGCTTCGCGCCACGAGCGGCCTGGAAAAGGAATTGTTTTGTGATGCCGCTTGTTACGGCTTATTCCTTGTGGCTTGTCTCATGTTTTTCTTTTTTACCGTGCATGGTCATGATGGTCTGCTGCATGACCGCGCACAGAGTCTTCTTGCCGTCTTTCACCGCAAACACCTCGCCCCGGGTCACGGTCAGGGTGCGGCCGTATTTCAGCACCGTACCCTGGGCGATGAGCAGTTCCCCGTCGGCCGGGGCCAGCAGGTTCATCTTGTATTCCACCGTCAGCACGCTGGCGTCGGCGGGCGTCAGGGTGTTGGCGGCATAGCCGGCGGCGGAATCGGCAATCATGCCGACCACGCCGCCGTGGATGAAGCCGTGCTGCTGGGTCACCTCCGGCTTGTAGGGCAGGTGGATCTCCGTGTAGCCCGCCTCCACCACCGGCATGGTGGCCCCGATCAGGGCCATGGCCTGCTGGCGGTGGAAGCTGTCCCGCACGCGGGCGGCGAAATCCGGATCGCTGGGGTGGTGCATGTCGTCTCCTCCGGCGCATTGTTGCGCTCTCTGGGATGCTATTGAATGTTACGTTGACGTAAACGTCAACTACCGCTGAAAACCTTCAGCCGGCCGCCTTGCCGGCGCTGGCCGCTCCCTGGCTGCGGCCGGCCTTTTCCAGGGCTTCGGCCTCCACCAGATGCTCGCGGCAGACGGCTTCGATGGTCTCGATCTCGGCCAGAACGGCCTCGATGTCCTCCCGCTGCTGCTCCAGGGCGGCCCGCCGTTCCGACAGCACATCGAGCAGGCGGGTCAGCTGGTCGGTCTCGTCCCGGGCCACGTCGTACATGTCGATCAGGTCCCGGATCTCGGCCAGAGACAGGCCCAGGCGCTTGCCCCGCAGGGCCAGCTTGAGGCGGGTGCGGTCGCGCTTGGTGTAGACCCGGTTGCGCCCTTCCCGGTTGGGCGCGAGCAGGCCCTGGTCCTCCCAGAAACGGATGGTGCGGGGCGTGATATTGAACTCCCGGGCCAGGTCCGAAATGGTGAAGGTCGGGGTGGCGGCAGCAGGCTCGGCCGCTTCGCTAACGGTGCTCACGTCGGCGCATCTCCGGAGAAAGTGGGGCGGGTTGGGAAAAGTGACGGGAGAGTTAAACAGATGCCCCGCCATTTTTCAATCGATACGACGGATACCCGCCGCCGCCAAAGGCCGGCCGGGATCGCCCCGGGACCAGCCGTCTGTCATGTTGGCGTAAGGGAACTGGGCTTCAATGGCCCTTGTCCCGGGGTATAGTTAAAAACTCCAATAACGCCCCTGCCACCCCACTCCTGTCCATGAAACCATCGCTGCACCTGCCCTTTTCCGAGCCCCCGGCCCCCGGCACCACCCTGGAAGTGGCGCCCGGCATCCTCTGGCTACGCATGCCCCTGCCCTTCGTCCTCAACCACATCAACCTGTGGCTGCTGCGGGACGGCGACGGCTGGGTGGTGGTGGACACCGGCTTCGGCCTGCCCGACATCCAGGCCATCTGGGAAACGGTCCTGGCCGGCCTCGACGGCACCATCGCCGGCATCGTCGTCACCCATTTCCACCCGGACCACCTGGGCCTGGCCACCTGGCTGCAGGAGCGCTCCGGCGCCCCGCTGTACATGACCGCCGGCGAATACCTGACCGGCCACGCCGTTTGGCACGAAATCGGCGGCCACGGCACTGCCCCCATGCTGGCCCAGTTCCGCCTGCACGGCCTCGACGCGGAACGCTGCAGCGCCCTGGAGCAACGGGGCAACGGCTATCGCAAGGGGGTGCCGGCCATGCCCCAGACCTACCATCGCCTGTTCGACGGCGACACCCTGGAGATCGGCAGCCGGCGCTGGCAGATCATCGTCGGCCACGGCCATTCGCCCGAGCACATGTCCCTTTACTGTGCTGATTCCAACGTGTTAATTTCAGGTGACATGCTGTTGCCGAAAATTTCCACCAACATCAGCGTTTATGCGGTCACCCCCCGGGACAACGCCCTGGAGCATTACCTGGATTCCCTGACCCGCTTCGCCCGGGAATGCTCCGACGAATCCCTGGTGCTGCCCTCCCACGGCCTGCCCTTCAAGGGCATCCGCCAACGGGTGGACGACCTGCACGGGCATCACGATGAACGCCTGGCCGTGCTGGAGGAGAACTGCAGCGAACCCCGTAGCGCCGCCGAGTTGCTCGCCGCCCTGTTCCCGCGGGCCCTCGACACCCACCAGACCATGTTCGCCATGGGCGAGGCCATCGCCCACCTGAATTACCTGGAGCAATCCGGCCGCCTCACCTGCCAGCAGGGCGCGGACGGCATTCTCCGGTATGTCCGGAAACAAACCACGCATTGACCAAGAAGGGGATTCACGATGTCGCAGCAGACCCAACAGGAAGACCACAACCTCCCCAACCCGGCCGAGCTGGCCAAGTCCTACGCCGAAGTGGCCCAGCGCGCCTCCCGCCTGCTGACCCATTTCATGGAAAAGAAGGCCGCCGAGGGCATCAATCCGCCCAGTGACGAGATGGGCATCGCCAAGGCCTTCATGGACCTGTCCTCGCGCCTCCTGGCCAATCCCTACAAGCTGGCCCAGACCCAGATGAACATGATGTGGGACTACTTCTCCCTGTGGCAGGGCTCCATGCTCAAGATGATGGGTATGCCGATCCAGCCCATCGCCGCACCGGCCAAGGGCGACAAGCGCTTCCACGACGAGGACTGGGAACAGCATTTCCTCTTTGACTACATCAAGCAGTCCTACCTGATCGCCTCCCGCCACATCCACGACACCGTGTGCTGCGTCGAGGGCCTGCCGGACGAAGCCCAGAAGAAGGTGGCCTTCTACACCCGCCAGTATGTGGACGCCCTGTCCCCCTCCAACTTCGCCTTCACCAATCCGGAAGTGTTCCGCGAGACGGTGAAGAGCCACGGCCAGAACCTGGTCAAGGGCCTCAACAACCTGCTGCAGGACATCGAAGCCGGCGACGGCCAGCTGCGCATCCGCATGACCGACACCAGCGCCTTCGAGCTGGGCAAGAACGTGGCCACCACCCCGGGCAAGGTCGTCTTCCAGAACGACCTGTTCCAGCTGGTGCAGTACGAGCCCACCACCAAGGAGCAGTACAAGAAGCCCCTGCTGATCGTGCCGCCCTGGATCAACAAGTTCTACATCCTGGACCTGCGCGAGAAAAACTCCCTGGTGAAATGGGCCACCGACCAGGGCCACACCACCTACATCATCTCCTGGGTCAATCCGGACGCCCACCTGGCCCAGAAGACCTTCGAGGACTACGTCACCGAGGGCACCCTGGCGGCCATCGCCGCCGTGGAAAAGGATACCGGCGAGAAGCAGATCGACGTGGCAGCCTACTGCATCGGCGGCACCCTGCTGGCCACCACCCTGGCCTACATGGCGGCGAAGAAGGACAACCGGGTGGCCTCCGCCACCTTCTTCACCACCATGATCGACTTCTCCAACCCGGGCGAGCTGGGCGTCTTCATCGACGAGCAGCAGGTCTCCAGCCTGGAGCACAAGATGGCCGAGCGGGGCTATCTGGAAGGCAGCGAGATGGCCATGACCTTCAACCTGTTGAAGGCCAACGACCTGATCTGGTCCTTCGTGGTGAACAACTACCTGCTGGGCAAGGACCCCTTCCCCTTCGACCTGCTCTACTGGAACAGCGACTCCACCCGCATGCCCTACGCCATGCACAGCTTCTACCTGCGCAATATGTACATGGCCAACAAGCTGAAGGAGCCGGGCGGCATCAGCATCGCCGGGGTGCCCATCGACATTTCCAAGATCAAGGTGCCCGCCTACTTCATCTCCACCGTGGAAGACCACATCGCCCCGTGGAAGAGCACCTACCTGGGGGCCAAGCTGTTCTCCGGCCCGGTGCGCTTCGTTCTCGGCGGCTCCGGCCACATCGCCGGCATCGTCAATCCGCCGGCCGCCAACAAGTACGGCTTCTGGATCAACGACGCCGCCAAGCTGCCCGCCACCGCCGACGACTTCCTGGCCGGCTCCACCCAGCATCCGGGTTCCTGGTGGACCGACTGGAACGAATGGGTCACCGGCCTGGACGGCGGCAAGAAGGTGGCGGCGCGCAAGCCCGGCGCCGGCAGCCTCAAGGTGCTCGAGGAGGCCCCCGGCTCCTACGTCAAGTTCCGGCTCGACACCCAGAAGAAGGAATCGGCCTGATCCTGGCAGGCCGCAAAAGCAAAGGGCGCCGACGGCGCCCTTTTTTTTCAGCCGGCGTGCCGGCCGGCTCCGCCTACATCTGGGCCACCTGGTTGCGGCCGTGGCGCTTGGCCTGGTAAAGGGCGCTGTCGGCCCGGGCCAGCACCGCATCGAAATTCGGATCGCCGGCCCGGAAGCCGGTGACACCGATGCTGACCGTGTAGGCGATGGTGAGGCCGTTGCAGTGGGCCGGCTGGCCGGCGATGGTCTGGCACAGGCGCTGGCCCAGGGCGAGGCCGCCGTCCTGGTCGGTATCGGGGGAAAGGATGCAGAATTCCTCGCCGCCGATGCGGCCGAAGAGGTCCACCTGGCGCAGCAGGATGCCGGTGCGGCGGGAAAAGTCCCGCAGCACCGCATCGCCGACACCATGGCCGTAGGTGTCGTTGATGTGCTTGAAGTAGTCCAGGTCCAGCATCAGCACCGAGGCCGGATTGCCGGCCCGGTTGAAGCGCGCCATCTCCTGATCGGCCAGGCGCAGGAAGCTCTGCCGGTTGCATAGCCCGGTTAGGGCGTCGGTGGTGGCCAGCTGGCGCAGTTCGTCCTCCAGCTGCTTGGCCTGGGTGATGTCCAGCATGAAGCCGCTCCACACCGCCGACTGGCCCGGTTCGATGACGTTGGGGCGAGACGAGAGGCGCAGCCACTTCTGCCGCCCCGAGGGAGTGAGGATGCGGATCTCGCTGCTGAACTGACTGGCACTGCGGTTGGCGGCCTGTTCCTCCTGGCGCAGGCGGGGCAGGTCCTCCGGATGCACCAGCTGCCAGAAGCACTCCATGTTGGCCATCAGCACCTCGGCCGGCACTTCGAAAATCTCCTCGCAGCGGGAATTGAGGTAGAGGAAACGGCTGTCACCGTCGCCGTGCAGGATGTAGTCGTAGAGCACGCAGGGGACGGTGCGGGCAAGGCGCTCGAAGCGCTCCTGGCTGGCGGCCAGCTCCCATTCGGTGCGCTTGCGCTGGTCGATGTCGGCAATGTTGCCGACCAGGCCGGTGGTGCGGCCGTTGGCGTCCACCAGGGCCTTGCCGGTGAGGTTGCCCCAGAACTCGCTGCCGTCCCGGCGCCGGTAGAGGCGCTCCACGTCCACATGGCCGACACCCCGGGCCATGGTGTTGAGCATGTTCTGCCGCCCCGCCTCCCGTTCCTGGGGATGGATCAGGCTCACGTACTCGCTGCCCACCAGCTCGTCCAGGGTGTAGTGGAAAAGGTCGGCCATGCGGCGATTGGCATGGACGATGCGGCCGCTCATGTCGAGCAGGAAGATGCCGACGCTGGAACTGTCGTAAATCGCCTGCAGCAGCGAAGTGTCATCAGCGATGCGCTTCTTCATCCGTGGGGGCCCCTTCTTTGCGGCTGCCTTTATAAAGAAAGCGACAGCCTGGGAGCATGGTATTCCTCCTGCCGGGTTTCTGCACGGCCGGCGCTACCGTGCTAGCCTGAAGGCAAACGGCAGCATGGAAATACCCCACATGTACCTTCCCGACTACGATGGCGGCAGCATCGCCAACCTCATGGCCTCCCTGGCCCGGGCCTGCGGCAGCTGGGCCAGCCCCTGCCCGCCCCTGGCCGAACTGCCCCCGGCCCGCCTGGCCGCCGTCAGCAACCTGGTGCTGATCGTGGTGGACGGCCTCGGCTACGATCTGCTGGCAGAACGCCCCGGACCACTGCGGCCCTATCTGCGCGGCCATCTCACCTCGGTCTTTCCCAGCACCACCGCCGCCGCCATTCCCACCTTCATGACCGGCCTGCCTCCCAGCCGGCACGGCCTCACCGGCTGGCACATGTGGCTGCGGGAAGTGGGCGCCCTGCTCGCCATCCTGCCCCTCAGCGCCCGTCCCGGAGCGCCCCTGGCGGAGCCCCTGCCGCCCCGGGCCGAGCTGCCCCAACGCCTGTTCCGGCACGACACCCTGTACCAGACCATGGACCGCACCAGCTACGTGGTGTCACCCCATTTCATCGCCGACAGCCCCTTCAACCGCTACCACAGCCGGGGCGCCGTGAAGCAGCCCTACCACGGGCTCGACGGCCTCTTCGCCGCCCTCGGGCAGCTCACCGCCAAGGCCGGCCGCAAGTTCGTCTACGGCTACTGGCCCGACTACGACAGCGCCGCCCACGAACACGGCTGCCGCAGCCCCCAGGCCCTGGCCGCCATGGATGCCTTCGCCACGGCCTTCTGCGCCTGGCTGGAGCAGATCCGGGGCAGCGACACCCTGGTCCTGATCACCGCCGACCACGGCTTCATCGACTGCCCGCCGGAGCGGCAGATCGCCCTGGCCGACCATCCCCTGCTGGCCGAATGCCTGGCCCTGCCCCTGTGCGGCGAGCGGCGGGCCGCCTGGTGCTACCTGAAGCCGGGCAAGGCCCCCGTGTTCGAGGCCTACGTGCGCCAGCACCTGGCCCATGCAGCCCGGGCCGTGCCCCGGGAACAGCTGCTGGCCGAAGGCTGGTTCGGGCCCGGCCCCTGCCACCCCGAACTGGCGGCCCGCATCGGCGACTACGCCCTGCTCATGGCCGACGACTGGGTCATCCACGACACCCTGCCCGGGGAAGCGCCCTACACCCTGATCGGCCACCATGGCGGCCTCAGCCCTGCGGAAATGCGGGTGCCCCTGCTGGTGGCCCGGCCCTAGGCTGCGCCCATGCACGCGTGGAACCTGAGCCCGGCCCAGGCCCGGGCGCTGCAGCTGGAACTGGCGACCCGGGTGGAACGGCAGGACCGGCTCGGCCCCCTGCGACGGGTGGCCGGGGTGGACGTGGGCTTCGAGGACGGCGGCGCCGTCACCCGGGCCGCCGTGGCGGTGCTCGACTTCCCCGCCCTGACGCCGGCGGCCCAGGCGGTGGCCCGGGTGCCCACCACCTTTCCCTATGTGCCCGGTCTGCTCTCCTTCCGCGAAGGGCCGGGGGTGCTGGCGGCCCTGGAGCAGCTGGAGGCCCTGCCGGATCTCCTCCTGTGCGACGGTCAGGGCATCGCCCACCCGCGCCGGCTGGGCATCGCCAGCCACCTGGGAGTGCTGCTTGATGTGCCCAGCATCGGTGTCGGCAAAAGCCGGCTCACCGGCTGGCACGAGGCCGTGGGGCCGGAGAAGGGGGACTGGGTGCCCCTGTGGGACAGGCGGGGCGGCAGCGAAGTGATCGGCGCCGTGCTGCGCAGCCGCCGCGGCTGCCTGCCCCTGTACATCTCCATCGGCCACCGGGTCAGCCTGGCCACCGCCATCGAGCTGGTGCTGGCCTGCACGCCCCGCTACCGGCTGCCGGAAACGACGCGTCAGGCCCACCGCCTGGCCTCGGGCTGAGGCCGGCGCCGTGCCGCTGCAAGGGGAAGGTGAAAGGGAAACGGCGCCGGGCGGCTAGTCCCGGGCCGGCTGCTCGGCATCGTTGAGTTCGTAGGCGTCGGCCACGTAGCCGTGGCCCTTCATCAGGACCACGATGATGCAGGCGATGGCCAGGGTGAACACCAAGGTCCAGTGCAGGACGACGACGCTGATGGCCAGGATGTCGGCCGTCTGCAACTGCTTCCCCACCTGGGCCAGGGAGCCTTCCAGGGGCACCAGGCGCATGGCCAGGGCGGCCAGGGCCGGCAGCAGGGTGCCGATGAGGGCGATGCGGGGCAGCTTGCGCAGCAGGGTCCATTCGAAGCCCGAGGCTTCCCGCCGGCTGCCCGGCAGACGATGCAACATGCCCATGATGCCCTCCCGCAGAAACGGTGCCGCCGGCCGGCGGCACCTGTTCCTGAGAATAGCAAAAGGGGCCGGGGGTTCCCCGCGACCCGTTGCCGCAAGCCTCAGTCGGTGACCAGCCCGGCCACCGAGTCGGTCAGGCCCACGGCCAGGGTGCCCAGCTCGGCCACGGCCTGGCTGGAGGCGCGGATGGCGGCGTGGTTCTCCTCGGCCATGTCGGCGATCTCCTGGATGTTGCGGGCGATCTCGGTGCTGGCGTCGCGCTGGCCGGCGGTGGCATCCACGATGTCGCGCACGTGCTCGGCGGAACGGCCCACGGCGTGGCGGATTTCCGCCAGGCTGCGGGACAGCTCCTCCACCCGGCGGGTGCTGCCGTCCACCCGGGCGCTGTTGTCGTCCATGCCGGCCACGGCTTGATGGATGTCCTGCTGGATGGCGCTGATGGTGCTGCCGATCTCCCGGGTCGAGACGCCGGTGCGGTCGGCCAGCTTGCGCACCTCATCGGCCACCACGGAAAAGCCGCGGCCGTGCTCGCCGGCCCGGGCCGCCTCGATGGCGGCGTTGAGGGCCAGCAGGTTGGTCTGGTCGGCGATCTCCTGGATGGTCTGCACCACCTTGCCGATTTCCCGGCTGCGCTCCTCCAGGCTCTGGATCAGCTGCACGCTCTCGCGCACGCCGCTGACCACGCCGGCCATGTCGGCGGCGGCGGCCTCGGCCTGGACGGCGCCGCGGCCGGCAGCGGCGTCCGCCTCCTCGGTCATGCGCGCCGTCTCCCGGGCGTGTTCCGCCACTTCGGCGACGCTGACGCTCATCTGCTGCACCGCCGCCGCGGTGCGGGCGGCGGCCTCGCTCTGGCGGCCGGAGGCATGTTCCACCTGCTGGCTGGCCCGGGCCAGGTTGTCGCTGGCCTCCACCACGGCGCGGGCCGCCTGGCCGTTGCCGCGGATGAGGCCGGCGAAGGTTTCCGCCATGTGGTTGAAGCTGTGCCCGGCCTCGGCCACCTCGTCGCCGGAGACCAGTTCCACCCGGGCCCGCAGGTCGCCGCCGGCCATCACGGCGGCGGCGCCGCGCAGGCTGTGGATGCCGCGCATGATGGAGATGTAGGCGCCGGTAAAGCCGTAGACGATCACCAGCAGCAGCAGGGCGAGCCCCCCCAGCACCAGGTTGCGCACCAGCAGCAGCCTGCCCTGGCGCTCCGCCAGGAGACCGTCGATGGCCGGGGTCAGGGCCCGGGCCAGGTCCAGCACGGCGGCCATGGCCACGTCGCCCCGGGCGGCGTATTCGGCGGCGCCGATGTCGAAGTCGGTGGTGTCGATGACCTTGGTGGTGAGCACTTCCTGCAGGCCCAGGGAGGCGGTGCCGACATTGCCCGCCGGGCCTTCCAGGCCGGCCTTCAGCCCGGGCCGCAGCTGGGCGGCCTTGTCCACGTTCTCCAGGGTCCAGCCGATGAGGGGCTCCAGGCCGCCGCGCACCACCGTCAGCCGGTTGCGCAGGCCCGACTTGAGGCGCTTGCGCGCCACCGCGCCGAGGCCCGCATCCCGGGCCAGGCCCAGGCTTTCCACCAGCAGCGGCAGCTTCACCGAGAGGGTGTCCACCAGGGCGGCAGCGGCCACGTCGCCGTCCCGGCGCAGGCGGCTGCCGTCGGAGATCTGGCCGAGCCACTGGCGGCTCAGCTGGGACAGTTCCAGATAGGCCTCGAGACCGCCATCCGCCTCGTCTTCCGGGCGCAGGGCCGCCACCGCCTGCCAGCGGCCCTGCAGTTCGGCCCAGGCCGGGGCGGGACCGAGGGCGCCGGCCTGTTCCTGGGCCAGCTTGCCGACCCGGGCCAGGGCCTGTTCCACGGCGGCCCGGCGCTGGGGCAGGCGCTGCTGGAAATCCGCCTCGCCGGCGGCGGCGCCCTGGAAGGCGCCGTGCAGGTCATGCAGCGCCAGCATCAGTTCCAGGGCCGGCAACTGCAGGGCCAGCCCGGCCCGTTCCTGCTCCAGCTCGGCCAGGGCGCTCTGGCGGTCCGCCAGCAGCAGGCCGCCGAGGAGGATCAGGGGCAGGGCGAACAGGGCGCCGGTGGCCAGAAGCTTCTGGCGGTAGGAGAGGCGGCCAACCAGCCAGGCGGCGGGGGCGAATAGCGCTTTCATGGAGTCCGGTCCGAAAAAGTGTGACTTTTTTCAGGTTAACGGCCCAATGTGTCACGCCGATGAAATGCGTTTGTAATGATCACGGGCGCAGTGCCCGTCTGTCAGCAAAGAGGGACGGGCCTCTTCAGGACCCCTACCCCATGGTTCAGCACGGACGCGGGCCCGCGGGCATGGCAGCCGAAAAACCTTGCCCCCATTGGCTGACAGCCGGGCATCGTCTCAGTCGCCGGTGGGGGAGATGCGGAACTCCAGCAGGCCGTTGCCCTGACGCAGATGTTCGGCCAGGCGCTCAAAATTGTGCTTGCCGTAGGTCTTGATGATCATGCGGTACTCGTACACGGCGCCGGACTCGGACAGGCGGTAGCTCATGTTGGCGATACTGAAGCCGAAGCCCTGTAGCAGCTGCCGCACCGTATCCTCCACCGGGGCACCGCTGCCCGGATAGCGCAGAACCAAGTGGGCATAGGCCTGGCTCGGCACCCGGTACTCGATCCAGCGGAACAGGGCCAGGGTGCCCAGCACGGCGGCGGTGGAGATGAGGGCGGGAAAGTAGAAGCCGATGCCGTAGAGGATACCCAGGGCGGCGGTGATCCAGATGGAGGCGGCGGTGGTGAGGCCGCGCACCGTCAAGCCTTCCTTGAAGATGACGCCGGCGCCGAGGAAGCCGATGCCGGTCATGATGCCCTGGGCCATGCGGGTGGGATCGGTACGGATGGCTTCCAGGGGCATGGCGGTCATCCAGCGGCCCTGATAGGTGGTGACCACCATCAGCAGGGCCGAGGCCAGGCACACCAGGGCGTGGGTACGGAAGCCGGCGGGCCGGCCGTGGAAGCTGCGCTCCAGTCCCACCAGACTGCCGGCGACCCAGGCGCTGCCCAGGTGCAGGATGATTTCCAGGTAGTCGTTGGACATGGCATTCCTCCCTCTGGCTCAAGGGGAAAAAATGCCACCGCGCCGAAAGCGGGGCAAGCCCGGGTTTACCCCGGAGCGTGCTGGGGACTCAGGCCGTGCGGCCGGGACGGGGCAGGCCGGCAACCAGGGCGGAGAGGCGCTCCAGGCCGGGAATGCGGCCGACGCTGGGGGGCCACTCGATGGCGTCGAGCATGTTCTTCACCACCAGGCCCAGTTCGGTGTCGCCTTCGATGGAGAGCTGGCGATTGAAGAACAGGGTGTCCGGGTCCTCCTGGCGGCTGACCAGCTGCAGGTAGGCGGAGAGGTCGGCGCGGAAGGTCAGGTCGGGCTCGCCGGCGGCGCCGAAGACGGGACGGAACCAGCCGTTGGCGTAGGTGAAGCGGGCTTCGCCGCCGGTGTCGTTCACCGCCACCAGGAAGGTCTTGCCCGCCAGGCTCTGCAGGCTGTCTTCCGGCAACAGCTTCAGCTTGGCCGCGGTGTTGAGGCCGGAGACCAGGGCCAGGGCGTGGGGCCACTGGGGCAGGCGGGCACCGATCTTGGCGACGAACTCGGGCAGCTTGAAGGTGGGAATGGTGAAGTGGCTCATGTCAGGCTCCTGCATGCAGTTCGGTGGTGGCCGCCGCTGCCAGATCGATGCCGGCGCGGCCGAACCAGTAGCCGTCGCACAGGCCGTGCTCGGCCCACTGGGGCTGTTCCGCCACCTCTTCGCCGCGGCGGGCGCGCTCGAAGGCGGCGACGATGGCGGCAGTATGCGCCGGTTGGGGGCTGATGCGCACGGCGTCGATGCCCATCTGCGACAGTTCGGGCATCAGGTGCAGCAGGCTGTAGGTCTGGGCCGACATGGTCTGGATGCCGTTGATGACCAGGAAGGGCTGCTTTTCCCGGGTCAGCAGGGTCAGGCCCTCGCTGTGGTCCAGGCACTTGAACTGGCAGTCGTCCTTGTTCAGGTTGTAGTGCCGGGCGGTGAAGCAGCGGGCGGAGAAGGCCAGGGGAATCTTGCCGAAGGCGAAGACCTCCGTCTCCATGCCTGCCGGACGCGCCTGGTGCAGGGTCTGCACCAGTTCCCGGGTCGCCTCCAGGGGCGGCACCCAGCGCTTGGCGCCGAGGCCGGCGAAGTAGGCCAGGGCCGATTCGTTGTAGATGTTGAGGTGGGGGCCGCAGACGAAGGGCAGCTGCTTTTCCCGAGCCAGGCTGACGGCGCCCAGGTCGTTGGCCTCGAGGGAGCAGTTGCCCTCCTCCACCAGACGGCGCAGGGCCTTCAGGTCGCTTTCCGATTCCAGCAGGGCCTGGGCCGAGATCACCACCTCCTTGCCCGATTCGGCCAGGTCCCTGGCCAGGCCGATCCAGTCGCTGGTGCGCAGCTGCTGGCGGCGGGAGCACACCACTTCGCCCAGGTAGATGCGGTCCAGGGGCGTCTCCAGCATGGAGGCGTAGAAATTCATCACTTCCTGCTTGGGCCAGAACCACAGCAGGGGGCCGAGGGAGAGTTTCATGGTCATGTTCGTGCTTTCCTCTCTCAGCGCCAGGGCCGGTTGTAGGCGCCCAGGGTGGCCTGGTGGCCCTCGGAAACCTTGGTCAGTTCGGCCTGCCAGGAAGGCTTGACGCTGTAGCGGTCGTTGCCGTCCTTGAGGCTGTCCAGGGCGGCGCGCAGGGTGCGGGTGACCTGGGCGACGTAGGCCGGGCTGCGCTGGCGGCCTTCGACCTTGATGGCGCGGACGCCGATCTTGACGATCTCCGGCAGCACCGAGAGGACGTTGAGGGAGGTGGGTTCCTCCAGGGCGTAGTAGGTCTCGCCCTGGACCTCGAAGCGGCCCTTGCACAGGGTCGGGTAGCCGGCGTTTTCCTGGTCGCCGTAGCTGTCGATGAGGATGCCGTTGAGGCGGGCATCCATGCGGCCCGGATTCTTTTCCCAGCGCACGTACTTGGCCGGGGAACAGGCGCCGACGGTGTTGGGGGATTCGCCGCAGGCATAGGAAGAGAGCCAGCAGCGGCCCTCGTTCATGACGCAGAGGCTGCCGAAGCCGAACACCTCGATCTCCACCGGGGTGTTCTTGATGACGTGCTCTACCTGGGCCAGGGTCAGCACCCGGGGCAGCACGGCGCGGCGGATGCCGAATTCCTTGTGGCAGAAATTGACCGCCTCGTAATTGGTGGCGGAGCCCTGCACGGAGAGGTGCAGGTTGAGGTCCGGGTACTTCTCCCGGGCGTAGGCCAGCAGGCCCACGTCGGCCAGGATCAGGGCGTCCACGCCGAGGCCAGCGGCCACGTCCACCGCCTCCCGCCAGGCCTGCACGCGGCCGGGCTGGGCATAGGTGTTGAGGGCCAGCAGCACTTCCTTGCCGCGGCTCTGGGCGTAATGCAGCCCTTCGGCCATGGTCTTCTCGTCGAAATTGAGGCCGGCGAAGTTGCGGGCGTTGGTGTCGTTCTTGAAGCCCAGGTAGACGGTGTCGGCGCCGTTATCGACGGCAGCTTTGAGCGCCGGCAGGCTGCCGGCGGGGCAGACCAGTTCGGGCAAGGGATTGTTCGACATGGCAAAAATGGGGAATCCGGGGAAGCCGGGAGTATAGCCCCGCCCCCGCGCAACCCCTTGATTTCGGTCAAACAGGGGGCAGGGAGCGCCCGGCGGACTGCAGCCGGGCCGGGACAAACGTGTAAGCTGATGCGCTCCCCATGCCCCGAATGAATCCCATGAAGTGCGTCGATGCAGCCTGGAAAGCCCACGAGGCAGAACTGATGCGGTTCATCGCCGCCCGCCTGCCCGACCGGGAGGAGGCCCGGGACCTGCTCCAGGAGGTTTTCCTACGGGCGCTGCGGCAACCCGATGCCCTGTGCGGGGTGGAAAATCCCCGGGCCTGGCTGTTCCAGGTGGCCCGCAACCTGCTGATCGACCGCTTCCGCCTGCAGCGGCAGCAACTGCCCCTGGACGAAGACTGGCCCGCCGCCGAGATCCCCGAAGTCCCCCCGGTGGACAGGCTGGCCGACTGCCTGCCCCGGGTTCTCGGCGAACTGGCGGAGGCCGACCGGGAGGCCATCCGCCTGTGCGACATCGAAGGCCTGAGCCAGCAGGAATTCGCCCAGCGCCAGGGACTCTCCCTGGCCGCGGCCAAGTCCCGCGTGCAAAGGGCCCGCCGCCGGCTGCGGGCCCGCCTGGTGCAGGCCTGCCAGGTGCGTTTCGACGGCGAAGGCCAGGTCTGCTGCTTCGTGCCCCGGCCGCCCCTCCTTCCCCGGGACTAGCTGCATCCTTTTTGCCCCTGCTTCGTCTTCTGTGCGAGATGCCCCGTTGCCGGCCACGGCCGGGGCCAACACCGCCTTTCGCGAACAGGAGTGAAGATGAATGTGGAAATGAACACGGCGGCCCCGGCAAGGGGCCTGGGATGGCGCTGGCTATGCGGCACGGCGGCAGCCGCCGGACTTTGGTTCTGGCTCTACGGCAATCTGACGGCCATAGCCGATTTCGTCGTTGCCGCCCTGGGACAGAGCCGTCAGACGGCCCTGGGCGAAGCCCTGCACTTCTTCGTCTATGACACGCCCAAGGTCCTGCTGCTGCTGACCGGCATCGTCTTCCTGATGGGCGTGGTCCAGACCTTCTTCGCACCGGAGCGCACCCGCGCCCTGCTCTCCGGCAGGCGCACCGGGGTGGGCAACGTCCTGGCGGCCGGCCTGGGCATCGTCACGCCCTTCTGCTCCTGCTCCGCCGTGCCCTTTTTCATCGGCTTCCTCTCGGCGGGTGTGCCCCTGGGAGTGACCTTTTCGTTCCTCATCGCCGCCCCCATGATCAACGAGGTGGCCCTGGCCCTGCTCTTCGGCATGTTCGGCTGGCAGGTGGCCCTGCTCTACCTGGGACTGGGGCTGCTGGTCGCCATCCTGGCCGGACTGGTGATCGGCCACCTGAAGATGGAGGCCCACCTGGAAGACTGGGTGCGGGCGATCCAGGCGGGCGCCCCCGCCAGCTTTACCGGCGGCGGCATGAGCTGGGTGCAGCGGGGCCGCGCCGGCCTGGACCATGTGCGGGACATCGTCGCCAAGGTGTGGCCCTACGTGGTGGCCGGCATCGCCCTGGGCGCGGGCATCCATGGCTACGTGCCGGAGGACTTCATGGCCTCCTTCATGGGCAAGGACGTGTGGTGGGCGGTGCCGGCGGCAGTCGTGCTCGGCGTGCCCATGTACACCAACGCGGCCGGCATCATCCCGGTGGTGGAGGCCCTCATCGGCAAGGGCGCGGCCCTGGGCACAGTCCTGGCCTTCATGATGAGCGTCATCGCCCTTTCGGCGCCGGAGATGATCATTCTGCGCAAGGCCCTCAAGCCCCGCCTGATCGCCACTTTCGCCGGCGTGGTGGCCCTGGGGATCCTCCTCGTAGGTTACGTCTTCAACGCCGTTCTATAAGGAAGCATGATGAAAGAAGTGAAAGTCCTGGGCACGGGCTGTGCTAAATGCAAGACCCTGGTGGCCATGGTGGAACAGGCGGCCATGCGTACCGGCACCGCCATCGACCTGGAAAAAGTCGAGGACATGGCCCGCATCATCGGCTACGGCGTCATGGCGACGCCGGCCCTGGTGATCGAGGGCCGGGTGGTCCACAGCGGCAGCCTGCCGGAGGCTGGTGCCATCGACCGGCTGCTGCAGGAATCCTGACATTTCCGGTCCGCCAGGTGTCGGCGGCGTGCCAATGAAAAACCGGCTCCGGGTCGCCCCGGGCCGGTTTTCTCTTTTGATTGTTTCTCTGTTGGGGAGGTACGGAAGCTGGGAGAGTTACACCCCCGTACCGGTGCGACGAAACCGTGCAAGCTTTGCTGTCACGACCCGCCTTCGCTCCCCGTCGCACGGGAGAGTCGGCAGACCGGCGCTCAGAATTTGACCGCGATGTCCTCGTCCAGCAGCATGTACTGGCAGGCCAGGCGCCAGCCCGGGGCCAGGTCCTTCACCACCAGTTCGTCCAGCTCGGCCTGCTTGACCTTGCCGGCCAGCACCAGGGCGGTCTTTTCCTTTTCCGTCAGGTGGGCGGCCATGGGCTGCTTGTTGCCCAGGTGCAGCACTTCCACGGCGCAGGAGCCGCAGTTGCCGTCCTGGCACTCGAAATCCACGGGGATCTTGTGTTCCTTGGCCAGGCCGAGGATGGTGGAACGGTTGCCGGCCACGGCATACACGGTCACGTCCTTCTTCTGCTTGGGGGAGGAAAACGTCACGTTCGGCATTGAATCACTCCTGTAAAAAAATCCCGCCCGCCATCGAAGACCTGATGGACGGGCGGGCAGATCGTCACCGCACGACGTCGAAACTGGTGCCCTTCGGATCCTTGTCGAGCACGTCGAAGATCTTGTCGAGGATCTTCACGAGCACGTTGAGGCCGCCCTGGTAACCCCAGATGGGGAAGCGATGGTGGTGGTGCCGGTCGAAGATCGGGAAGCCGATCCGGATCAGGGGCACGCCCGTGTCACGCTCCAGGAACTTGCCGTAGGAGGAGCCGATGAGGAAGTCGGAAGGCTCGGTGGCGAGCAGGGAACGCATGTGCCACAGGTCCTTGCCGGCGTAGATCTTGGCTTCCTTGCCGAAGGGGCTGGCTTCCAGCAGGGCGCCGAGCTTGGTCTCGAAGTCCTTGGTGGAATTGGTGACCACGATGTGCTTGGGCTCGGCGCCGACTTCCAGGAGGAAGCTGACCAGGCCGTAGACCATGTCGGGGTCGCCGAACAGGGAGAAGCTCTTGCCGTGCAGATAGGCCTGGGAGTCGGCGATGGCGTCCACCAGACGGCCCCGTTCCTTTTCCAGCTCGGCCGGGATGGCCTTGCCGGTGACGCGGGAGACTTCCATGAGGAAGGCATCGGTGGCGGTGACGCCCACCGGGTTGTGGAAGGCGACGACTTCCTGGCCCTTTTCCTTGATGAACTCGCCGGTCTTGGCCGTGGAGAAGCCCTGCAGCAGGAAGGTGGCCTTGGCATTGACGGCGGCAATGCCGTCGTCGATCTTGGTGCCGCCGTCGTACATACGGAATTCGCCGTCGGCCGGGGTATCGAAGACGTCGGAGGGATCGGAGAGGACGGTGAAATCCACACCCATCAGGCCCAGCAGGCGCTTGATTTCCCGGTTGTTGCCGACGCAGTAGCCGTCGAAGCCGCCGTTCACGTTGATGGCGGCGCCTTCCTTGCGTTCCTGGCCGGCCCACAGGTTGGTCAGCACGCCCTTGAGCATGTTGTCGTAGCCGGTGATGTGGCTGCCGACGAAGGACGGGGTGTGGGCGAAGGGCACGCGGAAGTCTTCCGGAATGGAGCCCTTCTGCTTGGCGTTCTTGATGAAGCCGTCCAGGTCGTCGCCGATCACCTCGGCCATGCAGGTGGTGGAGACGGCGATCATCTTCGGCTTGTACAGCGCGTGGGCGTTTGCCAGGCCGTCGATCATGTTGTTCAGGCCGCCGAACACGGCCGCGTCTTCCGTCATGGAGTCGGAAACGCAGGAGGAAGGCTCCTTGAAGTGACGGTTCAGGTGGGAACGGAAGTAGGCGACGCAGCCTTGGGAACCATGCACATAGGGCAGGGTGCCTTCGAAGCCGGAGGCGCAGAGGACTGCGCCCAGGGGCTGGCAGGCCTTGGCCGGATTGACGGTCAGGGCTTCGCGCTTGAAGTTGATTTCCCGGTATTCCCAGGACTTGGTGAAGGCCTCGACTTCCTTGACCTTGTCGGCGGAAGCGCAGTCCTCGAACTGCTTCTTGCGGGCCATCAGGTCCTGGTATTCGGGCTGTTTGAACAGCTCGTTGTGGTCGAGCACTTTCTCAGCGGATTGCGGCATTTTGAATCTCCTTTTTACGCGCCGGGCGGTCATCCCCGCACCGACAGCGCTTCAAGTTTCCGGCTCCCCTAACCCTCTGCCGACCGGCAGCAGGCATGGGAGACGGACTTCGTACTTGCAGGCGGCCTGGGCTTACTTCTTCCAGGGGGCCTTGGTCATGCTCCAGACCGGGCTGTTGATGGCCATGTCCATGTCGCGGGCGAAGATGGCGAAGCCGTCGTAGCCGTGATACGGGCCGGAGTAGTCCCAGGAGTGCATCTGGCGGAAGGGGATGCCCATCTTCTGGAAGATGTACTTTTCCTTGACGCCGGAACCCACCAGGTCGGGACGGATCTTTTCGGCGAACTTCTCGAACTCGAAGCCGGTCACGTCGTCGTAGATCAGGGTGCCGTCTTTGACGTAGTGGGTGGTGCGCTGGTAGTCGTCGCCGTGGGCGAATTCGTAACCGGCACCGACCACTTCCATGCCCAGGTCCTCATAGGCGCCGACCACGTGACGGGGACGCAGGCCGCCCACGTACAGCATGACCTTCTTGCCCGTCAGGCGCGGCTTGTACTTGGCGATGATGCCGTCCACCATGGCCTGGTACTTGGCGATGACCTTCTCGGCGTTTTCCTTGATCGTGTCGTCGAAGTGGGAAGCGATTTCCCGCAGGGAGGCAGCGATCTTGGAGGGGCCGAAGAAGTTGTACTCGACCCAGGGAATGCCGTACTTCTCTTCCATGTGCCGGCTGATGTAGTTCATGGAACGGTAGCAGTGCAGCAGGTTGAGCTTGGCCTTGGGGGTCTTTTCCATTTCCGCCAGGGTGCCGTCGCCGGACCACTGGGCGATCACGCGCAGGCCCATCTCTTCCAGCAGGATGCGGGAGGACCAGGCGTCGCCGCCGATGTTGTAGTCGCCGATGATGGTGACGTCGTAGGGGGTGGATTCGAAGCCCTTGTTGTCGGCCTTGTCCAGGACCCAGTCGCGCACCATGTCGTTGGCGATGTGGTGGCCCAGGGACTGGGAGACGCCGCGGAAGCCTTCGCAACGCACCGGCACGATGGTCTTGGAGATTTCCTTGGTCTTCTTCTTGGCCACGGCCTCGATGTCGTCACCGATGAGGCCGATGGGACATTCGGACTGGATGGAGATGCCGCGGGCCAGGGGGAAGATTTCCGTGATCTCGTCGATCACCTTGTCCAGCTTCTTGTCGCCGCCGAAGACGATGTCCTTCTCCTGGAAGTCGGAGGTGACCTGCAGGACGGTGAAGTTGTCCACGCCGACGGTGCCGGAGGCGTAGTTGCGACGGGTGCCCCAGGAGTACTGGCCGCAGCCCACGGGACCGTGGGAGATGTGCACCATGTCCTTGATCGGGCCCCACACCACGCCCTTGGAGCCGGCATAGGCACAACCGCGGATGGTCATGACGCCGGGCAGGGACTTGATGTTGGACTTCACGCCGCAGTCGGGCTTGCCCTCTTCGTACACGTTGAGGTGCTTGGCGCGCTTCTTGGCGGCCTTCTCCGGGTAGGCTTCGAGCACCTCCTGGATCAGCGCCTGGTTGCGCGTTTTGTCGTCGAGTACCGCACTCATGTGATTCTCCTAAATATTGCGTTAGCCACAGAGATCACAGAGAGCACAGAGTTTTTTCGGGCGTCACAGTTGCTCCGTGACCTCTGCGCCCCCTGTGGCTCGTAGTCTTCAAGCGGCGGACTTGGACTTGCCGACGATGGACTCGTCTTCCTTGCTCATGATGCCGAACTCGAGCAGCAGGTCTTCCAGCTCGTCCATGGAGATGGGGGTGGGGATCACGCCGTTGCCGGCATTGGCATGGACCTTCTGGGCCAGGGCGCGGTATTCGCCGGCCTGCTTGGACTCGGGGTCGTACTCCAGCACGGTCATGCGGCGCAGTTCGGCGTGCTGCACCACGTTGTCGCGGGGGACGAAGTGGATCAGCTTGGTGCCGAGCTTCTTGGCCAGGGCGTCGGCCAGCTCGTATTCCTTGTCGGTCTTACGCTCGTTGCAGATCAGACCGCCCAGACGCACGCCGCCGGCATTGGCGTACTTCAGGATGCCCTTGGAGATGTTGTTGGCGGCGTACATGGCCATCATTTCGCCGGACATGACGATGTAGATTTCCTGGGCCTTGTTCTCGCGGATGGGCATGGCGAAGCCGCCACACACCACGTCGCCCAGCACGTCGTAGGAAACGTAGTCCACGCCGTCGTAGGCGCCGTTCTCTTCGAGGAAGTTGATGGCGGTGATAACGCCGCGGCCGGCGCAGCCGACGCCGGGTTCCGGACCGCCGGACTCAACGCAGCGGATGTCGCGGTAACCCACCTTCAGCACGTCTTCCAGTTCCAGGTCTTCCACGGAGCCGGCGTCGGCAGCCAGGGAGAGCACGGTGTCCTGGGCCTTGGCGTGCAGGATCAGACGGGTGGAGTCGGCCTTCGGGTCGCAGCCGACGATGAGGATCTTTTGGCCCATTTCAGCCAGGGCCGCCAGGGTGTTTTGGGAGGTGGTGGATTTGCCGATGCCACCCTTGCCGTAGAAGGCGATTTGACGCAATGCACTCATTTCATTTCCCCTCGATGGTTGAAGTCACAAAATCAATCCCGGCGGTGCCAGGCTTGACCTACTATGGCAAGGGCCGTGCCAGGTCCTCGTTTGCGCCGCAATGCCTTGATACGACTGGAAAATGTGTTTTGTACCGGGCCCTCGCGGCCATGTTGCGAACACGACAAAGGCCCCCGCCCCTGTCGTAAAGACCGCATTCCCCGGCCCCGGACGACGCCCCCAAAGCGGACCGAGCCAGGAGGCGCGCCGGATGGACCTCGCCGCCACCCCACGGCCGGGAGGTCCGTCCCTCCTGCCTCCCCGGCCGGGCATCGCCCAGGCCGCCGCCCTCGCCGGCCGGGTGCGCCAGAACGGGGAATAGATGTTGCTTATGTGCCGGGCATGAAGCCCGACCTGCCCACCGTCCCCCTCGCCCCGCCGCCCCCCGGCCACAGCACCAACCTGGTGGGCGTGCCCTCGGGCCTCCTCGCCAGCCCCGCCTTCAACGAGCACCCCCTGCGCCTGCACATCAGCGGCGTGCGGGAGACCAGCCCGGCCCTCTTCCGCATGCTGGAGGATTCCACCTGCGCCGAGGAGGCCATGGACGCCTTCCAGAAATACATGGCGGCCGTGTTCGGGGTGAACGAGGGGCCGGAGCGACGGCCCCGGGACGACGGCACAGCGCGGCCCGGCCCCCGCCTGTTCCGCTCCAGCTACCGGCGCCTGCTGCAGGGCTGGGGTTTCGATGCCAACAACCCGGAAGGGGCGGTGCTCAAGGGCTGGGTGGAAAGCCGCTTCGGCCTGTTGCCCACCTTCCACAAGGAGCCCCTTGGCCGCTATCCCTCCCGGGCCTGGATGACCTATGTGGAAGAGAAGATGTGCGCCCGCTTCCACAACAACTCCATCCAGCTGCAGCTGGACCTGCTCTACGAGTACTGCCAGTGGATGCTGGCCCGCTACATCTTTCCCAGCCGCCGCCACCTGACCCTCTACCGGGGCGTTAACGACCTCTCCGAACACCACGTGGTCAGCACCCTGTCGCGGCGGGAGGCCATCGTGCGGCAGAACAACCTGATCTCCTTCACCGACGACCGGGAGGTGGCCGACCAGTTCGGCGACACCATCCTGGAAGTGCAGGTGCCCCTGGTGAAGATTCTCTTCTTCAACGGCCTCCTGCCCGGCCCCGTGCTCAAGGGCGAAGGCGAATACCTGGTGATCGGCGGCGATTACCGGGTGCAGATGAGCTACTACTGAAGGAGCCTGCGCCGTGTTCCTCACCCAGCCCCGCCATCCCCCCGCCCCGCCCGGCTCCCTGCTCGACCGGGTGCGGGCCGCCTACCTGGGCTTTGCCATCGGCGACGCCCTCGGCGCCACGGTGGAATTCCTCACCCCCGGCGAAATCGCCGCCCAGTACGGCGTGCATGAACACATCACCGGCGGCGGCTGGCTGCGCCTGAAACCCGGCCAGATCACCGACGACACCCAGATGAGCCTGGCCCTGGGCGACGCCATCCTGGAACACCCGGAATGGAACCTCACCTGCGTCGCCGAACACTTCCTCGCCTGGCTGAAAACCAAGCCCATCGACGTGGGCAACACCTGCCGCCGCGGCATCGTCCGCTACATGCACAAGGGCACCCTGGAATCCCCCTACAGCGACGGCGACGCCGGCAACGGCGCCGTCATGCGCAACCTGCCGGTGGTCATCGCCACCCTGGGGGACGACGACGCCTTCGCCCGCTGGAGCCTGGAACAGGCCCACCTGACCCACAACCATCCCCTCTCCGACGTGGCCACCCTGACCCTGGGCTGCATGACCCGGGCCCTGCTGCGGGGCGAAGGCAAGGAGCGGGCGCGGCAGCTGGCCGACGCCCTGGTGGCCGGCCACCGCAACTTCCGCTTCGATCCCTACCCCAAGCGGGCCACCGGCTATGTAGTGGATACCCTGCAAACCGTCTGCCACGCCTTCTTCAGCACCGACAGCTTCGAGGCCTGCCTGGTGAAGACGGTGAACCTGGGAGGCGACGCGGACACCAACGGCGCCCTGGCCGCCATGCTCGCCGGCGCCCACTACGGCAAAGCCGCCATTCCCTTCCGCTGGCTGCGGCGCCTGGACCGGCACGCCCGCATGGCCGTGGAAGCCCAGGCAACGGGCCTGCTGGCCCTGTCCCAGCGCCGCGCCGCCCCCTGAGCCATTCCCCGGGCACCCCTCCCGGGGGTCGGCAGCCGGCGCCATATGCGCTATGGTTACGTCTCTTACGGCGCAACCCCCAAGGGCATTTCCCATGACCACCGGCTCCAGCGATCAGCACCAGGTTTTCGAACAAATCGGCAAGATGACCCGGGACCTGCACGAAACCCTGCAGGCCCTGGGCCACGACAAGGCCCTGGAACGCACCGTGGACGCCATTCCCGACGCCCGGGAGCGGCTCAACTACGTGCTCTCCATGACCGAACAGGCCGTCTCCCGCGTGCTCAACGCCGTGGACAGCATCAGTCCCACCCAGGACCGGGCCCAGGAAGGCGCCCGCCAGCTCCTCGCCGACTGGGAGCGGGTGGCCGACAAGCGCAAGGATTCCCGGGACTACCAGGAAACCCTGGCCCGCACCCGGGCCTACCTGCAGCAGAGCGACGCCGAGGCCGCCGCCAACAAGGCCCAGCTCACCGAAATCATCCTGGCCCAGGAATTCCAGGACCTCACCGGCCAGGTCATCAAGAAAATCGTGGACCTGGCCCAGGACATGGAAAGCCAGCTCCTCACCCTGCTCGCCCGCACCGCCCCCGGCGAAGGCAAGCAGCCCAAGGACGGCCTCCTCAACGGCCCCGCCATGGATTCGGACAAGAACCAGAAACAGGCCTTCGGCTCCCAGTCGGAAGTGGACAACTTCCTCGAGAGCCTGGGGTTCTAGAACGGGGAGGCTCCACCATGCCGACCGGGAATGATTCGCCGGCCGACCCAAGAAAAAAGGCTGCCCGAGGGCAGCCTTTTTCATATCGCCACCGCTGGGGCGAGTACTCCTGATAAATGGGTGCTTTCACAGCAGTTCCCGGATGGCATCGCACACCTCCCGCCGGGGTGCCAGGCCCAGGACGGACTGGAGCTTGGTGACGGGATAGCGGGTGCGCACCCGCATGGCGTCGATGCGCTCCGGCGTCAGGGGCAGGCGCAGGAAGGGGCTGGCCAGGGCGACAATGCGCCGCACCAGGGTTTCATTGAGGCGCAGGCGGGGACGGCGGACCCCTGCGGCATCGGCGATGGCATTGACCAGATCGCCGTAGGCGCAATCGTTGGAGAGATTGAAGACATGGCCCCGGGCCCGGGGATCGCAGCCGCAGGCCAGCAGCGTCTCCACCACGTCATCCACATGGATGTAGGTGGCCACCACGTCGTCCGGGCCGATGTAGAAAAACAGGCCCTTGCGGATGAAGGCGATCATGGAGCGGAGGGACTGGTTCGGCATGTCGGCGCCGAAGACGTTGGCCGGACGCAGCAGGGTGCAGGTGATGTAGCCTTCCCGGGCGGCATCCAGCACCAGCTGGTCGGCCTCGGTCTTGGTGACTTCGTATTCGCCCACCGGCGCCGGCGCCGTTTCCTCGTCCACGATGCGGGGCTGATGCCGGTCCGGCCGGCGGTCGGGCCCGTAGGCGCCGACGCTGCTCAGTTGCACCCAGTGCAGGGGCTGGCCGCCGGCGGCAAACTGCTGCCTGGCGGCTGCCAGGAGACGGGCCGTGCCATCCACATGGAGGGGCCGCATCCGGGCTGTGTCGTTGATTTCGCCGGCGCAGTGGAACAGCACCCGGGCCCCGGCCAGGAATCCACCCAGCGCCACCTGGGGATCGGTCAGGTCCCCGGCGTGAAAGCTGAGGCCCTGGGGGGCGCCGGTCACCCCGACGCTCTTGCGGGTCAGGGAGCGAACCTGGTCACCCCGGGCCAGCAGGGCTGCTGTCAGGCGTTTGCCGATGAAACCGGAGCCGCCGGTGATGCAAACTTCCAAGGGAAGGGTCCTTTCCAGAAGAGGGGCGAAATGCTGATCAGGCGCAAGCATACAAGACGGAGCCGCCCTGAGGTCGCCCGGGCACTCCCGTGCCGGCCCGGAGAGCTGCCGGAGGGCGGCCCGTCGGTCCCCTGGCGACTGGGCCGGCGATGGCCGGAAGGAAGGACAAATGGAGGATTTTTTTGTATCTTTGCCCTTCCCCATCCCGTCCGCTCCGTCCATGTCGCCCCTCTTTCTCGACGACCTAGCCCCCGGCCAGCGCTTCACCACGCCAGGCATCACTCTCACCGAAGCGGAGATCATCGACTTCGCCTGGCGCTACGATCCCCAGCCCTTCCATCTGGATGTGAACGCCGCCGCGGAATCGCCCTACGGCGGGCTCATCGCCAGCGGTTTCCAGAGCCTGGCCCTGGCTTTCCGCCTGTTCATCCAGAGCGGCATCTTCAGCCGCTCGAGCATCGGCTCCCCGGGCATCGACGAGCTGCGCTGGCTGGCGCCGGTGCGGCCCGGCGATACCCTGCATACGGAAATCGAGGTGCTGGAGGTAAAGCCCTCTTCCTCCAAGCCGGACCGGGGCATCGCCCGCCTCAAGTACGTGGCGGCCAATCAGCGCGGCGAGGCGGTGCTGAGCTTCATCGTCATGCACCTGCTCAAGCGGGCCGGCGCGTGAAGCCGGAGGACCTGCAACTGCTGGTGACCCGGGAGATGCCCTTCGGCAAGCACAAGGGCACGCTCATCGCCGACCTGCCGGGCAACTACCTCAACTGGTTCGCACGGGAGGGCTTTCCCCCCGGCGAGATCGGCCGGCTGCTGGCCCTGATGCAGGAGATCGACCACAACGGCCTCTCCCATCTGCTCCAGCCCCTGCGCCAGGGGCGCTAGCGGCGCCACAACACAGGGCCCCGGCGGGGCCCTTTTCTTTTCAATGGATGTTGAAGCAGCCCGCCGTCTCGGCGTCGTCGCCCAGGCGCGCCAGTTCGCGCCGGATGTGGCGCAGCAGCTGGCTGCCCACGGGCAGGCAGTCCTTCGGCCGCACCTGCCAGCCGTCGGGACCGGGGCTGATGTCGGCCACGGTCTCCGCCAGCATTTCCGGGATGCCGTCCTCAATGCCGTAGTAGCGCTCGATCCAGCGGATGCGATGGAAGGGGGCGGCGGCCAGGAGGGCTGGATGCTGGGTCAGGGCGGCGGCGATGACCCGGTCGATGGCGACGGAAATGGAGACGCCCGGGTTCTCCGGCAGTTCGTGCAGGATGGCCAGGATGCCCTCCCCCTCCGGCGGCGCCGCCAGGGTCAGGCCGCACAGGGAGGGCCGGCCGCCGAGGCGGTAGCGCACCAGCAGCATGGGACTCAGGCCACCGCGCAGTCCAGGGCGGCCTCCAGGGCCGCCGCCACTTCGGCCAGGGGCCGGTCGATGACCGTGATGCCCTGCTCGGCGATGAAGCGCAGTTCGTTGCGGGTCAGCTCCGCCGCCGGCAGCACGGCGAAGTGGGGGCCGGCGGAGCGCTTCATCACCTGGCGCGCGTAGGTGCGGGTCAGCTGGTCGCGGAAGCGGCAGCCGAAGAAGACGAAGCCCCGGCTGGCGCGGCGGCTTTTCACCGCCTCGGGGATGGGGGTCTGGATGTCGATCTCCGTCAGCACTTCGACGAAGTCGGAATCGGAGATGATGAAGTTGCCCGCCGGCTGCACCCCGCCCAGGGGCTTGTACACCAGGGTGCGGCAGGCCGCCGCCCCGGCCTCGGGGAGGGGGGCGCCGGCGGCGTCGTAGCAGAGATACCAGCCTTCCCGCACCTCGGCCCGGCTGACACCCTGGATCTGGGCCCAATCACTGTTGCCGGCGAAGGCGCCGGCGAGGGCCGTGTCATAGCCCGTGTCCACCACCATGGGCGGCGCCAGGCGGGCCAGCAGGCGGTAGAAGGCGGGCACTTCGGCCGGGGTGGCGAAGGCCTCCAGCATCAGCTTGCGCAGGGTCTTGCGATGGCGGAAGTTCTCGATGTACTGGGCCGTGGCCGTGGGGTTGCGGCGGATGCGCGAAGGCACCGTGGCCCGCTTGGAGAGGAAGGCGGCGAGAGCCTCCGGCGCCAGGGGCAGGGCGGCGTTGGCCGGTGCCAGCAGCACCGCCTCGGCCCCCAGGTAGGGAATCAGGGCGCCGCTGCCAAGACCGTCGGCAACGGTGGCGAGCAGACCGTCGGTGCTGTCGGCGCCCATGGTCTTCACTCCTCGCTCAGCTTGGCGGCTTCGATGGTGATGGGCATGGGGGTGTCCACCGCCATCTCCGGCAGCTGCAGCTTCCAGCCGTTGCCCAGGGTGATCTGGCCGCCCCACAGGGTGGCCTTCTCGGTGAACACCACGTCCTGCTCCAGGTCCTTCTTGGGGACGTAGACCGACAGGTTGCCGTTCTTGTCCTTGCGCAAGGTGATTTTCATGTTGCCCTCTCCCACTTGGTCTAAAGATTCGATTTCGCGTCCCTTCATGCCGACCAGGCAGCCCCGGTCCACGAAGTCCACGCCGTAGATGTAAAACTGCTGCAGAAAGGTGCCGATACTGGTGACGTAGCCCACGTCCCCCTTGTGTACCAGCACCTCGCCGATTTCCCTGAGGGGATAGGTGCCGTCGTTCTTCACATACTTCCGGGCGACGACTTTCTCGCCGAAATGGAACTGGGGCGGGCCATCCAGTTCCACCACATCGCTGTCCCGGGCCGACATGATCCCGGCCTCAGCCCTTGTGGCTGGAGCAGCCAGCCATGGCACCCTGGGGCGCCTGGTCCCGCTTCATGAAGGTGACCACGCCGACGCCGCCCGCGGCGGCACCGTCACCGGCCCCGCAGCCGCAGACGTGGGGGCCGTTGGGGTTGGTGAAGGAGAGGCCGGAGGACGAGGGGCTTTCCTTGAAGTCGATGGTGTAGCCGTGCAGCAGGCTGCAGCTCTCGGCGGTGAGGAACAGGAGGGCCCCGTTCTGCTCGATCACCGTGTCGCCGGGCGTCGGCGTCTCGGCCACGGTGAAGCTGGAATCGAAGCCGGAACAGCCGCCGGGCTTGACCGAGAGGCGGAAACCGGCGGACGCCGAGCCTTCGCCGAAACGCACCATCTGGCGCATGTACTTGGCGGCGCGGGGCGTGATGTTGACGCACATATCCTTACCTCCGGGGGTTGGGGTTTTTTTGTTTAGCCACAGAGGGCACAGAGAACACAGAGCAACGTCGACAACTTCCCGCGCTGCCGGCCTGACCTTCGGGCACAGCGCCCAGGGATTTTCCCTCTGTGTTCTCTGTGTCCTCTGTGGCTGCCTTCAGGCCTGGTAGCGCGGCACGCTCTTGTCCACGACGATGCAGTCGGCCGGGCAGGCGGCGATGCACTGGGGATCGTCGTAATGACCGATGCACTCGGTGCAGCCGTCAGCCTTGATGGCGAACAGGCCGTTCTTCTCGTAGATGGCGTCGTTGGGACATTCCTGTTCGCAGGCACCGCAGGCGGTACAGGCGGAGGCGTTGATCTTGTAGGCCATGATGGGCTCCTTGTCTTAGGGGGTGACGGATGGGTTGGATGGCCTCAGGCGACCAGGCTGGTGGCGCCCTGGCGCCGCTCCAGACGCTGCTGGAACCAGGCCAGGGCCGAGGCTTCGATGTATTCGTGGGCGTAGTCCTGCACCGGCTCGATGCCCGCGGCCTGCAGTTCCTTCATGGGGCAGTGGCCGATCTTGGCCACCAGAACGGCGGCGCAGTCCTGGAGGGCGTCGAGGATGGAGGGCATGGCCTCCTCTTCCTCGTAGCCGCCGGCACAGTAGTGCTCCACCTTGCGATGGCCGACGAACTTGGCGCCGGCGGCGGAGACTTCGTACACCTGGAACTCGCTGGCGTGGCCGAAGTGCTGGTTGATGCGGCCACCGCCCTTGGTGGCCACGGCCACCAGGGCCTTCTCCGAAGCGCCGGCCAGGCCGGCCTTCTTTTCAGCTTCGGCGGCACGCTGATCGGCCCGCTCCTTCTCTACGAAGTCCCGGTAGGCCTGGCGGGCGGTGGGGTCGTAGGTGGCGGCAATGGCGTCCAGCTTGTCGCTGGTGAATTCCTGGCTGCGGTCCTCCCCCAGCATGCCGACGGCGTCGGCGCGGCACTGGCGGCAGTGGCGCATCAGCTTCATGTCGCCTTCGCACTCGTCCTGCAGGGCCTTCAGTTCGGCGGCGGTGGGGCCGCGCTGGCCGGTGAGGCCGAAGTGGGTACCGTGGGCCGGGTCGGAAATGAGCGGCATGATGTTGTGCAGGAAGGCGCCCTTGGCCTTCACCACCTTGTTCACTTCCTTCAGGTGATGGTCGTTGATGCCGGGGATCAGCACCGAGTTCACCTTCACCAGGATGCCGGCGGCGGTGAGCATCTCCAGGCCCAGCATCTGCCGCTCGTGCAGGATCCGCGCCGCTTCCAGGCCGTGGTAGCGCTTGTGGTTGTGGAAGATCCAGGGGTAGATGTGCTGGCCCACTTCCGGGTCCACCATGTTGATGGTGATGGTGACGTGGTCCACATTGAACTTCTTGATGGTCTCCACGTGGTCCGGCAGGGCCAGGCCGTTGGTGGAGAGACAGAGCTTGATGTCCGGCGCGCTCTGCTGGATCAGCTCGAAGGTCTTGAAGGTCTTGGCCGGATTGGCCAGGGCGTCGCCCGGGCCGGCGATGCCGACCACGGAAAGCTGGGGAATCTCGGCGGCCACCGCCAGCACCTTCTTGCCCGCCATTTCCGGGGTCAGCTTCTCGCTTACCACGCCGGGGCGGGATTCGTTGGCACAGTCGTACTTGCGGTTGCAGTAGTTGCACTGGATGTTGCAGGCCGGGGCCACCGCCACGTGCATGCGGGCGAAGTGGTGGTGGGCCTCGCTGCTGTAGCAGGGGTGGTCCTTCACCTTCTCCCAGATATGGGCGGGCATGTCGGCCGGACCTTCGCCGGAGCCGCAGCTGGAGGAGCTGCAGCCGCCGGCGGACGCGGCGCCGCTGTGGGCGGAAGCGATGGGGATGATGCGGCGGGAAGCCGGGGCTCCTGCCGCCGTTCCACTCATGCCGCTCATGCCAGTTTGGGCGCTCGGGTTCTGCATGGTCCGCTCCTGTCGGGGTTGGGGCTCGTTGTCTCGGGGCCCTTGACTGCAGGCCCTGCAACACCCCTAGAGCAACCCATGTGCCAGGTCCGGAATTTCCATTTTTATTGATATTAAACAGTCACTTGGGCAACCGGTGTCGGCTTGTACCCTTTGTCGCGGACACGACGCCCCTGTATCGAAGCCGACAATGGCCCGGGACGCCGAGCGCCCCTCGTCGTGCCGCCGAAACTCGCGTGGATAGGGCATCTCCAAGGCATGACCGGCACTGGCACAGTTCTCGCACTGGTGGTGGCGTCATTCAATCCAACCTACTTATCCCTTGAGGCTGCCATGACCCAAAACGCCGTACTCTCCAAACTCTCCGGCAAACTGCTCTCCCCCCTCATCAGCGGCCCCACGGGCAAGGCCGGGCGCTTCGGCTTCCGCGGCGAACTGGGCCTGGAATTCCCGGAAAGCGTCGCCGGCGAAGCCCGTCCCCCCATCACCAAGGCCGACCAGGTGATCCTGGCTGCCGAAGGCGAACAGCTGGTGTTCTTCGCCGCCCACGTGGACTCCCTCGCCCACCTGGACCACATCGTCGCCATGATGGGCGATTCCCTGGTGCCCGCCGGGAAGTACTTCCTCTTCGCCGGCAACGTGGACTTCTCCAAGAAGTACGCCGTGGAAGTGGGCGGTGTCAGCTGGAACGTGTATCCCCTGGACGAAGCCACGGTGTGGAATGAGCTGCTGGACCTGCTCTACCTGGAACGCAGCGACCTGAAGAAGGCCTCCGCCGAAGCCAAGGTGGATGCGGTGGTGGATGCGGCGGCCAAGTACAACGGCAAGCTGCCGGTGATCCCCTACGCCCAGGCCCTGGCCGAAATGGGTCCGGTGAAGGTGGCCGAGAACCGCCCCGTCTGATCTCTCCTCGGTCCGCACCCTGCCCCCGGGGCGCGGACCTTTTGCTTACGTCGCTCCCGCCGGCGGCCGTTCCCAGCCACGGGTGCAAGCCAGGGCCGGCCTTCCGGCCGGGAGTGGCGTATCCCTTTTTGACGCTTCCCGACGGCAACGGCCATGGCCCACGTCATCTTCTACGAAAAGCCCGGCTGCGGCGGCAATGCCCGGCAGCGGGCCCTGCTCCAGGCCGCCGGCCACACCCTGACGGTGCGCGACCTGCTGGGCGAGCCATGGACGGCAGCCACCTTGCTGGCCTTCCTCGAGCCCCTGCCGGTGAGCGAGTGGTTCAACCGGGCCGCTCCCCGCCTCAAGAATGGTGAAGTGCAGCCCGAAACCCTGGGCCGGGATGCTGCCCTGGCCCTGCTGCTGGCCGAGCCCCTGCTGATCCGCCGCCCCCTGTTGCAGGTGGGGGATGAACGAAGGGTGGGTTTCGATACGACGGCCATCGCCCAATGGATCGGCCTGGAAGGCGCAGGGGATAAGGATGTCGGCGAGGGCTGCCCCAAGGGCGAAGAGCACCGGCCCTGTCCGCCGCCCACGGCCTAGAATCGCCGTCCCATAAGACCCTCCGGGCATCTCCCGGATGAGCCGCACCCTACCCCGCGCCCCGCCCGAATTCCGCCAACGACCCGGCCCGGGGTGGCGAACCACCCGGCCGACCTGGCGCACCGATCGCTATGGACGGGGTACGCCGGAAGCTACAGGCGCTTCACCTCGATATTGAATTTCTTCAGGGCGTAGCCGATCTGCCGCGGCGTCAGGTTGAGCAGCCGGGCCGCCTTGGCCTGGACCCAGCCGCAACGTTCCATGGCCTCGATCAGCCGTTCCCGTTCCGAGACGAAGGCGTCGCTGCCTTCGGCCAGGTCGTCGTCGCCGTAGTCGGGCGGTGCCGCCGCAGGCATGGCCGGCCGGGCCGGCGCCGCCACCACCGGAATGGGGTCGCGGAAGTGAACCGGCTGGGATTGGGGCTGGATCGGCTCCCGGGCCGGGAAGGTGGTGTGGCCGCCGGGATGGGTGCCCGGCATGTCCATCACCGGATGGCAGGCCCGGGAGGCGGAGGATTCGAGCAGCACGGAGGAGAAGCACTGGCCCTTCTGGCAGCGCATGTCCGACTCCCGGATGAGGGCGCCCCGGGTCATGGTGGCGGCCCGCTCGATGCAGTTCTCCAGCTCCCGCACGTTGCCCGGCCAGTTGCAGTGCTGCAGGATCTCCACCGCACCGGGCGTGATGGTCAGCTTGCGGTTGTTCTCCCGGTTGAAGCGGGAAAGGAAGAAGTCCACCAGCAGGGGGATATCCTCCTTGCGCTCCCGCAGGGGCGGCAGCAGGATGGCCACCACATTGAGGCGGAAATAGAGGTCGGCGCGGAAGTCGCCCTTCTGCACCATTTCCTCCAGGTTGCGGTTGGTGGCGGCCACCAGGCGGAAGTTGGCCTTGTGGGTCTTGTTGCCGCCGACCCGCTCGAACTCGTGCTCCTGCAGGACGCGCAGCAGCTTGGCCTGGAAGGAGGAGGAAATGTCGCCGATCTCGTCCAGGAACAGGGTGCCGCCGTCGGCCATCTCGAAGCGGCCCTTGCGCTCGGCAGTGGCGCCGGTGAAAGCGCCCTTCTCGTGGCCGAAGAGTTCGGATTCGAGCAGGGTCTCCGGCAGGGCGGCACAGTTCACCTTGACGAAGGGGCCCTTGGAACGGGGCGACAGATAATGGATGGCGTGGGCGATGGCCTCCTTGCCGGTGCCCGACTCGCCCCGCAGGAGGATGGTGGAGTTGCCCGGTGCCGCCTGGTGCACGTCGGCGAACACCTCCTTCATGCGCTTGGAGCGGCCGATGACGTTTTCCACGTCGTACTTGCCCTGCAACTGCTTCTGCAGGCGGTGGGTCTCCAGCATCAGCTGGGCCCGCTCGGCGGCAATGGCCTGGTGCAGCTTGAAGGTCTGGCCCACCAGGCTGGCCACCAGGGACAGCAGGCGCACGTCCCGGTCGAAGCTGGCGGGCTTGGAGGCGCCGGGAGGCCGGTCCACGCTGAGCACGCCCACCACCTCGCGGCCGATCTTCACCGGCACGGCGATGAGGGCCACCCCGGCGCACTGGGACAGGTCCCGGCCGGTACGGTTGATGAAGACCGGGTCGGCGGTGATGTCGGGCACCACCATGGGGCTGCCGTGCTTGAGCACCTGGCCGACGATGCCGCTTTCGGCGTCGAGGATGATGTCTTCCTGGACGGCAAAAGGCACCCCGGCTGCACCAAGTACGTGCAGTTTTCCTTCGCCCTGCACCATGCTGACCATGGCATGCCTCATGTGGAGGTGGGTCAGCATGACGTTGAGCGCCTCCCGCACCGACTTCTGGAAGTCCAGCGAGGAGGTGAGAATCTTGCTGATCTCATAGATGGTGACCAGTTCCAGGTCAGCATCCCGATCCAGTTTTGTTGCCGTCATAACCAGCTCCTGAAGAGTTCTTCTGCCTCCCCCGCGAACTCTTTTTCTTGTGCCTGAATCAGAGCAGGTTCCATGCCACGATCGTGACCTAATTCACGCTTGGCCCCCGTCGCCGCCGCCCACCACCTCCACCCGGTTGCGGCCGCCCGCCTTGGCCCGGTACAGGGCCTGGTCGGCCCGGGCGATGAGGGCATCGGCCTCGTCCCCCTCGCCCCGATAGCTGGCCAGGCCGACGCTGACGCTGACCGCAATCTCCAGCACCACGTTGCCGGGCAGCACCACCCGCACCGGCGCCGCGCCGACGGCCGCCCGCAGGCGCTCGCCCACGGCCGCCAGGTCCTCCTCCCGGGTCTGGGGCAGGATCACCAGGAATTCCTCGCCGCCGTAGCGGATCGGCACGTCGGCCTTGCGGATGGTGTCCATCAGGCGCCGCGCCGTCTCCCGCAGCACCTGGTCCCCCGCCGGGTGGCCGTGGCTGTCGTTGATGCGCTTGAAGTGGTCGATGTCGAGCATGGCCACCGCCAGTTCGATCTCGTGGCGGCGCGAGGCGTAGGCCGCCTCGTCGAGCCGGGCCAGGCCGTAGCGGCGGTTGCGGCAGCGGGTCAGGGGATCGGTGACGGCGCCGGTGTAGTTGCGCGAGTTTTCCACCGCCAGGGTCAGGTGGCCGCCCAGGTTGGCCAGCAGTTCCTCGTCGGCCTGGACCCGGGAAGCCCCTTCCATACTGCACACCAGGAGGCCGGAAAGGCGGCCGCCGCTGCCCAGGGGCACGGCGAAATGCAGGGCGCCGCCGCCCACGCCCAGTTGCAGTTCCAGGCTGGCCACCGCCGCCTGGGCCATGGACAGGGGAAAGCCGTCCAGGGCCTCCCGGGCCAGGAGCTCCTGGCCCAGCAGGGCCGGCGCCAGGGCGCCTTCGCCGGTGAACAGGGCATCGCTGCGGTCACTGGCGCAGACCCAGGTGCCGTCGGCCGATTCGGCGAAGAAGGCGACGAAGGCCGGCGCCAGCTTCTGTTCCAGGACCCGCACCACGGTGGAGGCCACCGCCGACATTTCCATGTTGCGGGAGACCTCCACCACCAGGGTGTACAGCAGGCCCGACTCCAGGTTGGAGGATTCAAGACGGGCCACCTGGTCCTCGATGCGGTCCACCATGTGGTTGAAATGGGCCGCCAGATGGCCCAGTTCGCCCCGTTCGGCCACCGGCGCCCGGGCCTGCAGGTCGCCGCCGGCCAGGCGCCCGGCCGTATCCACCAGCACCTCCACCGGCTCCAGCACGGAGCGGCGGAATAACCAGTAGATCAGCACCAGGGACACCAGGCCGCAGGCCAGGCCGATCAGCAGCAGGCCGCGGCGCCGCTCGGCGGCAGCCTGATTGAGGGGAGTCAGGTCGAAATCCACCAGCACCAGGCCCCGCAGCTTTTCCCCCGGGTCCTGGTGGCAGCCCTTGCATTCGGGCCGGGCCGGCACAGCGCTGACCACCCGCAGCCAGTGCTGGCCCGCCGCATCCACCACGGCCCGGGTGACGGGAAACTGTTCGGGCACCATGCCGTCGCAGCCGGGGCAGGCCGGGTTGCCGGCCACCTCGATGCTGCCGCCGCGCAGGGACGGGTCAGTACTGGCCTTGACGCTGCCGTTGCGGGCCAGCACGGAAATGCGGCCGACGCCGGCCGTCTCGATGTAGGTGGAAGCTTCCCGGGTGACGCCGTCCCAGGCCGCGGCACCGCCGCCGGCCAGCATGCGCCGCACCAGGCCCTCGGCCACCAAGCTGGAAATCTTGTGGGCGTGGGCCGTGTGCTGTTCGCCGTAGAGGCGCTCCTCCTGCCGGGTCACCAGCCAACCCACCACCACCAGGGCCGCCACCAGCACCAGCATGGCGCCGACGCCGATGCGCACGGAAATGCGCTGCCACCAGGGCACATGTCCGGGCACCTCCCGGCCGGGGTACGCTCCTGCCACCACGATCCCACCTCCCTTGATCCCGCCGGGTTGTTCCCGGTTCTAGGCGTTTGGCATTGTACGCCGGCCGCAGCGCGGGAGGGTCATGGCAGCACGGTGGTCAGGCGCCCTCCGCCTCCGCCAGGTGGGCCAGCAGGGCATCCACCACCCGGGCATCGAAACGGCTGCCGCGGCCCAGGGCCAGCTCCCGCAGCCCCTCTTCCCGGGAACGGGCGGCCCGGTAGGGGCGGTGGGAAATGATGGCGTCGAAGACGTCGGCCACGGCGATGATGCGGGCTTCCAGGCAGATGTCCTCGCCCGCCAGCCCCTGGGGATAGCCGCTGCCGTCCACCCGTTCGTGGTGCTGGTGCACCATGTCGGCGATTGGCCAGGGAAAATCGATGCCGCACAGGATTTCGTAACCCACCTGGGGGTGGTAGCGGATGATTTCCAGTTCCGGCGGCGACAGCTTCCCCGGCTTGCCGAGAATGTCGAGGGGGACGGATATCTTGCCGATGTCGTGGATACGGGCGCCCAGCTGCAGCCCCTGGCGCTGCTCTTCATCAAGCTCCAGGCGGCGGGCGATGGCCTCGCACAGGGTCGCCACCTGGTTCTGGTGGCCGGCGGTGTAGGCGTCCCGCTTCTCGATGGCCAGGGCGATGGCATCCACCGTCCGGCTGAAGGAGGCCGCCAGCTGGGCGCTGTGGTGCAGGGCCGCTTCCTGGGCGGCGCGCAGGGGCGTCAAATCCTCGTGGGCCACCACGGCCCGGATCGGGCCGCCATCGTCGGGGAAAGGGGAAACGGTGAGCAGGAACCAGCGCCGCTCCGTGGGCGAGTGGCAGGGATACTCGATCTGGAACTTGGGCGACCGCCCCTTGAGCACGGCCCGGATGCCGCCGGCAATGCGGCGGGCCAGTTCCATCTCTTCGGCACTGCACCGGGCACAGGGCTGGCAGCCCTGCATGCCGTCGAGCAGTTGCAGGTAGTTGAGGCCCAGGCCGTAGCCGGGGGAACGGCCGCAGTTGCTGTCGGCGAAGCGTTTCCAGGCCTCGTTCACCGCCACGATGGTGCCCGCTCCGTCGAGCAGGGCGATATGGGCGGTCATGGCGTCCATGATGGGCCGGAAGCGGGCTCCGGCTTCCTCGAATGGCGGCCTGGCAACGGGCTCCCCCAGGGACGGGAGGGGTTCGCAGAGTGTCATGATGGCTTGGCCTATTACTTATGGCTTAGTTCATCATACGCCTTTGATGCGGCCAAACCAGCCCTTGCGGTGGCCGCCCGGCGGACTAGAATGCGGCCCGTTGCCCGGCCGCCCGGCCGGCTCCCCAACCTGCCCGGCAGCACCCGGAGAACGACCATGAAGATCAACGACATTCCCCTCGGCGGACGTTTCGTCCTGGAAGGCCAGACCTACGTCAAGACCGGCCCCATGATGGCCCGCGGCGAAGGCGGCGAAACCCGGGTGGTGCCCCGCTACATGGTGCTGCAGGCCGCCGACGGCGCCGTTGCCGGCACCCCTGCCGCCGCGGCGCCGGCGGCGGACCGGGCCGCCCTGGGCCAGGCCTGGTCCCGCTTCTACGCCGAATGCCGCCAGCTGGTGCCGCCCCAGGCCCAGGGCCAGCTGGAAGCCGCCCGGCAGCGCTTCCTCGCCGCCAGCGGCCTGGAGGACGGGCAATAGGGCCGGCCGCGGGAAATGCCGGGAGCGGAAACAGGACGGAAGGGAAAAGGGACGGCGGAAATGAAAATGGACACCCGGAGGTGTCCATTTTCTGAAACTTGGCGCGCCCGGCGCGATTCGAACGCACGACCCCTGCCTTCGGAGGGCAGTACTCTATCCAGCTGAGCTACGGGCGCAAAAGGGACGGCAAGAATACCCGGTTTTTCCCCGGGCGTCCATGCCCGCCCTTGGGATCACTCTGACTTTGCGGATATAATTCGCCCCTCGCACCCTCCCCCCGGCATGAAATAAAAGGAATTTTCCCCATGGCTGACCAACAAAACCACTCCAGCAAGTCCATCATGTACTGGTCGATCGCGATTGCGATCGTCCTCATGGTGGCCCTCGTTCCCCTGTCCAAGCTGGGCAAGGGCACCGCCGGCGGCGCCAGCGCCGAAGACGCCGATGCCCGCATCGCTCCCGTGGCCAAGGTGGCCCTGCAGGTGGCCAGCGCCGCCGCTCCCGCCGGCCCCGTCGATCCCAAGGCCACCTACAACGGCGTCTGCGCCGCCTGTCACGCTTCCGGCGCTGCCGGCGCTCCCAAGGCCGGCGACAAGGCTGCCTGGGCTCCCCGCATCGCCGCGGGCAAGGACACCCTGTACAAGAACGCCATCGGCGGCAAGGGCGCCATGCCTCCCAAGGGCGGTTCCAGCCTGAGCGACGACGACTTCAAGAAGGTGGTGGATTACCTGGTCGGCCTGTCCAAGTAAGCCGCGACGGACCGGAGCTTTCCGGTCCCGCAAAAAAGGGCGCCGGATCGCAAGATCCGGCGCCCTTTTTTCATGCTGCAGCGGCCTTCGGGTTGGCCGCGTAAACCTTACTTCTTGGCGGGTTCGGCAGGCTTTACTTCGGGCTTGGCGGCCTCGGCCTTTTCAGCCTTCTCGCCGGCCTGCTCGGCCTTCTTCTCCACCTTCTTGTGGCCGTGCTTCACGGCCGGCTTGGCCTCGGCCTTCGCTTCCGCCTTCACTTCGGCCTTCGGTGCTTCCACCGCAGCCTTGGCCGGTGCGGCAGCAGGCGCCGCAGGAGTAGCGGGGGTGGCCGGCGTGGCGGGAGCCTGGGCGAAAGCGGTACCGAAAGCAGCGAAGAGGGCAACAGCGATGAGGTTCTTGGTCA